>JAEEGL014108988.1_pt1 | contig 31118 bp, 22 predicted proteins | sample 9134231 | NCBI WGS metagenome assembly JAEEGL01 (sample SAMN16246548, study PRJNA631951) | gut metagenome | biome: gut microbiome; feature: rumen; material: fiber-attached | host: Bos | place: Iran: Karaj | collected 2018-10
GTTTTGAATAAAATACGTATCACCGTATTTCAAAAGTGCGTATGCAGACTTAACGCTTTCGCCTTCGGTGAGATAAATGGAATACGCCTGAAAATAATGCTCCATCGCCAAATAAAACACTTTCTGCTCAAAGTATATATCGGCAAGTGCTTCAGACCAAAACGCTTGAAGGTTTTTGTCGTCTTCGGTAATTGCAAGTTGCAAGGCCTGCCCAGCATATTCCAAAGCAAGGTAAGCGTCAGAAATCTTGGTTAAATCGTATAGTTTTTTCAGAATTTCAAGATTTTCACCGTTAGGTACACCCAACTCGTAGTTCTTCTGCAAACGTGCATCCAAACTGTCAAGTATACCCTCCTTGGTGTCTGCGGCACAAAACAAGGAAATCAGAAACAAAACCGCCGTTAAAATATATTTTGTAAACTTCATTTTACTTAATAAGGATAAAATACTCTATCATTTTTACAGCATATTTTATGCCTTAAAACCATTTTCTGTCGTTTTTTTTACAATTTTATTTTAAGCTGCTATAAATCAAACAAGTAGCATAACATGCAATACCCTCTTCCCTACCCGTAAAACCGAGTTTTTCTTCTGTGGTCGCTTTTATTGAAACGTTATCCACATCCGTAGCCATAACCGAAGACAAAACTTCACACATCTTAGGAATATAATCTTTTATTTTCGGCTTTTGAAGGCAAATTGTGCAGTCGATGTTTGAAACTTCGTAACCCGCCTGCCGGATAATTTTGCAGACTTCTTTCAGCAGTATTTTAGAGTCAATACCCTTGAATTTTTCGTCGTTGTCAGGAAACCAATAACCGATGTCCCGCTTGTTTGCCGCACCTAAAAGCGCGTCGCAAACAGCATGAATCAAACAATCTGCATCGGAATGTCCGAGCGCACCTTTTGAATGTTCTATTTTTATACCGCCGAGCCAAAAGTCAAGCCCTGATTCAAGACGGTGAACGTCATAACCGAAACCTGTACGTATTTTCATTTTTTTCTACAATTTAGCAAAAGGAAAATTTTTCTTAACTTTTTCTTTTATGCTGTCGTCCAACGAATTGCCTTGCAAATTCAACTCTCTAAGTGCTTTCATTTTATATAATTCTTCGGGCAGAGTACTTATTTTGTTGACCGAAAGCGAAAGTTTTTCAAGCGAAGAAAGTTTCGTTATAAAAGCCGGAAAAATCTCAATACCGTTGCCGTCCAACGCCAAATCAGTCAAATTAGATAACGATGACAAATCAGGAAGTTTTACAATATTGTTGCCCGAAATATCAAGTTTAGATATAAAAGAAAAAGAATTTAACGCTTTGGGCAATACTGTAAGTTGATTGTCAGCAAGGTCAAGAAATTGAAGCATTTTTAAATTACCAATCGAAGAGGGAAGCGCAGAAAGTTGATTTTTACTCAAATTAAACATCTGAATAAACGACATCTTACTGATACTTTTCGGTAGTTGCGTAATCTTGTTGTCGCTAAAATTGATATACGGAAGATGTGAAAGTCTACACATATCTTCGGGGATTTCCGTAATTTTGTTGCTATGAGCGTCAAAAATTATAAGAGACTGACAATCACCAATATTAGCAGGAATTTTTTGGATTTCGTTACTCGAAATATCTAACGTTTGCAACCCCATAAAACCGCCCGAACATATAGGAAAATCTGTAATTTTGTTGTCATGAACCGAAAGATTAGTAAGCGTAAAAATCAAGCCAAGATTTTCCGGCAGAGTTTTAAGATTATTTTCGTCCAAAACCAAAACGCCGAGATTTTCCAAACCTGAAATCTCATCAGGGACACTCTCCAAAAGATTTTGCCCGAGATTCAGCATCAAAAGGTTTTTCAATTCTCCGATAGAAGGCGATAACACGCTGATTTTATTCTCGTTAAGCGAAAGATATTGAAGATTAGTAAGTTGTGCTATATCATCAGGAATTTCTGAAATCTCATTATGCCACAAATCCAAAACCTGAATATTAGAAAACATAAAAACCTCAGAGGGTATTTCCGAAAGTTTCTGTTCCGAAAGGTTGAGTTTTAGCACCCTCTCCGGATTTACAATAGCCTCTTCAATACTCGTATATTCGTATGCGTCAGGCAAAAACTCCTCCGCTAAAAGCCCGTTATCGTCAAGATACTGAGGAAGAAGTTTTCCGTTAGAGTCAAACCATTTTTCGTTTTGCGCACTCAACCCACAACAAAACAACGCATTAAAAATTATAACGGTAAAAATTTTTTTCAAGTACATATTACTATTTTAATAATTTAACAAACATAGGCGCGGCACGCCTTTCCCTTTTTAGAAAAAACGTACCGCACCATAAAAATATTGTATTGCACCCTCTTATTCCAAACCAAAAGCATAATATGCCGCCTGACCGCTCGGATAAACGCCGCCGAGATAAACGCCGCCCTTAATTCCGGAGATAATCTTTTCGATGTCGCCGATTGATTTTATAGGCGTATTGTTGATTTCGGTGATGACAAAGCCCTTTCTAACACCTGCACTCAAAAGTTTGCCGGAGCGTAAGTCAGTAACCTGAACTCCATTTCTCAAATCCAATTTTCTAAGGTCGGAATTTGAAAGTTCTTCAAAAGACGCACCTAAAACTTCCATAACTTTTTGTTTGCGCATTGTCACAGTATTTTCAGCATTTTTGAAAGTTATGGTAGAAGTTTTAATTTTGCCGTCCCTTACAAAAGAAACCTCCGCATTGTCGCCCGGACGAAAACGGTTGATTTGCTCTTGAAGTTGTGCAACGGTATTCGTACTTTTACCGTCAATAGAAAGGATAATGTCGCCTCTTTTAAGACCGGCATCACCTGCCGAAGAGCCTTCAAGCACACTTTCTACATAAACACCGTTAATCTTATTCAAATTGTTTTCTTTTGCAACTTCGGGTGTCAAATCCGAAATTCTGATACCAAGCAAAGCCCTTTGAACAGCACCGTATTCCATCAAATCGGCAACCACTTTTTGAACAATACTTACCGGAACAGCAAAAGCGTAACCAGTAAAACTACCTGTCTGAGAGGCAATTGCTGTATTAATTCCCACTAATTGCCCGTTAGTATTGATAAGTGCACCACCCGAATTGCCAGGATTAACAGCCGCATCGGTCTGAATAAACGACTCTATCGCGCCCGCCTTGTGGTCAAGAATGTTAATGTTTCTTGCCTTTGCACTAACAATGCCCGCCGTAATTGTTGAAGTTAAGTTGAACGGGTTGCCGATAGCCAAAACCCACTCGCCTATTTTAAGATTGTCGCTGTTTCCAATAGGAATAACAGTCAAAGAATCCGCCTCAATTTTCAAAAGAGCAATGTCCGTTGCAGGGTCAGTACCTATTAAACGAGCCTCATAACTGCGTCTGTCGTTTAGAACAACTTCAATAGAAGTAGAATTTTCGATAACGTGGTTGTTAGTTACGATATACCCCTCTTTTGAAATTATTACTCCCGAACCCGAAGCCTGAGAAGGCTGTTGCTGCATTTCGGGCAAGCCGAAAAAGTATTGCAAAAAAGGATTGTCGTAACCTTGGTTCTCTTGAACATATTTTGTTTTAACGTGTACTACACCGTCAATACATTTTTCAGCCGCAGCAGAAAACTCAGTAGGCTCAGCCGCAGAATAAACAGCCGGCAACGAAGCAAAACTTGTATTTTCGATTTTTGCTTGTTCTTTTTCAGGCTCCGAACCGCTAAAGGCTTTGGAAATTCCATAGCCGGCAACTCCGCCTAAAAGACCAGTAGCAAAGGCTGCAACCAAAATTTTGAAATTTAATGTCTCTTTCATAATTCATTCCTCCTGTTAAATAATTTTTCTTTTAGTCATTTTTTTTAATCCGCTGCGAAGATAAAGCAGTATTTTTTAATGTCAAAATTATTTAACACGGATTAATATTTTTTGAACGAAGTTTAATGTTAAAGTCAAATTAATAAAATTTGTTTAAAAGGTCTTTATTGAAATGCCAATCAACAGAATATCATCTGTTTGCGGCACGCCGTTAGACCAATTATCTATTGTTTTTTCGATTTCGCAGCGTTGAAAATCGGCATTTTCAGTACCGATTTTCACCAAAAGTTCTTTCAAACGTCTTGACTGAAATTTAGTTTCCCTACCACTTTCCGTCTTACCGAACTGATCTATAATTCCGTCAGAAAACATATAAAGAGTCTCTCGTCCTTCAATCGGAATTTCATGGTCTGAAAAATTTCCAATATGGTCTTTGTCAAGTGCTATCGGCATTCTATCAGGTTTTATTTCCGTTATCGCACCATCTTTCAAAATCCACAACGGACGGTACGCACCGGCGTATGAAACCATTTTTTCTTTCGGGTTAAAAATGCAAAGCGCAATGTCAAGACCATCGTGAACCTTTTCTCCGTTAACAGCACTCGACAAAGCCGTAACAAATCTATTTCTGAGCAAATCCAACATAAGAGCCGCATTAACGGTTTCAGGATTGATTTTGGCGACTACGCCGTTCAAAACCGCCGTCCCGAGCATACTCAGGCAAGCCCCCGGAACGCCGTGCCCGGTACAATCGGCAACAGCCACAAATTTCAAGCCGCCGATTTTTGTCGCCCAATAAAAATCCCCGCTGACAATATCCAAAGGCCGCCAAAGCACAAAACTGTTTTCAAACAACTCTTTCATAAAAGCCTTTGAGGGAACGATTGACTGTTGAAGTTCGCCCGCGATTTCAAGATTGCATAGGATATTGGCGTTAGCCATACAAAGAAAATTTTTCTGACGCTCAATTTCCTCGGTCTGGGATTGAAGTTCCTCACTCTGAACGGTGATTTCAAGATTCAACTGCGCAAGTTCGGTGTTGGCAGAAAGTATTGCCTCCCGCTGCTCAAAAAGAATTTTATTACGTTTTCTGTCCTTTATAAAATAGTAAACAAGCAATGCGATTATCACACAACTTCCGGATATGATTATAATCCAAATAAGCATTACAAATTCGTAATGCTCACGCTCCTCATTAAAAAAGCGGTCGTTGTCTTTCAAAGCACCGTCATAACGGCTGATAAAAATATCAATGTCCGTGTTTGAACTCAAAACATCAAGTTTTACGCCGTACTCACTGACGTAAAGGCGGTTGCGCATAACAATTTCGTCTTCAATATATTCAAACCACCTTTGATAATTCTGCGTGCTGAAAAAAAGCAAAACAGAAACCTGCGAAAGCATTTGACGCTGAACTTTTGTAAGACCCGGTTTTCGGGCAAAACTATCCAAAACGTTAAAAGCATAGTCGTAATTGCCGGCCAAAACGCTGTGAGATGCCTTCACGATTTCAAGTTTGTCGTCAAACTCCTTGAAATTCATCATCTCAATGTATTTTTGGCAAGCCTCGTAACAGATAACGCTGCTGTCGGCAAAATTCCAATCCCCAGTCAAAACCGACAATTCGGCATACAGCAACGCCAAATCAAAATTTTCGTTAACCAAATACAAATAATCCGAGGTTTCCTCGCTCAAACACTTCGCTTTCAAGAAATAATCTTTTGCAATATTTTTTTTCAAAGTATCATAAATCCGCGCATCGTTGCTGATACAAAGTCCGATTCCGTAGTAATCCCTCGCAAGATTTTTAACAGAGCCGATACGGGTATCCAAATCCATGGCTTTAACAAAGTAATTTTCAGCGGTTTTGTAAAGTTGAAAGTCGATACAGGAATTTGCAATTCCGCGGTAAACCATGCCGACTTTTGCGGAGTCAGCCTCCTGAGCAAAAAGCCTGAGGGCATACATTGCGGTATCCAAGCCGCGTACGTAATCGCCGATGGCAAAATAAACGTTGCCCATACACATTATAGAATTAGCCATCCCGAGAGAATCGCCCGCAAGTTTATGAAAAAACATTGCATCTTTATAATATTTTCCCGCTTCCAGAAACTGTTTTTTATGATACTTACACCAGCCGACAATATCGGCAGAATTAGCAGCAAGATCTTTTCTTCCGAGTTTTTTGGCAAGACGAAAAGCCATTATCGAATACTGCTCAACCACGTCAAGGTCAGGGTGGTTAACAGCAAGATACTGCATCACATCATATTTTTTGATGTCATCGGGCATGGTTCTTACTGAAAAGGCAAGGCTGTCGAAGACGTCCTTCGGATAGTCGCCCGCCAATAGATTCAACGGCATTATAACAGCAAGAAAAATCCAAACCGTTATAATGCGTATTTTATGTCCGAAAAAATTCAACATCAAAAAAATACTACTCCGTTTTGTGTTTATATTGAAAAAACAGCGCAAACAAAACCGCAACCGTCAAAGCATAAGTTGCAAAAATAAACCACGAAGTTTGCCAGCCTTCCCAAACAGCCATCGGTTCGGTCTCTGAATAAACGTTTGCATTTATGATTTTTTGCGCTATCAAAGTGCCGATTGTTGCACCTATGCCGTTGGTCATCAGCATAAAAAGTCCCTGAGCCGACGAGCGTATGTTTTTGTCGGTCTCCTTGTCAACAAACAGCGAACCTGACACGTTGAAAAAGTCGAAGGCCACGCCATAAACAATGCAACTGAGAACAAACAGCCAAACGCCTCCGCCCGGATTTCCGAGTCCGAAAAACAAAAACCTCAAACTCCAAGCAACCATTGCAATCAAAACTACCTTCTTAATTCCAAATTTCTTTAAAAAGAAAGGTATCAACAAGATACACAAGGTTTCGGAAATCTGTGAAAGCGAAATCAAGATATTAGCGTGTTTTACACCGAAAGTGTCGGCAAATTCCTGTATGTTTTCAAAACTCGTGATAAACGGGTTAGCATAACTATTCGTAATTTGCAAGGCAACACCCAAAAGCATTGAAAAAATGAAAAACATTGCCATTTTTTTGTCGGCAAAAAGTTTGAAAGCGTCAAGACCTAACATCGAAACAAAAGATTTTTTACCGCCTGAGGTTTTGATTTCGCATTTCGGGACAAAATTAGCGTACACGGCAAGCACAATGCCCAAAATTCCAGAAACCAAAAACTGTTTTGAATTGTCCTGAAAGCCCAACAAATCCACAACCCACATCGTAGCGATAAAACCAACCGTACCCCAAACCCTAATCGGCGGAAAATCTTTTACGGTATCCATTCCAGACTTGTCCAAAGCGTTGTAAGCCACTGAATATGAGAGCGAAAGACTTGACATATAAAAACCGATTCCGATGAAAAAACAACCGTACATCGCGGAAAAATTAATTTCGCCGCTGCCAAAATTCCAAACGCCGAGCATTGCAAGCGCACTGATAAAATGGCATATCTGATAAAGTCTCTGCGCCTGAATAAAACGGTCGGCAACCATTCCGATTATAGCAGGGAAAAACAGCGATACAATGCCCTGTGTCGCATAAAAAGTACCGATATTTTCTCCGTAACCGTTTTTACCAAGAAAAGTTCCCATTGAGGTAAGGTATGCTCCCCAAACGGCAAATTGGAGAAAATTCATTACTGATAGTTTTATCTTCATAAGTTTCATAAAAATTTTAAAAGCCAAAAATAAAGACTTTTTATCACTTACGCAAAAAAAAATAAAAAAACCGGAGCAAAACATTTAAGTTTTACTCCGGTTAAGATATAATTAACAAATTTTTTTATTTTTTGTTTGCAGAAGTTTCTTCGCCTTTGAATTTTTTGAGCAAGTCAAAGGTAATCGGCGAAGCGATACATACTGACGAATAAGTACCGACAATAATACCAAGCAACAACGCGAAGACAAATCCTCTGATTACCTCACCACCGAAAATAAAGATTACGAGCAATACAAACAATGTCGTAACTGAGGTGTTGACGGTACGGCTCAACGTAGAGTTGATTGCAAGGTCGATATTGGTTTTCAAATCTCTATTGGTGTGAAGCCCGATAAATTCTCTTACACGGTCAAACACAACCACGGTATCGTTGATAGAGTATCCGACAATCGTCAAGATAGCCGCAATAAACGACTGATCGATTTCCATAGAGAAAGGCATAAACGAACTGAACAACGAGAAGATACCCAACACAATAATCGTATCGTGAATCAAAGCCGCCGTTGCTCCGGCACCATACTGCCAATTCTTAAACCTAACAAGAATGTAAAGGAACATCACGATAAGCGAGAACAAAATCGCCCAAACAGCAGACTGTTTGATGTCGTCCGCAATCGTAGGACCAACTTTTGAAGAAGACTGGAAACCATAATTTTCAACTGCATTGTTGTCGTTGAGTTTAGGACTTCCGTTTTCGATTACAAAACCTTGAAGGAACATATCACGAGAAATATTCTGTGTCTTGTAAAGCGACTTCAAGTTGTCGTAAAGTATGGTTTGGATTTCTGAATCCACATTTTCGCCTTCATCGTCAATACGATATTTTGTGATAATTTTTACCTGATTATCAGAACCGAAAGTCTTCACCTGAGGAGCTGTACCCATAGGAGAAGAAAGTTTTTCAGCAACCGCAACCGTAGAAACTGGAGCATCAAATCTTACAACAAAAGTACGTCCGCCGACAAAGTCAACGCCTTTGTCAAAACCTTTGGTGAACATCGAAACAAGGCTTACAACAATAGCAATAGCCGAAATGATGTAATAAGTTTTTTTCTTGTCGATGAAACTGAATTTCGTGTTTTTCAAAGCAAACTCGTTGCCTGAATACCAGAAAGTTATGTTCTTGTTTTTGTTCAACAAATATTCAAAGAACAAACGTGTTACGAAAATTGCCGTTACAAGAGTAGTAATAATACCGATTACCAACGTAGTAGCAAAACCTTGAATAGGACCGTGTCCGAAAATGTAAAGGATAATACCGGTTAACAAAGTCGTACAGTTACCGTCAAGAATTGCAGAATAAGAGTTTTTGTAACCGTCTTGAATAGCAAGTTTCAAACCCTTGTTGTTGTGAAGTTCCTCACGGATACGTTCGTAAATAATAACGTTAGCGTCCACTGCCATACCCATCGTAAGAACGATACCGGCAATACCGGGAAGTGTTAAAACAGCACCCAAAGAAGCCAAAACGCCGAACAAGAAGAACACGTTGCAAACCAAAGCAATAGCCGAGGCAACACCCGCCATTCTGTAATAGAAAATCATATAAACAATCACAATCAAGAATGCGCCTACAAACGACCACATACCCTGACTGATTGTAGCCTGTCCCAAAGAAGGTCCTACGATTTCCTCTTCAATAACTTTTGCTGGAGCAGGAAGTTTACCTGATTTCAAGATGTTAGCCAAGTCTTTTGCCTCAGTAACAGAAAAGTTACCTGTAATCTGAGAGTTACCGCCAGAAATTTCTGACTGAACGGTCGGATAAGAATATACGTAGTTGTCAAGAACGATTGCAACCTGACGACCGATGTTAGCCTTAGTGATTCTTGCCCAAGTTCTTGCACCTTCGCCGCTCATTGTCATAGAAACCATCGCTGAGCCGCCTTTGCGCTCGTCAAACTCTTCACGTGCGTTTGTGATAGCATCACCGTTCAAAGGAGCAGTACCGTCAAAGTTAGTAGACTTAATAGCAACAAGTTCGTAGAAAGATTGCGAAGCGTCCCTATCCATAGGTTTAACACACCAATAAAGTCTCAAATTGTCGGGCAACAAAGTCTTAACTTTCGGAGCATTCAAATATTTGTTGACCGTAGCCGTATCTTTATAATTAGCGTAACCTACTGCCGCGCCGCCTACAAGATTGTTGTTTTGGTCAAGTATAGGATGCAAAACCGCAAACAACGGGTTCTCTTTTGCAAACATTTCGTAAGACTGATTTTGAGCAGAAGCAGAATCTGCATTGTCAATAAGGCTCAAACCAGTAGAATCTGCATTTGAAATAAGCGAACTTACAGAATCCGTTGCAGCAACAACACTTTCAACATTGTTGTCAAAATCATATTTTGCATCAATAAGTTGTTTAACTTTTGCATTAGCAGCCGAGATGTTAGACCAAATTTCGGTAACATCGTATGTTTCCCAAAATTCGAGGTTGGCTGTTCCTTTAAGAAGGTTTTTAACCCTTTCAGGATCTTTTACGCCCGGAAGTTCCACCAAAATTCTGCCCGTCTGACCAGTCAAAGGCTGAATGTTAGGCTGTGTTACACCAAATCTGTCGATACGGGTACGCAAAACGTTGAACGAGTTTGCAATAGCAGCCTCAGACTCTTCCCTCAAAACTTTAAGCACGTCGGCATTTGTAGAGTTGAACGTTACCCTGTTTTTCAAATTTTCATTAACGTAAAAAATAGAAGCGAGTTTTCCATGGGGTGCAACCTCTTCGTAAGCCTTTCCGAAAAGCGAAATGAAATCGTCCTGAGAGTTTTTCTGTCTTTCTTTTGCAAGCGACATCGCTTTAAGAAAAGTAGAATCTTTGCTGTGCTCCGACAAAGCGTTAACGACATCCGGAACAGAAACTTCCAAAATGACGTTCATACCGCCTTTAAGGTCAAGACCGAAATTTAATTCGTTTTCCAAACATTCCTTGTAAGTGTACCCTAAAAACACCTTTTGTGAACCGATAGAGTCCAAATATTTAGCCTCTTTATCAGGATCTCCCGCTGCAAATTTTGCAGCCTTGGATTTCACATTAGAGGTTACCACCGAAAACGAGAGGTGGAACAAACACGCGAGTGCCAAAGCAACCGCGAGGACTCTGATTAATCCTTTATTTGACATTGTTAAACGTTTATTTTTATATTTTTTTATTATTCATTGCGTATACTTTTAGCGGCTGCAAAGATAAACATTTTTTTTAATATCACAAAAAATTGACATTAACTTTAATAAATTTTTTTTAATAGAAAAAAGCCGAAAATTCCGCCACAAAAAAAGCAGAAATTCCGGCAACGAAACAAATAAACTATGATAAAACTTATTTAAATTTCAAATACAAAAACACCGAAAAACCAATCAAACCGATTAACAAAACAATTACCGTCCAAAGCAAACCTTTCAAGGAAGAAATAGCAGTGGAATTTTTTTGTGATTGTTTAAAAGCCTGATTATCAGTAATAACCTTATTAATTTTTTCCAATTCCGTGTTGTTGAATTTCTGTCCCTGAATAGCCTCAGAAAGCAAAGCGTTAAGTTTTTCTAACCTCGCAGGAAAGTCCACTGCCGAGATTTTGTTCTTCAATTCCGTCGTACTTTGGGCAAGTTCGAGATAAGAATTTAAGAGTTGGTCTGTCTTGGCAGTCTGGTTCAAATAAGTTGATTTTACCAATTCGATTTTTTTCAACGACTCTTCGGCATTGCTTTTGAGCAGCGCCGACTGCTCCGACACGAGGTTTTTAACAGAGTTTTCCGCCGTTGAAGCCACCGAGCCTACTTTTTGAGAGGTTTCGGTGCCAATTTGGTCAATATATTTTTGATAAAGGGAAGTCAGTTTGTCCAAATTACCGGCAAACTCCTTATGAATGGTTTTTGCCTCCTCTATGACCGCGTCAGAGGCCTTACCCGCCTCGGAAATCATCTCGGAGGCTGACTTCAAACTTTCAAGTTCGTTTTGCAACTGCAACAACTCATTGTTAATCAATTCTTTCATATCGGTATATCGTTTTTTTATAAGGTTCTTTTTTATTTTTTTTCTACAAAACTCCGTTAGTTTTTAAGACCGTAGCATTGAACTTTTTAAGCCAATTCAGTTGTAGTTTCATAGACAAAATACATTCCGATTCGTCTTTCAAATCAAAATTTTCTTCGCTGATTTTTTTTGTCAACTTATTGAAATCCTCTACAAACCGCTCGGTGTTTTCCGTGTGTCTTAACTTGTTAAGCCCCTCACTTATAGTTTGATAAGCCTCAAAACGGCCTTCCTCGTCATACTGAGGCAAGGTAAACAGACGGCAATATCCGTAAAGTATTTTGTCGGCAAAACCACGCTTCAAAATATCATGACTATCAACGGAAGACTGTAAACTAAGAAGTTCGTTAATGTTGCCGTCCGTCTTGGAAATCACCTTAATAATATTGTCAACATCTTTCGGCAAAGCCTCCTCTTCGTCCTCAAACAAATACCCGCATTTGTAACGCGAAACAAAATAGTTTTGAAGATTTTTAGCGAACACTTCTTCCGAGAAACTACCGTCTTTCTGCTCTTGAAGCACTCTTTTGAAGAAATTTCCTGAATCTTTTGCCGCTCTTTCGTAAAGAGGATAAACCTCGGCATAGAAAAAGTCTATCAAAACGCCGGCATATTTTTCTATCGACAAATATTTTTCCTCGTCAATGTCCGACAAATACAAAAGCACTTTTTCACGCGTAAGATTTCTCTGCAAAACGGGTAGGAGTTTCATTCTGTAAAAATCCTTATTGTGCTTTGTCATAAAGACTTCCGTTTCTTCTTTCGCAGAATTTATCAGATAATCGTCAATAAGGTCAATTTCTTTTAACCTCGAAATTGCACGGATTGTATCCCTGCGGTTGCGGAATTTGTCATAAATCAATCTAAACTCATTGCGTTTTCCCTCACCGAGATTTTTAACGCGGACATTATACAATTTTGCCAACAGTTTTTCAAAAGCCTCATAACTCCTGCTCTGATTGTAACAACGCCTTAAAGCGGTTGTTGAAACATCTGCTTTTAAAATCGCGTTCAAAAACTGAGCCGCCTCAAAAAAACTGTTGTTATAAAAAGGTATTACAACAGAAGTTTTGCCGCCCTCTTCCACTAAGTCGAGTGCGGTCTGAATGCCGTTGCCCTCTTCCGCCTCGTTCTCAGTTTCCATAACGGACAGAAAAGCGAGCGGATTTTCGGTGTTAAGTTTTATCAAATCAAAGACATACGCCTGAATTTTTTCCGCAATTACCTTATCGTAACTCATTTCAGGCATATTAAGTTCGCCGGTCTTAAAATTGATAAAGCCCAAACTCTTGGTCTTGTCATAAGAATAAATGTACAACTGATAAGGGTTAAAACTCGGCTCGGCGTCAATCTGAATTTCCAAATTAAACTCGTTGTAAACTGCGTCAATTATCGTCTGACGGAAAGAATATCTCGGGAAAACAACGCCGTCAAGAATTTCCTTAATCACGGCTTTTTCTTTTTCAGGACCCGGATTCTGAGAGAGAAGCCTTTGAAGATTGTTAACCGTATCGAAATCGGTAATTATCACATTTTCAGCGGTTTTGATATTACCTGAGGCATCTCTTACGGTTTCAAACCCCGAAAAATCTTTGTCCATAGTATTGATGAACAAATCCACCACAACGGTTTTGTCCTTTGCTCCACGGCCGTTCATCCTGCAAAAAGAATCCAACGAAATCGGAGGTTCAAAATGAATTACGTTAGTAAGATTTTTAACCCGTATTCCCGTACCGGCAGACTGCGCCGCTGAAAGCACTTTCTTCTCGCCGTCAATGAATTTTTCGCAAGACTTCATGCCCGAAACCGCCTCAGAACTTGTAATATCACGGTCTAACTCCACAATGTCGCCACCATAATAACCAGTTTCCAAACCGCTGATTTTGTAGTCTTTGTCGTCAAACGGACACTTTTCAGAAAAGATTATAGCCGTTGGATTTTTAGCATTTGAAATAATTCTTTCAGCCTCAGACTGCTTTACTTTACGTGCATACGCGTCTAAATCGTCAGTATTGCCCGCGCCTTTCATCTGAATGTCATGAACCACGAGATTAACTTTTGAAGCAGGCTCATTAGAAATCACAACTCTTTCGGTTTGAAGTTTTTGTGAAATCTCGTTGATAATATTAGCCTCCTTAGTCCACGTAAAGGCACCTGTACGCAAAATATTTATATTTTCGTCAGAAAAATTTCCAGCAATTATATTCTTAATATCCTGATAATAAGAACGGAAGTCAAAAGTTTGAAGACAAACTCTCTGAGCCTCGTCCACCATCACGAAATACACGGGTATTTTTTTAGAGTCAATTCTCTTAAAAATATCCCTGATGTACGGGTCATGTACCAAAGACGGCGACAAAAAAGTTACAATACTTTTGCCACTAACAACCTCTTCAACCGCCATATCCCTATCAAAAGAATTTTGCAACGCAGGGTTGATGTAATAGTCAGTTTCGATGCGCCGTTCACGCAACATATTGAACTGCATATCCATAACGGCGAGCGTCGGCGAGAGCATAAAACTATAACCGGGCTTCATCAATGCGGCAAAAAGCGCAATCAAAGTTTTGCCCGTAGCAGGCGGAGAAACGTGAAGCACGTTGTCGCCGTTAAGAAGATAAGCGATACTCTGAGCCTGATAATTCAAAAAATTATTTTTGCCGAACAGATTTTTCAAGAAAAATTTCAAAGCATCTTCCTGCTCAAAACTTATTTCCTCCTCCGGCGAAGTTTCATCGTCCTCCTCAGAAGACTCTTCGTCAACTAAATTGTCTTCTCCCAAAGGAAGATTAATATCGTAATGTATATAATTATTGAACAGAAGTTTAGTTTCGGCCATAGGTAATTTTGCCGAGCGCACCAAAGCGTATTTTTTCGATTTGGTATCCACAATTTTTTCATCAAAACCGCTTCTTGCCAAAACCGAAATATCTATCAACAAATCATATTCTTTGGTAGAATCAAACTCAGTGATATTCTCTCTGCTGCCCTGATAAAGCAAGTTCAACTCCGTTGAAGCAAACTCGTCGGAAAAGAAGATGTCGAGTTTAACATTCGGGAATACTCTGCCGAGATTTTCAAGCGTGAAAAACTTGTTGAAATGTTGTTTCAAATCCTCAACCGCCAAAAAAGCGCAAGGCACATCACGCTCTATAACACCAATTTTCCAACTCTTAGCATCTAATGACAACGCACCGGAATTAATCGCCTCCAACAAAACCTTTTGTATTCTGGCGATTGCAAAAGGCGTAAGCGCAATTTGCAAAGCCTCAATACCGTCCTCAGTAGTATAAAGCGGCGAATTATAATTCTCTTTGATAATATCAAAGTACGGACTTTGCGTAAAAAATGAAAGTTCGTCCGTCTTGTGCGAAAGTATGTCAGATTTTCTGATAACCACCCTGCCGTCAATACCTAACGGATTGAGCAGAGCCGAAATAGCGTCTTCGGTAATCCAATCGGTAGTATCCACCATGGAATCGTCCATATTGAATTTGTAAGTCAAGGTCTGAGCCGTGTTTTCGGCGTATGGCGCATGAAAATTCAAATCGCATTTTTCGTCTAAAAAAGCGTAAGACGGGTTGGTTTTCAAAGCCGCAATATCGCGACGAAGTTTTTTAGATTTTTTTACAACACTCTGAAAATCACAATCTATGTCAGCAAACTGAAAAATATAATCGCCCTCAGCAAACACCGCACCGTATGTCAGAAAGTCATAAATCATTTCCAAACGAGGATCTGCGCTTTTGATTCTTTTTGCCTTAATCCTCGGCTCTATAATATGCAAAGCCTTGAACACCAAATCTTGAACCTCGCGCTTTGGCATTTCCCTATAAATTTCGCCTTCCGACGAAATTCTTTTCATCGTCTTGCCGATAGTAGTAGAGAGAATATCCTCTACAAACTGCGAAGCATACGCCGGAGTACCTCTTGAAACAATATTGTACAAAACGGCAACGGCAGCGTCCGAAGACTCATCCGTTATATTGATATTTGTCTCTAAATCAAAATATGACAATTGCTCTACAAGAGATTCCACTTTTTCTTTCATGGAATCGTTTGTTTTAAGAGTCTCTATTGCGCTTGTAAAATATCCCGCTTTGAGTTGTAACATATCGCATAAGTTTTTATACGTACTACCTAATTGCAAATTTAATGCTTTTTTTCAAAGCCGCAAAATATTTTTTTAAGAAAAATTTCGATTAGATGTTAATTGTATATAAATTCATTTTAACAGAAAATTTATACAAAAAATTTGGTATATACTTTGTAACTTCATACATTTGCAACGAGAAACATAAATCAATTTAAGTCTAACTCTTTAAAACTTTACTATTATGGCTACAACGTTTTTATTTTTTGCGACATTGATTGTTGCAGTGGCAATGGCTGTTGTTAACGGCATTTCCAAAACCGATAATTTTAAGAAACACGGAGACTCGTTTTCCGTAGAAGCGGAAAGTTTGGTATTCAGAAACTGATTCCGAATTGCATAATCACTCATATTTTTTGTATATTTATTGAATACCGTTTAAGAGAATCACTTAAACGGTATTCATTTTTTATACATAAAACACGTATAAAAAAACCGGACGTAAACTCTTAACAAAAAGTTTAACACCCGGCTAAAACTAAAAAATTATGAAAACTTATAACAATTTTGAATGTTTTTAATTTTCAGCAACCGCTTTTTTGGAAATAACGCCTACTGATAAGGTTGCTTCCACCGTTTCCGATTCTTCTTCGTCTTTATCAAAGATTTCGTACTTTAAAGTTATGGTCTGATAACCATTAGAAATCACACCTGTACCGCTTTTAACCTCAAACTGCGAATTAAGGTCGCCGCTAAAAGTAATCGTTGTACCCGAAATCTCAGCCTCCATTGAAGCACTTTGATTGTGGAAATTGTTAATTTTGATTTTTGTGTCCGAAACTTTTGAAATATTCACATCAAAAGTTCCGCCAAACTCTCCCGTAGAATTGTCCGTATTCCAAGTCCACTTGCCTTCAAGATCTTTCGTAGAATAAGCATAACTCGGAGCGTCTTCTGAACAAGAAACAGCCGCAAACGTCACCGGCATAAACAACGCTGAAATAATCAAAAGTTTTTTCAAAAATCTCTTCATAGTTTTTATAAATTAAAATTAGTTTTCAAAATTTCTGCTTGTTGTAACAAATCTTCTTCTATAGACACCTCAGACGGTAAATCTTGAAAGCCGGAGGGCTTAGGAGCAATCTTGTCAATGTCAAAATTCTCCAACTCTCCGACTTCAAAATCTTCGTCATCGTCTACAAACGAAGAATATTTCGCAAACAAATTACCGTTTTCTGGTTCCATAAAAGTTACTTTTTATTGTTGCATACTATCAGCAATCTCGTTAGCCAAAGCCTCGTCAATCAAAATTCTTCCGCAATACTCGCAAACAATGATTTTTTTGTGAGAAGCCACATCAAGTTGTCTCTGAGGCGGTATTTTGTTGAAACAGCCGCCGCAAGCATCTCTTTGTACGGGAACGATAGCCAAACCATTTTTAGCAGCACCACGTATTCTCGTATATGCTTTAAGAAGACGGTCTTCGATTTTTTTAGCGTAATTGCCGCGTTTTGCTTTCAATACCTGCTCGTCTTTTTGTGTGTCGGCTATAATAGACTCCAATTCCGATTTGCTGCGTACCAAGTCTTTCTGACGGTCTTCGTGACGATCTTTGGAATCTTTCAAAAGGTTCTTTTTTGTTGTCAACTGAGTTTCAGCCTCTTTGATTTTTTTCTCGCAAAGGTTAATTTCAAGATTCTGAAACTCGATTTCCTTGCTAATGGAATCGTATTCCCTGTTGTTACGAACCTGCAACTGCTGTGTCTGATATTTTTTTATAGCCTCTTTTGCAGCCACAATGTCGTTTTTTCTTTTGGCGATTTCGCTCTGACAAGCGGTAATTTCCGTCTCGATTTTGGCGATTCTCGTTTCAAGTCCCACCAATTCGTCTTCCAAATCTTGAACCTCCAACGGAAGTTCGCCGCACAAACGGTGGATTTCGTCCGTTTTGGAGTCAATTGACTGCAAAGAATACAATGCGCGGAGTTTGTCCTCGATACTTACCTCGGAATTATCCGCTTTCTGCTGAGTAGATGTTGTCATTATTTTATAAATATTTTATAGGATTCGTATTAATACTTGAAATTTTCACCGCAAAATTAGTAAATTTTTTTTGAAGTATACACTTAAAAATATTTTTTATGCCAATTTCCGTCTCAAAATGTCCCAAATCGGCAATTAAAATCTTCTTGTCAGCCTCAAAAAACTTATGATAGGTGAAATCTCCCGATAAAAAAACATCGGCTCTTTGTCTTATGGCTTCTTTCAAGAGAAAACTTCCTGAACCCGGACAAATTGCGATTTTTTTTACCGTTGGTTTTATTATTTCAGTATAACGTATTGCACCACAGTTAAATACAGTTTTCAAATTTTTCAGAAAGTCAAGAGCCGCCATTTCCTCAGGCAACTCCCCTATTCCGCCCGCGCCACATTCAAAATCCTCGGTGTTTAAGCGTTTTAACATCGAAAATTCTTTGATTCCAAGTTTTTCAAACATAAAAGCAACCGTTCCTACGGGCATTGCATCGGCGTTTGTATGCGCACAATATATGGAAACGGAATTTTTTACCGCCTTCAAAACGATTCTTCCAACAGAAGTTTCGGGCGAAATATTCATTAGTCCGCGACCAAAAATTATGGGGTGATGTGCAACAATCAAATTGCACCCCGAAAGTATTGCCTCATCAACAACTTCTTCCGTAACATCAAGTGTTACAAGACATTGCGTAATATTTCCCTCTCCGGCGAATACTTGAACACCGGCGTTATCATAGTCTTCCTGCAACCTTTTCGGGAAAACCCTTTCCAACTCTGAAACTATTTCCGTAAACTGCGGCATAAAACATAAAAAAAAATGTCTGCAATTATAGCACAAATATTTGAAAAAAACAAAGTTTTTTTGAAGTTTTTTGTAAATTTGCCGTTAAAAATCGTTATAAAAAATATGAAAAAAATTACGTTACTTCTTCTTGGAATTTTATTTTCCGCAAACACCTATTCACAATCCCTAAAACAAGGGTTTGACAACCTTAAAAAAGGTAATTTTGAACAAGCCCTGAAAGTATTTAACAAGGCTCTTGACAAAGGCACAGAAAGTGTTGCAGCAATGTACGGCAAAGGTTGCATTATTAGCGACAGCAACTATGCAAAATTCAGCAACATAAAAGGATTCCGCCTAATCCGGGGTGCTAACGACCGTTTCAGCCGCCTTAATCAGAAGACAAAAGACATCTGCCTTTCTGTTTACGGTTTCGACCAAAACACCATATATAATAAAATGTGTCAGATTGCCTCACGCGAATTGGAGTTGATAAAAAAGGAAAAACAATTGGAGGCTCTGTCAGCATTTATCCAAAACTACGAAGGCGCAGACCCGCAAATAAAAGAAGCAAAAAACTACGAAGCGGAAATTAAATGGAAAAATTTGGAAAACCACGCCGATTTCAGAAGTTACCAAAGTTTTGCGAGAGAATATCCCGAATCGCCTCATGCCGAAGCCGCTGCACAAAAATACGAAATCCTTTGGAAAGAAATTTGTCGCAAGGCTTATAAAGAAGGTGAAATTTCAAGCATCAACGCTTTTGAACAGCAATATCCCGACTATCCGTTTTATACGCAAGCCGACAAAAATCAAAAACAACTCGCCGAATATGCCGAAAAATTAAAATTTCATCTGAAATTTACAGAAGAATACACACCTTACTATAAGGAGTATATCGAAAAAGCCGCGCCTAATGAGTTGGCTTTTGTAGCACTTCAACGGTTGATTTCTCCGTTTTTGGAATGGGGACGTTTTAAAGAGGCGGCAAAAGTTTTGCAAGATTACAAACCAATATTTCCAAATAAGGGAAAAGACTTTGACAAAATAATCGCAATACTCAACTCTCCGTCAACGAAATACACTTCAACGCCTTTTCCAAAAACCGTTAACACTGATGCTATGGAATACGCGCCTGTAATCACGCCCGACGGCAAGACGCTGTATTTTTGCGGTTACGGCAGACAAGACAATGCCGGTTTGGAGGATATTTTTATTTCAAAATTTGAGAACGGAAAATGGCAACAATCAGAACTTTTTCAGCAATTTAACACTCCAATAGGCAACGAAGCACCTTTGGCAGTTTCGCCTGACGGCAATATGTTATTGATTTACAAAGACTCCAACATTTATTACACTGAAAAAACTTTGCGCGGCTGGACTCCGCTAAAAAAAATGGAAAGCCTAAACACAGATTTTTCTTGGGAGGCCGACGCATCTTTTACCGCTGACGGCAACGCGATATTTTTTATCTCCGATAGAAAAGGCAACATAGGAAATTACCATCAGCACGAAAAGAATTTTCATGGCGCATTTAACGGTAACACCGACATCTACGTTTGCGTAAAACAACCTGACGGAAGTTGGAGCGAGGCTGTTAACATCGGGGCAATAGTCAACACACCTTTTTCGGAAAGAAGTCCCGTTTTGGCCTCGGATATGAAAACGCTGTATTTTTCGTCGGACGGACATTACGGCTTGGGCAAACTTGATGTCTTTAAATGCGAAAGACTTTCCGATACCTCGTGGACAATGTGGTCAGAGCCGGTAAATCTCGGCAAAGAAATCAACACCGCCTCAGATGACTACAACTACATGATTTCAACCGACGGCACAAAAGCCTATTTTAGCAAGATAACTACCTCATCTGCAAATATTTGCTCAATAGATTTGCCGAAACAAATGCGACCTGAAATCATCGCCTCTGTTACCGGAAAAGTTACCGACGAGAAAGGCAACATTTTAGCAGCAAAAATCAAATGGGAAGATTTGGAAACCGGCAAACTTTTGGGCAACCTACAATGCGACCCTTCAACGGGGAAATATTTTATCACACTACCTTCGGGTAAAAACTACGGCTACTACGTTGAATATGAAGGTTTTTACCCCGTTTCAGGAAATCTCAACACCGAAAAACTAAAAGAAGGTAAAAACATCGAACACAATATTATAATGTATTCTGTAACAGACATTTTGTCAGGGAAAATTTCAATCCGACTTTCAAACATATTTTTTGAGACCGACAAATATGATTTGAAACCCGAATCTTACCCGGAATTAAAACGTCTTGCTGCGTTCATTCAAGAGCAGCCGGAGGTAAAACTTGAAATCTCCGGACACACCGACAATGCCGGCTCTTTGCAGCACAACAAAGTGCTTTCACAGCAACGCTCCGATGCCGTAAAAAAATACTTAATATCACTCGGTTGCAAAGAAAGTAACATAAAATCAATAGGTTACGGTTCTGAAAAGCCCGTTGCACCCAACACTACCGAAGAGGGCAAAGCCCAAAACAGACGAGTTGAATTTAAAATTTACGAATAGAAAAAAAAGAGGGAAACCGTCAGAAGGATTTCGTAACGGTTTCCCTTTTAAAATAGAGGGATATAAAAATAAAGAGTTGTTTCTGCTTAAAAATTACGGCTGCAAGATAACAATTTTTTTACAAAAAAATAAAAAAAAAACAAGTTTTTTTTATTTTTTTTTCAAATTATATTAATATGCTCTTGCAAAAACCACTCTTTGTTTTGACGGTTTGCCGGTGAGCATATCAACGCCGTCTTCCTGCGGGTTGTTAAGCGGAATGCAGCGGATTGTGGCTTTTGTTTCTTCCTTGATTCTTGCCTCGGTCTCTGCCGTGCCGTCCCAAGGTGCGTAAACAAAACCGCCTTTGTCCAAAGCCGCTTTGAACTCATCGTAAGTGTCAACTTTGTAAGAATGTTCTTCTCTGTATTTCAAGGCTTTTTGATAGATGTTTTTCTGAATATCGTCCATCAATTTAATAACCAATTCTGTAACCTCGTCAAGCGAAACGGTCTGTTTTTCCATAGTGTCGCGTCTGAAAACTTCCACAGTATTGTTAGCCATATCCCTTGCACCCATAGCAAGTCTTACGGGAACGCCTTGAAGTTCGTATTGATGGAATTTCCAACCCGGTTTCTGATTGTCTGCACCGTCAAATTTTACTTCCAAACCTTTCTCTTTCAAGGCTTTGATAACCGGCAAAAGTTTTTCGTAAATTTGGTTAGCCTCTTCTTCCTTCTTGAAAATCGGCACAATAACCACGTGCAACGGAGCAAGTTTCGGCGGCAAAACCAATCCTGAATCGTCAGAATGAGTCATAATCAAAGCACCCATCAAGCGTGTTGAAACGCCCCATGATGTTGCCCAAACAATTTCCTGCTTGCCTTCTTTGTTCAAGAATTTAACATCAAAAGCCTTTGCAAAATTCTGTCCCAAGAAGTGCGAAGTACCCGCTTGCAACGCTTTGCCGTCTTGCATCATAGCCTCAATACAGAATGTCTCTAACGCACCCGCAAATCTTTCTGTCGGAGTTTTAACACCTTTCAAAACAGGAATTGCAAGAACGTTTTCCGCAAAGTCAGCATAAACATCAAGCATTTTTCGTGCCTCTTCCAAGGCTTCCTCTTTTGTTGCATGAGCGGTGTGTCCTTCTTGCCAGAGAAACTCTGCCGTGCGCAAAAACAATCTCGTACGCATTTCCCAACGTACAACGTTAGCCCACTGATTGATAAGAATCGGCAAGTCCCTATAAGAATGAATCCAGTTTTTATAAGTGTTCCAAATGATGGTTTCGGAAGTCGGACGAACGATTAACTCTTCCTCCAACTTTGCATTTTCGTCTACGACGATGTCTTTGCCGTCAGCGGAATTTTTTAATCTGTAATGTGTTACAACCGCACATTCTTTTGCAAAACCTTTAACATGCTCTGCCTCGCGTGCAAAAAAACTTTTCGGAATAAAAATCGGGAAATATGCGTTTTTGTGTCCCGTTTCTTTGAAACGTCTGTCAAGTTCGTCGTGCATTTTTTCCCAAATAGAATAGCCATAAGGTTTGATTACCATACAGCCTCTGACTGCGGAATTTTCCGCCAAATCAGCATTGGTAACAAGGTCGGTATACCATTTTGAATAATCTTCCGACCGTTTGGTTATAAAATCTGCCATATTTTTTTCTAATTTTTTTTAAAATGCAAAGTAAATACTTTTTTTTCAAAAAATCAAATTATCTTCGGTCATTCTTTGCATATAACTTTGAACAACCGCTTTTAAAACCCTATGCATGGAATCTGCTTGTAATGGTCGCTCGTTAACCAAGTTACGGGAAAGCAAAGAATCGTTCTTAAAATCAAAAACAGATTTCAAAATGCCGTCTTCCGTCATTTGAATCATCAGACCGTTTTGCTCGTATTGATAAAGCCCGTTGTTGTAATTAACAGCCCAAGTTTTTTCGTCCGGCGTTGTAAGAAGGTCGATTCCAAAGGCAACGTAATTTTTGTTGTAACCCACTGCACCCAATATTGTCGGCATAATGTCAATTTGCTGGGCAATGCACTCTCTGCGCTCAGGTTTTATTTTTTCTGACGGGTCATAAATGAAAAACGTTATCGAATACGCACCCAAATCCGTCAACGAAAAATCCTTTTCCAACTGATTTGTGTGGTCGGCAGTAAAAACAAAAATCGTGTTTTTGTACCAATCAGTTTTTTTCGCTTCGTCAAAAAATCTACGTAAAGCATTGTCGGAATACAAGATACATTTATGCAGAGGATTTTCGTCCGTATCTTTGAAACGGTCTTTATATTTTTCGGGGACATTAAAAGGATGGTGCGAACTTGCCGTAAAAACCGAAGTCAAAAACGGCTCTGAAAATTCACTCATTTTTGCGGCATAATACTGCAAAAACGGTTCGTCCCAAATTGCCCATGTACCGTCAAATTCTGTTTCACCGCCAAAACGCGGGTCTTCGTCAAAATTTTCCCGTCCGAAATAATCGTCGTAACCAGTTGCCGCCGCAAAAGCCTGAAAACCCATGCTGCCGTTTTGTGCACCGTGAAAAAACGCAGAATAATAACCCTCGTTTTTCAATTCCCGCGCTAACCCTGACAACTTGTTGAGCGAATACGGCGTTAAGAAAAACGGCTCTACAAAGTACGGAATACTTGACAATGAAGACGGCATTCCGTCAATACTTTTTCTGCCGTTTGCAAAAGTATATTCAAAAGTGAGTGAATGTTCCATCAAAGAATCCAAAAACGGTGTAAACCCCTGATACTTACCGCCGTCCACAGTTTTGTTATAAAAACCGCAAAATTCTCTTGAAAAACTTTCCAAAATAAAAACCACAACGTTTTTTTTGTCTGTTATAACAGAATCTTTTGCAAGATGAACCGGCGAAAAAATCTTTTCAACCTCGTCTTTGTCATAAAAATTAGGCACTTTAAAAGTTTTCTTACCGATTGTTCTCATCAGAGAAAACGGCGTGTTAAGAATCAGCGAGGCTTCCACAGGACGGTTAACGTATTGATTTGCATTGCTTAACGTTACGGGACGGACAGCCGTCGTAAAACCGCCTCTCATTCCGCCGATACAAAGCGGAATCATCAAAGCCAAAATCAGTGTTGAAAAACTGTAATAAAAAATTTTGTCTTTTTTAGAAAAAATTTCGGTATTTACTTTGGGTTTAACGTAAAACTTCCAAAGCAGAAAAATCATTGCCGCACCCAAAATTACAAGATACCAATGCGAAAGGATTTCTGTAAAAAACACTCCGCCCATTTTTCCCGTATCGTTGCCAAACTCAGAAAACACGGAACACGTAGTTCTACGATTTGTGTATGCAAAATACACTGAATCAATAAGATTCATAAAAATTCCAAGGCCATTAACCGAAACGAACAAGATTTTAGCCACCTTCTGATAACTCGACTTTTCACGGAATCTGAAAGGCAAAAGCATCAAAACCATATACAAAATATTCGAGTAAACAATGGCTGAGGTGTCAAAAACAAGCGAACCTTTTAACGCCTGGAAAAAACCGAGATTTGAAATTCCGTCTTTAAACACCGCCCAATTTTCTGCCAAATATTCTATCCGACAAACTTGGTAACAAACATAAACCAAAAGAATGTTAACGGCAAACGCCGCAAAATAGCAATAAAACTTTTTCATTTTTTCTTTTTTTTATCCGCAATAATCTTTGTCTTCGGTTACCGAGAACAAAATCCACGAAAAACTTCCGTCATTTACCCTCGTCATACAATAAGGACAAAGTCCCGAATTGTCAACGTCTTCGGCCTTTTTGCCACAGTTAGGGCAACATTCGGGAGCGGTGAATTTGCCCGAATAACCGATCGCCGAAACAAATTTCCAATATTGTGAAAAATGTCTTTTTTCTCTATTAGAACCGCCGATGATGCCGTCTTCATAATTAATTACGTAGTCGTAACATTCGGCAAAAATCCTCACCGTAAGGCTTTGATAAAAATTATCTCTTTCGTAACTGACGGTTTCGGTTTCCGTTACCTCCAAATCCGAAATAGTGCGTTTGTAGCCCAAATCCTTGTATTGAAGAAGTTGCAAATTCATATTTTGCCAGAGGTTTTCGTAAATCAAATGCCGCGTTTTGTTCCACTCTTTGTCAGAAAAGTTTTTGTAAATTTTTTTAAAGTACGGTTTAGCAACACGGTTTTCAAAATCCCTGAAATTCATAAACTTATAGTTTTGAATTTTGTAAAAATCGTGTTCTTTGTTTTTTAATAGTCCGGAGACGATGCTCGGTAGCGGTTGCTTTGTCTCGTCATTGTATTCGGCGAGTGCTTTTTCTGGGAAAATCTGACGGATTGACTCTGACGGCCGTCTAACTTCCGAAACCACCCATTGACCGGCCTCATAGTTTTGATTAGTACCGCAACGCGGACAACGTCCATAATCTTCAAAACTTAAAAATCCACCGCATTTCGGACATCTGATAACGCCGAAACCGTTAGGCACGCTTGACAAAGTACCTGCCTTGCGCGAAAATTTCCATACTTCCACAGCCTTGCAATGAAAAACCGTCTGCTTGTATTTTGCAGCAAAATATGCCGAAAAATCTACCGAAACATTACATTTACCGCCTTCGTATTTTATGTCGGTGATTTCCGCATTTTCTACAACCACGTGAGAATAAACGGTTTGCGGAAGTTTTTTTAAATCGTATTCAAAATAAGGTTCTACTTCTTTGATTTTTTTTTCATCAGTAATGCTGTAATGAGTTTTTAGGAAAAGCATTTGCGCGTAGTCAAGAAAAACTGGACGGGAAAAATTGGAGTCGTCTTTCAAAAATCTTGAAATCTGCCCCGTAACCCTATTTTTTATCTCTTTTTTTGTAAGGACAGAAGTATCTTCAATAATGTTAAAAAATTTTACCACCAACGGTGCAAGTCCCAATCCCACAAACAACAACGTACACAACGCACCTTCGGGAATTGCTGAAATCCAAACGAAAAAACCCGCACACCCTGCGCAAAAAACAAGAAATAATAAATGACCCAAAATACCTTCCGGCGTTTTTGTTTTGAATTTAAAAAAGACCAGCAGGTAGAGTCCGCAAAAAGTTATTATAGTAAGCCATTGAATAAAATTCATCGTGGTATCAATAAAAAAAATATCTCTGCGATTGATTCAACCACAAAGATATTGTAGCGAGACCCGGGATTGAACCGGGGACCTCATGATTATGAATCATGCGCTCTAACCAGCTGAGCTATCTCGCCAAACTTTTAATTGTCGGACATCCTTTTCTGTTTCGACGGTGCAAAGGTAGATACTTTTTTTGGGTTCTGCAAACTTTTTTTGCACATTTTTTACATTTTTTTTTTAATTAACGAAAATTCAGCAAATTACGACGATAATAAAACTGAAAATTAATTTTTCATAAAAAACTAAAAAACGTTTGGCAAAGACAACTAAAAAAAATATTTTTGCAAACGAAAATAAGTTTTTAAGGATATGATTGTTTCCGATGAAGAAATAATAGAACTTTTCAGCAACGAAAAAACAAGAGAAAAGGCGTTCAGGATAATCGTAAGCCAGTTTTCGAGGCAACTTTACTCGCGCATACGCGCAGTTGTTAACTCGCACGAAGAGGCTGACGATATTCTGCAAAACACCTTTTTGAAGGCTTGGCGCTCGCTTGCTAATTTCAGAAAAGAAGCAAATCTGTATACATGGCTTTATAAAATAGCCACAAACGAGGCTTTTTCTTTTATCCGGGCTAACAGCAAAAAACTTTCCGTATCGCTTGACGATGACAATTTAAAGTTGGATTTCTTTACCTCCGGCATTGACGATGCCCAAAGTGGCGAACAAATCCGTCAAAAACTTCATAATGCCGTTGACAAGTTGCCTGAAAAACAAAGGAAAGTCTTTGAAATGAAATATTTTGACGAAATGAAATACGACGATATGGCTATTGCGCTTAACACCTCTGTCGGCGCTTTGAAGGCCTCTTATCACCATGCTGTTAAAAAAATTGAAAAATTATTGGAGTTTTAAATTAAACTTCGCCCTTTTTTTTACGTCAAAATACCAAAACAATTACTAAAACAATTATATTGCAATGAAGGTACAATTTGATATTCCAGAAGGTTATTTTGAAAATCTGCCAGATAGGTTAATTCAACGCATTGAATTTGAAGACAATCAGAAAAAACGCAAACGTCATATCATTTTAAAACGATTGTGTTTTTCGGCAGCGGCAGTTTTGTGCGCAGGAGTTTTTTGCCTTCCGCTAATAAACTCTGGGGCTTCAAATGAAAACAAAAACTCTGCTCCCGATTATTATATTCAATACGCTTCTGACTTGTTGGAAAAATCCGGCGACGTAACGGCGTTGTATTACACTTCTATGGACGAGACTTTTTATGTCAAGGCGGATTTGACGGACATTTTGAATGATTATCCTTCACCTATAACTATCAATGAATATTATGATTAAGAAATTTTTTTTGACGCTGTTGTTATTAGTTCCGTTTTTGATTTCGTATTCTCAGGACGGTAAACAGCAGCCTTCGTGGGATCAGAGAAAAAGACAGTTTAAGTCTGAAAAAATCGCGTATATCACTACCGAAATGAATTTTACAGTGGAAGAAGCGCAAAAATTTTGGCCTATTTACAACAAATATGACGAAATTTTAGACCAAATCGGGGAAAAACGCCGTAAAAATTTTGCACCAAAAAGGGCGGGTATCGATTCTCTTACAGAAAGTCAATGCGCTTCTATATTAGATATGAGTTTTCTTCTTGACAATGAGGAATTAGTTGCAAAACAAAATTTTTATAAAGAATTGAAGGCAATTTTTTCTTACAAACAAATTATGCGATATTATCACGCTGAATATGAATTCCGCCGCCGCTTGATTTCCGATAAACAGAATGTAAACGGAAGTTTTGGAAAAAGTTATAAAGAAAATTAGTTTTTAAAGAAAATCTTTTGTATATTTGCAGATATTTTTAGTAGTTTTATTTTTGTAACTAATTTTTAGACAAATGTTTGTTCCGTTATTGCATTATCGGTCAAAATTTGAAATATATTCACGGCTCTCGCCGGAGGATTTTTCTATGCACTTGTTTGACAGCGTTAAGCCCGACCTCGAAAAGGCTTATATGAACAAACGCTGGCGGCACAAGATGGAGTATGAATTTTCCGGAACGTTTTACCGTTTTATCTGGAACGGTTTCAACCGCTTTAACGGCGTTAGAAAATGTTCGCTCCGGGTGGACAAAAAACTCGGTCAAATTATAGTCTACGGCAAATACGAATTTACGGAAATATTTCTTTTATGCTTGATTTTCAGCATCATACCTCTTGCCGGATATACCGGGGAGCAGGCTTGGAGAATTATTACCTTGATTCTTATTTGGTTGGTTTACCTTTTGAATTTTTTTATTTCATACATCAGGCTCAATAAGTATTTTAAGGAGAAAGTAAAAAATACTTTTCTTGAAGCCGACAAAACTTACCATAAAAAATTGTTATAAAAAAATGACAGAAATGCTTGAAAATCTGCGCGTTGAAATGCAAAAAAGGCATATATGCGCATATTTGATTTTTAATACCGACGACCACAACAGCGAATACATTCCGCAGGATTTTATGTTTGTAAAGGCTCTGACGGGCTTTACGGGCGACAATGCCGTTGTTATAGTAACGGAAAATTTTGCGGGACTTTGGACGGATTCCCGTTTTTTTCTTTCAGGAGCGCAGGAATTAGAAAATTCCGGCTTTGTCTTAAAAAAAGATTCCGCATATACCGCTTTTTTGAAAGAAAACTTAAAACCCGGCTCAACTATCGGATTTTCAGGAAGTTTGATAACGGCTCACAAATATTCGGAGTTGAAACGCAAACTCAGCGGTATTAATTTTTTGGACGTTGACCTCATCGAAAAAGTCTGGAAAAACCGTCCTAAAAAAAAACTTACAGAAATTTTCTCTTTGGAAGAAAAATTCAGCGGCGAGAGTTCCATGTCAAAACTTTCAAGATTAAGGGAAAAAATCACGGAAAACGGAGCGACATATTTTCTTACTTCCGGGCTTGACGACATTGCGTGGTGTCTTAACCTCAGAGCCTCAGACATTGATTTCTGTCCTGTTTTCCGTGCGTTTCTGGCGGTGGAAAAAGAAAAAGACGCTTATCTTTTTATCCACGAAAACCGTCTAAACGAAAGCACAAAAAAATATCTGAAAAATCTCGGCATAAAAATCTGCGGTTACGACTCTGTATACGATTTTTATAAAACAATACCCGAAAACGCCGCGTTATTACTTGATACAAAAACAGTTAATTCAAGGCTTTATTCATCGTTTACGCAAAAAATAATCGACAAACCTTCGCCCATACAACTAATGAAGGCTGTAAAAAATTCTACGGAATTACAAAATATGCGACTTTCGATGATAGAAGACGGTTTGGCGTTAGAGAGGTTTTTCTTTAAGTTTGAGAAAAATTTGGAGAAAGGCGTTAAGATGACGGAACTTTCTGCCGCAAAAATGCTTTCGGAAGAACGTCAAAAGTCAAAGAATTTTCTTTTTGAAAGTTTTGAATGTATTTCGGCTTTTAATCCGCACGCAGCAATGCCACATTTTGCGCCGTCAGAAAAAGACAATCTCGAAATAAAAAAAGACGGTGTCTATCTTGTAGATTCCGGCGGACAGTATCTTTTAGGCACTACGGACGTAACGAGAACCATTCCAACGGGAAAATTCACCGAAGAATTTGCACGTGATTATACCTTGGTTTTGATGGGAAATATTAACATCGCCATACAGAAATTTCCTGCCGGAACACCCGGCTCTCACTTGGATGTTTTGGCGCGTCAAGCGTTGTGGCAATATGGTTTGGATTTCGGACACGGCACTGGACACGGCGTAGGCTATTGCCTAAATTGCCATGAAGGACCTCACGCCTTTTCGACTTCGGCAGCAAAAAACAATGCCGTCGCTTTTCTTCCCGGAATGATTATCACCGACGAACCCGGTTTTTATAAAGAAAATTGTTACGGAATACGCCACGAAAATATGCTCGAAGTTGTTGAAAGTCATATAAAAGGCTTTTTGGAGTTTTCGGTTATGACGCTTTGTCATATTGACACGCGCCCCGTTAAAAAAGAACTTATGACAGAGGCTCAAATCAACTTTTTAAATGATTACAATAAAAAGGTGTATGAGACTTTGAGTCCGTATCTTAACGAAAGCGAAAAAGAATATTTGAAGAAAAGGACTGCACCTGTCTAAAATAAAAAATTCAGTTTCGCGCTTTGAAAACAACTATTGAAAAAAACGCAAAAATTTTTGAAAGTTATGAAAAGAATTGTATTTATATTAACGGCTTTGCTTTTGGGTGTCAACACGCTTAACGCTCAGAGCAGTTCGTCTTACGATTACGACTACGAAGACGAGTACGACAACAGCCGCGTTTATGAAGTCGAAAACGAGGTTTATGACTCTTACGAGGTCAGAATCAAGAGGTTTCACCGTCCGAGAGTAAGAACGACGGTCTATTTTGACGGTTTGTTTACAGTTGCGGCGGGGGCTGCCATTATAACGGCTGCCGTAACGCCTGAATATTGGCATCCGCTTTATTATTCGTGGTACCGTCCGGTGGTTTACGACCGTTGGCATTACAACTGCGTTCATCATCATTATTATACGTATTCTTACAGACCGTATACGTATCATTTCCGTCCGTATACGTATACATATATTTCGCGGCCTTCTTGGTATTATCACACGCCGGGACATTATTATTATCACACGCCAAGACCGTATTATTACCACAGACCGTATTATTATCATACGCCAAGACCGCGTTATGCTGCTCCTGACCCGCATCATCATAATTATCATCACAATGATTATCATCACAACGATTATCATCATAATGATTACCATCACAACAGCAATAACAACGGCTATCATAATAATAACAACAGTCATAACAATAACAACGGCAACCGAAACAGTTATAACAGCCGCGACAGTCATGGCAACAACAGCAGCCGTGGCAGCAACAGCGGAAACAATACCCGTAACGGCGGCAACAACACCAGCAAACAAGGCGGCGGACAAA
>JAEEGL015300111.1_pt1 | contig 31115 bp, 31 predicted proteins | sample 9134231 | NCBI WGS metagenome assembly JAEEGL01 (sample SAMN16246548, study PRJNA631951) | gut metagenome | biome: gut microbiome; feature: rumen; material: fiber-attached | host: Bos | place: Iran: Karaj | collected 2018-10
GTAAAAAAAGCAGATAGAATGCCAATTTCTTCTGGAGTTTTATCTTTTGCAATACTACAGGCAAGAGCTGAAATAAAAATTACAAATTCACAATTTTGCATAATTTCCTCCTTAGCATATTTTATGAAAATTGTATCATTTTTGATGAATTTGATTTAAAATATTAAGTAAATAATAGGAGATGATATATAGATGAATGAAAAGATTGAACAATTCAAAAAAATGGTAGAAGAAAGCAATAATACAGTTTTCTTTGGAGGAGCTGGAGTATCAACAGAAAGCGGAATACCAGACTTTAGAAGTAAAGACGGATTATATAATCAAAAGTATGATTACCCACCTGAAGAGATACTAAGCCATACTTTCTTTATGAATAAGACTGAAGAGTTCTATAAATTCTATAGAGATAAAATGAATTCATTGAAATATGAACCTAATATAACTCATATAAAACTTGCAGAACTTGAAAAACAGGGAAAACTAAAAGCAGTTGTAACTCAAAATATTGATGGTCTTCATCAAAAAGCAGGTTCAAAAATAGTGTATGAATTGCATGGAAGCGTATTAAGAAATTATTGTATGAAATGCAAGAAATTTTACGATGGAGAATTTATATTTAACAACACTGGAATTCCTAAATGCGAATGCGGAGGTATAGTTAAACCTGATGTAGTACTTTATGAAGAAGGATTAGATGATGATACAGTAAGAAATGCGATTTATGCTATTGCAAATGCAGATTTATTAATAGTAGCTGGAACATCACTTACTGTATATCCGGCAAGTGGATTAATAAACTATTTTAGAGGAAAAAATCTTGTATTAATTAACAAAGATTCAACTCCATATGATAATAGAGCAAATCTTGTAATTAATGATAGTTTAGGAACAGTATTTAAGGAATTGTAAAATGAAAAAATTTTACTTGACAATAATCTATTAGTTGTGTAAAATAGTAAAAATAAATTTTGGAGGAAAAGTATATGAAGACATTTAATACTGTAATAAGACGTAGACGTATGTAGCACTCTATCTATTGTAGATATGGGTGCTAAAAGCCATACCTACAATAGTCTTATTAAAAGTATAAATATGAATCTTATTATATATTTAAAAGCTATGTAGGTATAAAAACTTACATAGCTTTTTTGTATATATGATAGGATGTGATTTTATGAAGGAGAGTTCGAAATATAAGGAATACTTTTTTAGCGGGTGGCCAAAGCGAAGACAGAGTTCATTTTAATTAAATAGTGTCAATAGGGCCAGGGCAAATTGACACTGTCAAAATGCCCCGGCCCAGATGACAGTCAACAATAATAGAAATTAGGAGGAATTAAAATGAAGAATTATAAAAAAATAGTATTATCTTATTCAGGAGGGTTAGATACCTCAATAATTATAACTTGGTTAAAAGAAAATTATAAAGGCTGCGAAGTAATAGCAGTAACAGGAGATGTAGGGCAAGGTGAGGATGAATTAGAAGGTTTAGAAGAAAAAGCAATTAAGACTGGGGCATCAAAGATTTATATTTTAGATTTAAAAGAAGAGATTGTAAATGACTATATAGCTCCAACAATAAAAGCAGGAGCAATGTATGAAAATAAATACTTATTAGGAACACCATTTTCAAGACCATTAATAGCAAAAAAACTAGTAGAGATAGCTAAAAAAGAAGGAGCAGATGCAATCTGTCATGGATGTACTGGTAAAGGAAATGATCAAGTAAGATTTGAAATGGGGATTAAATATTTTGCACCAGATATAGATGTTATTGCACCATGGAGAACATGGGAGATAAAAAGTAGGGAAGATGAAATTGATTATGCTGAAAAACATCAAATTCCACTTAAAATTAACAGAGAAACAAACTATTCAAAAGATAAAAATCTATGGCATTTATCACATGAAGGATTAGACTTAGAAGATCCTAAAAATGAACCAAACTACGATAAGATATTGGAAATGGGAGTAACACCTCAAAAAGCACCAGATAAAGAAGAAGTATTAACTTTAGGATTTGAAAAAGGTATACCAGTTTCAATTAATGGAGAAAAGATGAAATTATTAGATATCATTCTAAAGCTAAACGAATTAGGTGGAAAACATGGAATTGGGATTTTAGACATGGTAGAAAACAGATTAGTTGGAATGAAATCAAGGGGAGTATATGAAACACCTGGTGGAACTATAATCTATAAAGCTCATGAACTACTTGAAAGCATTTGCTTAGATAAAGATACTTCTCATTATAAACAAGGGGTAGCAAATACTTTTGGAGAGTTATTATATGATGCAAAATGGTTTAGTCCATTACGTGAAGCTTTATCTGCATTTGTAGATAAAACACAAGAGCATGTTACAGGTGAAGTAAAAATTAAACTATATAAAGGAAACATTATAACATCAAGCATTTCAAGTCAATATTCTTTATATTCTGAACAAACAGCTTCATTTGGAGAAGATGAAGACTTTAATCAAGAGGATTCAAAAGGATTTATAAATCTATATGGATTATCAACAAAAATAATGGCTAAAATGCTTGAAAATAAAAAATAAAATTAGGAGGGGATTTACATGGCATTATGGGAAGGAAGGTTTAAGAAAGAATTAGATAAAAGAACTAATGATTTTAATTCATCAATTAGTTTTGATAAACGCCTTTATAAGCATGATATTATAGGAAGTATAGCTCATGTAACAATGCTTGCAAAACAAGATATTATTGATAAATCTGATGCTGAAATGATTAAAAATGAATTAGAAAAAATATCTTGTGATATAGAAAATGGAAAACTACCAATTGATTACGAAGCAGAGGACATTCATATGTTTGTAGAAGCGGAACTAACTAAAAGATTAGGAGATGTTGGTAAAAAGCTTCATACTGCAAGAAGTAGAAATGATCAAGTTGCATTAGATATAAAGCTATATTTAAAAGATGAAATAAAGGAATTAATAGAGTTAATAAAAAGCCTTATTGAGACAATTGTAGAAAAAGCAGAGGAAAACACTTTAACGATAATGCCTGGATATACCCATTTGCAAAGAGCACAACCAATAACATTTGCTCATCATCTAATGGCATATTGTGAAATGTTTCTAAGAGATATTGAAAGACTAGAACAAACTAAGAAAAGAATGAATGTACTACCACTAGGAAGTTGTGCCTTAGCTGGCACAACCTATAACCTAGACAGGGACTATGTAAAAGAACTACTTGACTTTGATGATATAACTAAGAATAGTCTAGATGGTGTATCAGATAGAGATTTCGTAATAGAGCTTGCATCAGACATTGCTATTATAATGATGCATTTATCAAGACTAAGTGAAGAAATAGTTTTGTGGTGCTCATGGGAATTTAAATTCATAGAATTAGATGAAAGTTTTTCAACGGGTTCATCAATAATGCCGCAAAAGAAAAATCCAGATATAGCAGAACTAATAAGGGGAAAAACTGGAAGAAGCTATGGAAATTTAATAACTCTATTAACAATGATGAAAGCTTTGCCACTTGCTTATAATAAAGACATGCAAGAAGATAAAGAAGCTATATTTGATAGTATAGACAATTTAAGTATATGTTTAAAGACGGTAAATCCAATGATTAAAACAATGAAAGTAAATAAAGAAAATATGAAAAATGCTGCATTAAAAGGATTTATTAATGCTACTGATTGTGCTGATTATTTGGTGAAAAAAGGACTACCATTTAGAGAAGCTTATAAAATAACAGGAAAGATAGTGGCATATTGTATTGAACAAAATACAGATTTGGAAAAGCTAGAAACGACAGAATACAAGCAATTCTCCCACCTTTTTGAACAAGACATCTATGAAGCAATAAACTTGGAAAATTGCGTCAAAAAAAGAAATGTAACAGGAGGTCCAAGTAAAGAACAAGTAGAAAAAAGAATAAGATATGTTAAGAGATATCTCGAGTAATCAGTTGAAAATAGAAGTGATTTATATTATAATATTAGTTAACATATATTTTGGGTGGAGGAAATATGGAAAAGAGTATTAAAGTTGTTGTAATTATGATTATTGTAGTAGTGCTTATGATTGCTACTCTAGGATTAATTTTGTTAGTAAAAAATAATCCAACAAAAACAAAAGAAAATGCAATGAATAATAATACTAAAATAAGTAACACAGTCGAAAAATTAAAAGTAAATGGAAAAGATACTCCATACGTTTTATATCCTGCAAATGGTATAAGTGGAGGTGCTTTGTGCAGAGTTTTATATGATACAAATAGTGAAAATGGTTTACAAATTATTACTGTAAATCCAGTAGATACAGTTGTATTAGGAGCGGGTGATAAAACTGTTACTCCAGATAGTTGGAATGACGAATATGTTGCACTAAAATCATTTAATAATGCTGTTCAATTATTAAACAAACAAGCAGAAAAATTTATTGATACAAAAGGAATTGCAAAAGATGCCAGATGTGTAGGAAGTAATCCAAAAGATAAAAATAATGAACCTGAAAACTATGTTGGCGAATATGAATATCTCAATACTTATAAAATTAATGGTAATTATAAAAAAGGTGATGGCAATTATTATGAAGATGAAGAACAATTAAAAGAGATTGGTGCATTTAATATTTCAAATAATGCATATAAAGGATATTGGTTAGCTTCTAGATCAGTTTCAGTTGATAGTGCATATGCAACATTTTGGATGAGATATGTTGAACCTATGGTAGGATATAATGGAAATACTAAAGGTAATGAAACAGCAATAGATTTATGGTATATTAGTTCATTAGGAGATATTCATCCAGCAGGTGCTAGTTATGGGTTAAGACCAGTATTTATTTTAAATATTGAAAAGGTAAAAATCACAAGTGGTGCAGGAACAGAAAACAATCCTTATATTTTAGATGTATATAATGGAGAAGATGAACAAAATAATAATATTAATTTAGAATATAATTATGATAATTCAAAAGTAGATATTGAAGAGCAAATTGAGCCAGTATATGATTATGTATATCCAAACACATTCATGGATTTGAAGGATGATAGATCAGAATATATTACTTTCCTACCTGGAAGAGATGAAGTGAAAAGTGAAAATGGAGCAAATAATTATTGTGAAATAGATGCTTCAAAAGCTCCAACATTAAGATTTAAAACCGTTGCTCCACTAGACGCAGAAATAATGTATAACGGAACAGACGAATTAGGATTAATTAAAGGTAGAGCAAGTTGGACAGTTAGGGTTATTAGAAAAGAATACAGTAGTGAAGATGAATTAAATGAAATGTATATTAGAAACTATAATGAAAACAAAGCAAAACATACAGTGCTTGAAGAAACAAAATTAGTATTAAATGGAATTGAATGGGATGTCTTTTATGCTTCTGATGAAGTAACTGCCTATAAATACATCTATTGTTCAACAAAACAAGGAAATTCAGGGTTCTATTTAGTATTTATGTATGAAGATGACAAAGAGATAAATAAAGAATACTGTAATAACTTTATTGGATATATGACGTTAACAGATTAAAGGAAATGGTTATTAAAAGTGTCAAAATGCTCCGGCCCTATTGACAGTAAAGTATGTCACAAAAGTTTATCAAGACATACTTTATTTTTTTTATCTGTTATTATAAAATAGGAAAAGAAGCGGAGCGTGAATTTATGAATATTTTGATTATTGAAGATGAATTTAGTTTGGCTGATGCAGTTGCAGAAACATTAAAAAACGAGAGTTTTAATGTTTGTATTAAGACTAATGGAGAAGATGGAGAAAATGAAGCACTAACTAATAATTATGATTTAATAATACTAGATGTAATGCTACCTAAGAAGGATGGATTTGAGATTTTAAAATATTTAAGACAAGAGAAAATAATGACTCCTGTTATAATGCTAACTGCAAAATCAGAAATAGATGACAAGCTAAATGGATTAGAGCATGGAGCCGATGATTATATTACTAAACCATTCGCAATGAGAGAACTAATGGCAAGAATCAAAGCAGTGTTAAAAAGAGCGAATAAACTTGAAACCACTGACTACTTAGAATATGGAGACTTGAGCTTAGATGTAAAGAATGCCAAGTTAAAAAGCAGAGATAATGAAATTCAGATTAGTGGAAAAGAATTGGACTTATTAGAATACTTTTTGCTAAATAAAAATCAGATTCTTTCAAGAGAAAGTCTATTTGAGAGAATATGGGGATATGAAAGTGATACAGAATATAATAATGTAGAAGTATATGTTACATTCCTTAGAAGAAAGTTAAAATTAATTGATTCAAAAGTAAATATTAAAGCAGTTAGAGGAGTAGGATACAAATTAGAGGAAGTGATAGATAATGATTAGTAAATTAAGAAAAAGGATATTTTGGATTATTCAGATTTCGCTTACTATAATTATATTGGGAGTGATTGTACTATTCGCAGCTGCTAGTTATAGAAATACAATAACATCATCAACAATGCTAATGGATAGAATAGATGGAAGAAATGAAGGAAAAGATGACTTTAGAAAAGATAAACCAGAAGAACAAAATGAGCCTGGGACAGATAGTGAAATAAATATAAATAATATGCCAATGATGAATAATGATCCATTTGAAACAACCATGGATGGGGTATATAGATTAGAAGTAAATAACAATCAAGTTATAAGAGAATCAAATGATGTTACTGATGAGATTAGGGATTATGCGATAAAAGTTAGCAATAAAAAATCTGATGAGGGTTATATAGGTAATTATATATATAAAATAAGACAAGTCGGTAATAATGGAAAAGAAATCACATTAATGGAAAATGAAGCTGCAATAACTAGATTAAAAACAACAGTAATATTAGCTATTGTTGTAGGTTTTCTTGGAATGGTTTTAATTTGTATTATTGCTAAAAAAATAGCAAAGACAATTGTAAAACCTGTTGAAGAAACATTTGAAAAACAAAAACAATTTATTTCAGATGCATCACATGAACTAAAAACTCCGCTTGCTGTTATTGAAGCAAATGCAGATGTATTACAAGATAAAAATGGTGATAATAAATGGCTTGGATATATTCAAAATGAAGTGCAAAGTATGAATAAGTTGGTTAATGATTTATTAACTCTTGCTAAAGTTGAAAATACAAGTACTAGAAATTATCAAAAATTTGATTTATCAAAAGAAGTACAAATGGCAACATCAGTTTTTGAAAGTATGATATTTGAAAAAAGAATAGAACTAGAAACAAATATTATTGATGGAATTAGTTTCAATGGAGATAGAGAGGATATTAAACATCTTGTATCTATATTACTAGATAATGCTATAAAACATACAATGGAAGGCAAGAAAATAATTGTAAGCGCTCAAAATGAAAAAGGAGAAATTAGAATTGTAGTTAAAAATCAAGGAGAGCCTATTCCAATAGAAGAACAAGATAGAATATTTGAAAGATTTTATAGAGCTGATAAAGCAAGAAGCAGATCGGAAAAAAGATATGGCTTAGGACTAGCAATTGCTAAAGAAATTGTTAGTAAATATAATGGAAGTATAGGAGTAAATTCAAAAGACGGATATACAAGCTTTATAGTAAAACTAAGTAACAAATAATTGAAAACAAAAAAAGAAAGATTGAATAAAAATTAAAATTATTCAATCTTTTTTCAATGTTCATGTTTTATACTGTGTTCAAGAGGAAAAGGAGGAGATTAAAATGAAAGATAAAATTTTAATTTTTTTAATTGGATTATTATTAGGAGCTGTAATAACAGCAAGTTGTTTTTTAGTTTATGAAAAAACAAACAAAAATACTAATACAGATCAAATACAAAATGATGAAAGAATGCAAATGATGGAAAGACCTGATGGACAGACACCACCAGAGAGACCAGAAGGAATGGAAAATGATGGTACAAGACCAGAACCTCCATCAAATAATGGACAAAACAATATGAACTTTAACAATCAATCACAAATGAAGGAGGTAGAGAATAATGAAAATTAAAAATGTAATTGAAATATTATTTATTATTATATTAATAGTAGCCTTATGTGTTGTTGTAAAACTATATGTAGATGAAAGAAATTCAAACAAACAAACCAATATACAATCAAATATGGAAATGAGAAGAGATTTTCCTATGGAAGAGAATAAAACAAAAGAAACAACAGCAGAAGATGTAGATAAAGGTGAAAGTGTTAATAGCAATGAAATAAATCTAAGTGAATATACAAGTAATTTAACTATTAGTGAACCAGGAACTTATACATTATCTGGAAGTTTTAGTAATTCAGTTGTAGTAAATGCAACTGGAGATGTTACATTAATATTAAATGGAGTAGATATTGCAAGTACAACGACAGCTGCAATTGCAAATGGAACAACAAATGCTTTAACAATAAAATTAGCTGATAATACAGTAAATAATTTATCAGATGGTGGTTCAAGTGAATATGATGGTTGTATCTTCTCATATGGTAAATTAACTATAGAAGGAAACGGCGTATTAAATGTAAATGGTAAACAAGAAGATGGAGAAGGTATTGCAACAAAATCATGTGATTTAATAATCAATTCAGGTACTATTACTGTTGCATCACAAGATGATGGATTAAATGCTGGTGGTTCAGGAGGTTCAATAGTAATAAATGGTGGTACAATTAGTATCAAAGCAAATGGAGATGGTATCGATTCTAATGGAGCCTTAACAATAAATGGTGGAAAAGTTTATACAATTGGATCATCTCAAGGTGGAGATGCTGGAATTGATACAGACGAAGGATTCGAATTTAATGGTGGAGAGGTAATTGCTTTAGGATCTGACATGCTAGAAAGACCAGAAGCAACTTCAACACAAAAATCTATATGCCTTGATTTAAATCAAAGAATAAGCAGTGGAAGCTTAGTAGAAGTTAAATCAGCAAATGGTGAATTAATAGCATCATTTGAAGCACAAGATGATTTCAAAACATTGATTGTAAGCAATAGTAAAGTAGTAGATGAAGAATATAGTATATATGTAAATGGTGAAAAAATTTAATGTCATAAGGGCCGGGGCAATTTGACACTAGTATATGTCAACACTCCACGGCTCTAATGGCAATTGAAAAGGAGGAGTAAAATGAGAAGATTAAAAAAAGGTTTAGTAGCCAGTATTCTAATTTTAATGTTAATATTTAATTATACTGTTGTATTTGCTGAACCACCACAACCACCAAGTGGTGAAATGCCTGGAGGAAATGGTGAAACTCCACCAGATAAACCAGATGGAAATGGTGGAGGACCTGGAGGAAATAATGGTAGTTCAAATGTATCACATATGGGAGCAACTGAAATTTCCAGTGATACTACAACTGAAGAAGCAAATTATTCTTCTGAAACAGGTTCACAAAATGCTTTATTAGTAACAGGCGGAACATCTACAATAACAAATCCAATTGTGACAAAAACAGGTGATTCAGATGGTGATAGCTCAGACTTTTATGGAACAAATGCAGCTGTATTAGTTAAAGAAGGAACATTAAATATTAATGGAGGTACAGTTACAACAAACGGATCACATACAAATGGTATATTTGCTTATGCAAATGGAATAATTAATATTACAGGCACAACTATAAAAACTACAAGTAATAATTCAGGTGCAGTTATGGTTACAGGAGGAGGCACACTAACTGCAAATAATGTAACAGCTGAAACAGACGGAAATTCATCAGCACCAATCAGGAGTGATAGAGGTGGAGGAACACTTACAGTAAATGGAGGAACATATACTGCAAATGGAGTAGGTTCACCAGCTATATATTCAACTGCTGACATCATAGTAAACAATAGTACTTTAATTTCTACAAAATCAGAAGGAGCAATAGTAGAAGGTAAAAACTCAATTACTTTAAATAATGTTTCATTAACAGACACTAATACAGCATTAAATGGTAATTCTGAAACATATAAAAACATTTTCTTGTATCAGTCTATGTCTGGTGATGCAGATGTTGGGCAAGCTTCATTTACAGCTAAAGACTCAACAATAACAACAAATAAAGGAGATACAATTTTTGTTACAAATACTACTGCTACAATATCTCTAACCAATAACAATATTATAAACAATGATACAGAAGGTGGATTCTTAAGAATACAAGCAGGAAAATGGGGAACGAGCGGATCTAATGGTGGAGATGTAAGTTTAAATGCAGAAAATCAAATGATCAGTGGAGATATATTTGTAGATAATATTTCAACATTAGCGATAGCTTTAAAAAATGGAAGTAGCTATACAGGAACAATTAATGGAGCAAATATAGCAAAATCAATATCATTATCATTAGATAGTAGTTCAAGTATAACACTCACAGGTGATTCATATATTACAGAACTTAATAATGAAGTATCTGATAATAGTAATATTAATTTAAATGGATATACCTTATATGTAAATGGTGTCGCATTAACAAATCAAAGTAGTCTAAATACTAATGTAAATACAACTGCTAATGCAACAACAAATACAAACACAGCAAATGAAACAGCAAATACTCAAAGTTTTAATTTAATTATGATATTAATTGGTGTATTTGCAGTAGCTGTTGTTATAGTAATTGTTTGGATAATTAAAAAACATTAAATAGTGTCAAATTGCTCCGGCCCTCATGACAACAAAAGAGCTTGATTGAAAACATATTTCAAATCAAGTTCTTTATTTTTTTTCTTTTGTATAGTAAAATGGTGGAAGAAGCGGGAGTGATTTTTATGAGTGAATTATTTATAAGAAAAGCTACAGTACAAGATGTATCAATTATTCAAGATTTAAATAATGAATTGTTTAATTTAGAAAGAGATAATTATGACTCAACATTGCAAAAAGATTGGCCACTTACTGAAGAGGGTAAGAACTATTTTCTTGAATTAATTGAGAACCACTACGTTGTACTTGCAGTATATGAAAATGAAATAGTTGGATATCTTGCAGGAACTATTAATGAAAAGGGGACTTATGAAAAAATTCAATATGGTGAAATTAATAATATGTTTATTAAAAACAAATATAGAGGAAATGGTATAGGAAAAGTTTTAATAAATCACTTTAAAGATTACTGTAAAGAATTTAATGTTTATGATTTAAAGGTTATGGCTAGTTGTAAGAATATTAATGCAATAGAGTTTTACAAAACTTGCGGATTTAGTGAATTTGATATTACATTAACAGCTAATTTTAACTAGAAACAAGAAAAAAGGAGAAATATAGTATGGTGAATAATATTGATGAGTTAATAGGAAATGCTAATCAAATTGAAGATATAGAAGAAAGAATAAAATATGTTTTACATTATTTTCTAGACAATATTCAATACAACTATGCTTATTTATTCTTAAAAGGATATGCTCAAGGGACAGTTTCTAAAATTTCAGACAAATATAAATTAGAACCAAATCCATTAAAAGGAGAAGAACTTGAAGAATTTGTTTTAACTCGTTCTATTGTAGAAGGTGAATCTGAAATATATAATGCAATAATTGCGCTTAGAGATAATAGCAAGGGAGACTATTATACTTTTATTAGGAAGCTTAGAGAATATATTAAAACAGAACTATCAACACATATTGATAATAACAAAATAGTGTCTAAGAATACTCAAGTTGCAATGAATAGAATTATGGAATGCTTATGTAAAAAAACAATCGTAAATTACAAAGGAATACAATTTAATGTAAGTAATGATATATCTACTGTTTTAACAGATTTTTTCCTAAACCCAAGAAAATATCTAACACCTAATATGGAACATGGAATACTAGAAAATGGAGTTTGCGAAGATTATGCAGAGTATTTGACAAAGTTGTTCCAATATATGGGAATAGAAGCTCACAAAGTAGATGGAACAAGTGAATTGGGTCATTCATGGGTAGTTGTTAAAGTAGGAAATGAATACAAATCTATAGATTTAACAAGAGCAGTGTTTATAAGAGATGGATTTAAAGGGATACCAGCTGAACAAACTAGTGAAGATTGGCTATATTGTAGCTTAGAAGACGGATTTAGAATGCAGGAAACAAGAACTATTACTGAAATTGATGGAATAAAATTAAATAGAGCAATAAATGGGCAGAATTTTAATGGATTTGAAGAATTATTGCAAGAAGTTCAAAATCGAGGTGGAGAAGGAAGATAATTATGGATATAAATTTTGATTATATAAATGAATTAAAAAGAGCATTAGATGCTAATAAAGATAAGAGAGTTTGTGTGGTTGGTACAACATGCACAGGGAAATCTACTTATTTAAGTCATGATCCAAGCGGATATGATATGGATGAAATAATATTTAAACTACTAACTCCTGAAGAAACAGCATATGTAAATCAAACACCTTGGACACCAGAAATTGGTGAGACAATGGATAGATTAGTAAGGGAAAGAATTAAGATTGAACCAGGACACCCAGTATTTGGAACAGTAATAATTGATTGTGATTTAATTGTATATCTTGATATTTCAGATGAATTATTAAGAAAAAGAACAACTGCAAGAAATGCAAAATTTGAAGATGCAAAGAATATGAAAGATAGTATTGAGCAAGCACTTCAAGACACAGATATAGAATGTATCAGAATTCCTGTTGAAGAAAGAGATATAGAAAGGTAAAAAAATAGGAAAACAAGCCATTAAAAATGTATAATAAATATGGAGGAAAGTATGAATAAGAAGAGTTTAGCCTATTTACTACCTATAAGAATAATACTGTTTGCATTAGTATTTATTATAGGAGCATGGATAACAAAACAAGAATTAAAAGAGCTTAGTAATTGGTGGTCAGTTATTGCAACAGTTATCAATATAGAGACTATTTTAATAATTGTATTAGCAGCCAGAAAAGCAAAAACTAATTACTGGGAAGTAATAAATTATGAAAAAGGAAAAACAACAGTAAAACAAGTAATAGTGAGTGTTATATGGATAGTATTAGTTGGTACTGTTGGAATGTATTTAGCAGGATTTATTTGCTATGGTGTTATACCATATTCACCACCAATGATGATTGCTCCAATACCAGTAGCATTAGCAGTTATTAATTTTATATTAATGCCAATAACTGTAGTATTTGCAGAAGATGCTTTATATTTAGGTTGTGGAGTAAATAGCATAAAGAATAAATATGCTGCTATAATTGTTCCAGCATTATTCTTTGCTGTTCAGCATTGTTTCATCCCAACAATATTTGATGCTAAGTATATGATATATAGGTTCCTTTCATTTCTACCACTAACAATTATTCTTTGTATTTATTATAGAAAAAAGAAAAATCCAGTTCCAATTATGATTGGACATGCTGTAATAGATGTAGCAACAGTAGCATTGATTTTAGCTACATCAATAAATCCAGGATTCTATACAATGATGTGTAATATGTAATGCAGTTAGAACAATATATTAAAAAAGATGGAGAAAACAATGATTAATCATTTAATGAAAAAGAATGGTGAAAAAGCTTTTTATAATGATTTGAAAAGAATTGATTTTTCAAAACTTTCAAATAATATTAAAGAAGTAAAAGATACTAACTATATCAATAACAATGATAATAAAGAACAAACACTAGATATTTATTACAAAGAAACATCTGAATTAAAGCCAATATTTATTGATATTCGTGGTGGTGGATTTATCTCTAATGATAAGGAAACTAATCATTTATTCGGAAATTACATTGCTCAAAGAGGATTTTTAGTATTCAATTTAAATTATAGATTAGCATATCCAACAAATACTGTATTTGATCAAATTGTTGATATAGATAATGCCATAAATTGGATCGTTAATAATGCTGCAAAATATAATGGAAATGTAAATGAAATGTACATAGCAGGACATTCATCTGCAGGAGTATTAGCAGTAGCTGAAGCTTTAATTTGCAAAAGTGAAATGATGAGAAAAGTGTATAATCTAGAACAAAGAAGTTTTGATTTTAAAGGTGTTTTAATAGATTGTGGATTGATGAATTTTTATAAACAAAGTATTGCTTATTGGGGAATGAGAAAAATGATTTTTCCTAAAAAATACAGTAATGATGAGAGATATCAAAGACTTGTATTTGAAAATAATGATGAATTATATAAACTACCCAAAACAGTACTTATAACTAATGAAAAAGATGAATTAAAAGATATGACTTATTATTTTAAGAAGCTCTTAGATAAAGAAAAAGTTGAAAATAAGCTAATTGATAGTGGTGAAGATGGACATATGGGAATTATATTTAAACCATATACAGAAGAAAATCAAATAATCATTGATAAAATTACAGATTATTTGAAAAACTAAAGATTAGGATATAATGCATAATAAGTAATAGGAGGAAAAAGAATGAAAGAAATCGAATTAAACATTAAAGGTATGATGTGTGGAGGATGCGAAAACAGAGTTAAGAATGCTTTAGAAAACATTGATGGAATTGAAAAAGCTATAGCAGATCACACAACAGGTATTGTAAAAGTTACTTGCAATGATACAGTAGATAAAAAAGTAATAGAAGATACTATTGAAGATATTGGATTTGAAATAGTTTAAAAATAATTATGTCAGAAGGACCGTTCTTCTGACAGGAGGTTTTATGAAAAAGATTGTTTTATCTATTGATGGTATGACTTGTAGTGCCTGCTCTAGTGGATTAGAAAAGTATTTAAATAAACAAGATGGAATAGAATCTGCTTCTGTTAATTTGGTTATGGCAGTTGCTACAATTAAATATGATGAGAAAAAAGTTAGTCTAGAACAACTTGATGAGTTTGTTAAAAAGGCTGGTTTTAAAAGTTTAGGTGAATTTAAACAGACTGATTTAAATAAGAAAAAGAAGAGTAAGAAAGGTATATTTATTTTTTATACTATTCTTGCTATTCTTTTAATGTACATTTCTATGGGACATATGATTAATTTGCCTACTATTCCTGGATTAAATATGCATGAAAAAACTACAAACTATATTGGGGTTTTGTTTGAAATTTCTATTCTATTTTTGATTTATGGTTTTGATATATTGAAAAACGGATTTAAAAACCTTATTCACAAAACTCCGAATATGGATACATTAGTTGGACTAGGAGTTTTAACAAGTTTTGCATATAGTGTATTTAATGCATTTAAAGTGCTTAATGGAGATCATGCACAAGTTATGAATCTATATTTTGAATCTTCAAGTATTGTTATTTATTTTATAAAACTTGGAAGATTTATTGATGGAATTAGTAAAGATAAAACAAAAGAGGCTATTTCAAAATTAGTAACAATTACTCCTGATAAAGCAACAATAAAAAAAGATGGAGAATTAAAAACAGTAACGTTAGATGAAATAGAAAAAGGAGATATAGTAGTTTGTAAAGCTGGAGAAAAAATTGCAGTTGATGGTGTTATAATTTCTGGCAAAGCTCACTTAGATGAAGCATTTATTACTGGAGAAAGTAAACCAAAACTTAAAGATGAGGGAAATAATGTAATTGCTGGAAGTATGAATTATGATGGATATATAGAATATAAAGCAGAAAGAATAGGGAAAGAATCAACTGTTTCTGAAATAGTAAAACTAGTTGTAGAAGCTAGTAATACAAAAGCACCAATTGCGAAGATAGCAGATACAGTATCAGGTTTTTTCGTACCTGTTGTAATGATTATTGCTGTAATAACATTTCTTGTTTATCTTATAATAGGAGCAGGATTTGCAGAAAGCATTACATCATTTGTAACTGTTTTATTAGTAGCTTGTCCATGTAGTCTAGGTTTAGCAACTCCACTTGCAATGGCAGTAAGCGAAGGGGTATGCGCATCTAATGGAATCTTAGTAAAGAAGAATGAAATACTTGAAAAAGCAAGAATGATAAATACAGTTGTTTTCGATAAAACAGGTACTTTAACTTATGGAAAATTAAAAATTTCTGAAATAATGAATTTTAGTAAAATAGATAACAATGATTTATTACAATTAGTAGCTAGTATAGAAAGTAAATCAGCTCATCCAATAGCAACAGCATTTGCTGATTATGCTAAAGAACACAATATTAAATTAATAGATGTTGATAGCTTTGAAAATATAGCAGGTATGGGAATAGTGGCTAATTTAAACAATAAAAAAATAATCATTGGGAACAGAAAGATAATAGAGAAATTTGGTATTAAAAATGAATATATAGAGGATGAAGAAAAACTTTCTAAAACAGGAAGTAGTATTGTTTATATTGCAAATGAAAATGAGATTTTAGGATTAATAGGGGTTAATGATGTTATAAGAGATGACACTATTACAGTTATTAATAAGCTTAATACAATGAATGTTGAAACTGTAATGCTTACAGGAGATAATAGTGAAACTGCAGAAGAGATTGCAAAAAAAGTAGGTATTACAAATGTAATATCAAATGTTTTACCAAAGGATAAAGCAGATACAATAAAAAATCTAAAGCATAATAATAAAAACATAATGATGTGCGGCGATGGAATAAATGATAGTATAGCTTTGGCCAGTGCAGATATTGGAGTAAGTGTAAATGATGGTACAGATGTTGCAAGAGATTCAGCAGATGTAATACTAACTAAAAATGATTTACATTGTATAGTTAATTTGATAAATATAAGCAAAAAAACAGTTAGAAACATTAAACAAAATCTATTCTGGGCATTTTTCTACAACTGTTTAATGATACCAATAGCAGTCGGATTATTAAAACCAATAGGTATTTCTATTAATCCAATGATTGCAAGTATTGCTATGATATTAAGTAGTATAACAGTAACATTAAATGCATTAAGATTGAAAGAATAATAATATAAAAAAATAACTAGCTAAATGCTAGTTATTCTTTTATTAAGATATGAACAATTTCATTTACTACAATATCTGTCATAGTATCATAGTTTATACTTTTATGTTTATGGTAGACAATTTCATGACAAATATTATCGATTAATCCTATAATTATATGAACTCTTTCAATTAAATCTGGATAGTCAAAACCATTTTTTATTAGTAATTGACTAGCAACATTTGTCATTTCAATTTCATTTTCATGAAAGAATTTTGCAACATCTTTATCTGAATGAATCATTGCAGTTATTTCTTCATGAGCTGTTTGAGATAGGGTATGGTTTTTAATAAACTCTGTTATTACTTTTCTAACAATTCCTGGTAAATTATCTTTAGTTATTTTAGTTTGCTTTATAAAATCGATACTAGTGTAGAAGATATCATTTCCATATATTTTTAAACCTTCTAGTAATATATCGTGTTTATCAGTGAAATAACTATATACAATACCAGTAGAAACACCAGCAGCTTTTGCTATTTCGGCTGTATTGGTATTGTAATATCCTTTTTCGCATATTAAATCAAATCCATATTTAATTATTTTTTCTTTTTTCTCTATTGAACGCTTCTGAATAGGTTCTCTTACAACACTTTCTGCCATAGGTACTCCTTCCATTGCAATGAATTATTTGTTATAATTATAGCATAATATGGAAATAAGTCAATAAATATGAAAAATATTTCACATTCTATTGACTTTTATTTTTAGCGCGAGTATAATGAAAAAAGAAATATGAAATAGATTTCACATAAAGGAGGGAAGTATGGAAAAAATAGTAGAATTAAAAAAAGTAAGTAAGGTTTATAAAATTGGAGATAATGAATTCAAAGCATTAGATAGAATAGATTTATCTTTAAATAAAGGTGAAATGATTGTTATACTTGGACCTTCAGGAGCTGGAAAATCAACTTTACTTAACTTAATAGGAGGAATGGATACACCAACATCTGGAGATGTTATTATAGATCATGAAAATATTTCTAAGTATAATGGAAATAAACTATCAGATTATAGAGCAGAAAATGTTGGTTTTATATTCCAATTTTATAACATTTTACCAAGTCTTACAGTTCAAGAAAATGTAGACATTGTAAAGGACATAGTTAAAAATCCTATAAGTACTGAAGAAGCATTAAAAGGAGTTGGATTATTAAAACATGCTAAAAAATTTCCAAATCAATTATCAGGTGGTGAACAACAAAGAGTCTCAATAGCAAGAGCAATTGCAAAAAATCCAAAATTATTGCTTTGTGATGAACCAACAGGAGCACTAGATAGTAAAACTGGTGTTGAAGTTTTAAAACTGCTAAGAAAACAATGCGATGGAAATGATGGAGCAAATACTGTAATAATTGTTACTCATAATAGTTTAATTGCAGATATTGCAGATACAGTAGTTCATGTAAAGAATGGAAAGATAGAAGAAGTAACTCATAATCCAAACCCTAAAAAGATTGATGAGGTGGTTTGGTAATTATGAAAAGACTAAATATAAAAATGCTAAGAGATATAAAGAAAAACTTATCTCAGTTTATAACAATCTTTTTAATGATTGCTATTGGAGTAATGGCATATTCTGGAATAGAAGCGTATATGGATGGAATGACTGAAACAGCTAACAAATTCTATTCTGAAAACAATTTGCAAGACTTAAATATTATAGGACCAGGTTTTACTAAAGATGATCTAAATAACATAAAAGCCATAGACAATGTTAAAGATGCTGAAAGAAAGCTATCTATAACAGGAACAACTGATAATGATAAAACATTATTATTAAACTTTATAGAATCAAATAATATTTCTAAGTTCTATGTGCTAGATGGAGAAGGATTTGATTATTCTAAATCAGGTGTATGGCTTGATAATTTCTATGCTAAGGAAAATAATATTAAAGTTGGAGATACAATCTTAGTTAAATACGAAAGCATGGAACTACATGAAAAAGTATTAGGATTAGTAAATATTCCAGATCACTTATATGATGTAAGAGATGAATCAGAATTATATCCAGACAGAAAAGAATTTGGATTTGCTTATGTATCTGCTAATGAGATAACAGAAGATTATATTAAATCAAAAGTAATGAAAGAAATGGGAATAACAGATGAAAAGATTTTTGACGCTGCTGTTCCAGATTTTGATTATAAAGACTACATAGTATTTAATAATGTAATGGTTGATGTAGAAGATACAAGTAAAACAAACAATGTTAAAAATGATATAGAAGATAACATAGAAAACGCAAAAGCAATAATTAATGTTGAAGATACATCATCTTATATGGCTTATCAAGGTGAAATTGATGAAGGAAAAACATATGTTGGAGTGTTCTCAGGACTATTTCTATTTATAGCAATGCTTTCAGTTATAACAACAATGACAAGAGTTGTTAAAAATCAAAGAACTCAAATAGGAACATTAAAAGCTTTAGGATTTAGTGATAGAAAAGTAATTTTACATTATATTAGTTATGGATTCTGGATAGCAATAATTGCTTCAATAATTGGATTAGTTTTAGGATATTTTGTTATTGGAAGTATATTTATTAATCTTGAAATGGAATTCTTTGAAATACCAAATGGTAAACCAGTATTAGGAATACAAAGCTATATTGTAGCAGTGTTAGTTGTAGCAATAGTTTCATTTATTACTTATTTGGCTGGAAGAAAGATACTAAAAGAAAATCCAGCAGAAACATTGAGAAATAAGATTCCTAATGTTAAAGCAAAATCTTTAAATATAACTACAAAAGGTATATTTAAAAAATTAGGATTTTCAAGTAAATGGAACTTAAGAGATATGATTAGAAACAAGATGAGAACATTTATGGGAATAGTAGGTGTTGTAGGATGTTGTATGCTAATTGTCTGCGCCCTTGGAATGCTTGATTCTATGAATTTCTTTGTGAAATTACAATTTGAAACATTATATAATTTTGATTATAAATTAAACATTAAAGAAAACATTTCAGAGGTTGATTTAGATAAATTATATGATGAATATGGAAGAATAACATCACAAACTTTAGGTATTGAAATAAAAGATGGTGATGGGGTAAGAGAATCAAACAATGTCTTTGTAACAGATGCAGAGGATTATGTACGATTTGTAGACAGAAAAAATAAAATCATAGAAAAACCAAATGATGATGGAGTATTTGTAACTTTTAAATTGGCAGAGACAAAAGGCTATAAACTAGGAGATGAAGTTACTTGGCATATATATGGTGACAGTACATATTACACATCTAAAATAATAGGATTTAATAAAGATCCACAAAATCAAAATATAACAGCAACAAGAAAATATATTGAAAGCTTAGGAATTGAGTATAAACCAAATGCTTTATATACAAATAAAGATATGAGCAGCATAAAAGAAATTGATGGAGTAGATACAATACAAGACATAGAAAGCCTAAAAGAAGGAATGACGGGAATGCTATCAATGATGAAAACAATGCTTACACTTATAATAGGAGTTGCAGTACTACTTGGAGGAATAATTATTTACAATCTAGGAATTCTATCATATAGTGAAAAACAATATCAATTTGCAACATTAAAAGTATTAGGATTCAAAGACAAACAAATAAAGAACATATTTATAAAACAAAACAACTGGATAGCTGTAATATCAATAATAATAGGACTTCCTTTAGGATATTATTTAACAGATTGGTTATTCAAAACAGCAATAGAAGAACACTATGATTTCGGAGCTTACATATTACCACAAACATTCATACTTTCAGCAATAGGAACATTTGTAGTATCATACTTAGTTTCAAAATTCTTAGCAAGAAAAATAAAAAATATAGATATGGTATCTAGTTTAAAGGGAAATGAATAATTGTCATAAGGGCCTGTCATAAGGGCCGGGGCATTTTGACAGTATTTTATAAAATGTACGATTTTTTTTAAGAAGAGAGAAATCTCTTCTTTTTATTATGTTATTAATTGACTTTAATAATAGTCTTTTATAAAATTATGACAAGAGAAAAGTGAAAGAATATATAAAAGGAGAAAATATGGCAACTTCAAAAGAATATAAAGAATTTATATTAGAACAATTAGATTTATTAAATGGGATAGTTTGTAAGTCAATGATGGGAGAGTATTTATTATACTATAATGATGTATTGTTTGGTGGGATTTATGATGACAGACTACTAGTAAAAAAAGTAGAAACAAATAAAAAGTATAATATGCAAGAACAAATACCATATGAAACAGCAAAACCAATGTATTTAGTTGACGATGTGGATAATAAAGAATTATTAAAAGAGATTGTGATTGAAACTTGCAAAGGGTTACCAGTTAAGAAATAAAAACGTTAAAAAGAAAGAGAGAATAAATTGAAAGAAATGATACAAGTTTTTAAAGATGAAAAATATAGTTTAAAAACCACACTTAATATCTTAGCTTTGGTATTTGTATTAAGCGGAATATTTGGATTCATATATGAAGAGTTGTTTTATAGAATAGATTTAGGATATTTTGTAAAGAGAGGTTCAACCTTTGGACCATGGATTCCTATTTATGCTTTTGGTGGATTATTAATCATATTTGCCTCATACAGGTTTAAGAAAAATCCATTATTAGTGTTTTTAATTAATAGTGTGGTAACAGCTGTTTTAGAGTATGGAACAGGATATGTATTATATACAGTAAAAGGAGTACGTCTATGGGACTATAATACTGAAATTTGGAACTGGGGAAACATCAATGGATTTATATGTGCTAGATCTGTTTTATTCTTTGGATTATCAAGTCTGTTTTTAATCTATGCTATGATACCAGGAATAAAATGGCTAGTTAATAAGGTATCAGAAAAGAAGTTAAGTATGATATCTTGGATATTGTGTGCAATATTTGTTTTAGATATTATTGCGTATGCAATAGTTAAATAAAAAGGAGTGATAATATGGAATCTATATGTGGAGCTGATTGTAGTAATTGTGGATATGGAAAGAATAATGGCTGTAAAGGTTGCAAAAATACAAATGGTTGTCCATTCGGTAAACAATGCTTTGTAGCTAACTACATATTAACAGGAGGAAAAGAAAATTACGAATTATTCAAGAAGCAATTGATTAATGAAATAAATGAATTAAATATTCCAGGTATGCCAGAAGTAAAAGAATTAAACCCTTTAAACGGATCATTTGTTAATCTAAGTTATCCAATGCCAAATGGGGGAAATATACAATTTCTAGATAACAATGATATCTATTTAGGAACTCAAGTAGAATGTGAATTTAATGATGAAGAGAATATAAGATGTTTTGGTGTTTTAGCTAATATGAATTTCATACTTATCAGCGAATACGGAGTAAATGGTGACAATCCAGAATTAATTTTATACAAGAAGAGATAAAGGAGTATTTATGAAAATAGAAAGAATAAATATAAATAATATACCAGCAATCATCTGGGGAGAAAAAAGCAATAAAGTTTTTATAGCAGTTCATGGAAACTTGTCTCATAAAGAAGATGTGGTAATAAAAATATTAGCTGATATAGCAGTTAGTAAAGGTTATCAAGTATTAAGCTTTGATTTACCAGAACATGGTGATAGAAAAGGGAATACAGAGTATCTTTGTATAGTGCAAAACTGTATAGAAGATTTAAAACAAGTAATTAGTTATGCAAAAGAAAATTATGAAGAATTAAATGTATGGGGTTGTAGTATGGGAGCATACTTTAGCCTATTAACTTATAATAATGAAACTATTAACAAATGCTTATTTTTATCACCAGTTCTGAATATGCAGGTGATAATTGAAAATATGATGAAATGGAGTAATATAACAGAAGAGGAATTAAAAGAAAAGCAAGAAATCAAAACAGAATTTGGATTTACTCTATATTGGAATTATTATCAATTTGTTAAATCCCATCCAATAGAAAACTGGGATAAAGATACAAGTATTTTGTATGGAAGTAAAGATAATTTACAAGATGAAAGCTTATTAAAAGAATTTGCAAGTAAATTTAATTGCAATTTAACAATCTTAGAAAATGAAGAGCATTTCTTCCATACAGAGCAGCAACTTTTTAAATATAGAATATGGTTAGAAAATGTAATTAAATAAAAATTAACTTTGTAAAAACGTTGAAAATTATTCAACGTTTTTTTATGGAGAAATAGTGTCAAAATGCCCCGGCCCTAATGACAGTAAATGTTACAGTTTTATTATTTTTTAAGAACAATTATATTACACCGAATTTTAGAATGTGTGTATTGTAGTATAATATAGACTAGGTGATAGAATGCGAAGTGGAGTAACGTTGTTTTTAGAAATTCTTTCTAAAAACAGGGAAAAAGAGAAATAGTGTCAAAATGCTCCGGCCCTAATGACACTAAGAAAAAGGTGATATTTGAAATGGAAAATGAAAAATATACAGTTTTAAATATAACAAATGAGAACGGAAAAGAAGAAGAAATAAAAGTAGTATTATATTTTAACTTTGAAGATGATGATAAGAACTATGTTATTTATAGTTATAATAATGATAGTCAAGAATACTTTGCTTCTGAAATAGAAGAAACGGAAAATGAGATAATCCTTAAGAAAATCGAAGATCAACAAGCAATTGATGATATAAATGAAATGATGAAGGAGCTTGCAAATGAGGAAAATTAGAGTAAAAGATGGTGAACAGATTAATAAAAAAGGAAAAAAAGTCAAAAAAATAAGTGCAATAACATTAAGTATTGCACTTAGTGTTGCTGGCTTAATTGAATCTTTTCAACTACCATATCATTTATTAAGAATGCAAGAGAAGCGTAGTGGTGAACCACATAGAATTGCTGAACTTGAAGGAGAAGAAAAACGAGAACAATTAGCCGAGTATTTTGCAAGAGCAATTATGGAAAATGATCATATAGATGCAGAGTATAAGCAAACTATCATAGATGGGTATACAACATATGTCATAAATAATTATGCAAAATATTTCAATGAAGATACAATATCAAATATGTATGCTATATCAAGCAATGTAAATTACAGAGAAATGGATTATAAAGATATATATTATTACATAGATAGACAATATAGAATGGATGCTATTTCAGGAGAGGCGGTTACACCAACAAATACAATGTATATTAGTGAACACAGTGAGGGAGTATTTGCACACGAATTGCTACATTTTACTTCTAAATCATTATTTTGGCAATCTGGATTTTCAGGAATAATAGGTTGTAGTGGTGTAACTGAAGGAATGACAGAGATTTTAAGTGAAGATAGAACATATCAACCATTTAGAGACTATTGTAGAAAAATATGTGCAATAATAGGTTATGATAAAATGATATCATACTATTTTAGTGCAGATTATAATGGCTTAAAAAAAGAAATGAGACAATATTTATCGGATGAGGAATTAAATAATCTGTTAAATACAATGGATGAATATGTGTACCAATACTTGTATGGGGATGAGAATGACCAAAGTTTACACGATAAAAAAGAAGAAAATAGAGAAATAATAGATAGCTTACTTTCAAAAATGAAAAATAATGCCCAAGAAAAAGGACTGCAAATGGATATTATTCAGTTAATAAATGAGTATAATGTTATGGGGGATTATACTTACGAAAAGATCAGCGAATTTGTTAGTGCTAGACAAGAAAATATAGAAAGATATTATCGGAACCTATTGTAAGCATCTTTTTGATAAAATAATAGCAATATTTGGTAAAGAAAAACTTATAGAGTATTCAAAAAATAATGATGGTCAAGGATTAATAGATAGATTATGCCAAAACATGACTGAAGAAGAAAAAGAAGAAATGATTAATCTTCTTAATCAAAATTTAACAAAAGGGTTCTTTGGGGAAGAAATAAATGAAGATTACAATAAGAGAGCTGTGAGTTTATTAGCTAAAAATCAATCTGTTGATTTCTATGAAATTTTAAGAGACTATAAACAAAATACATTACATCCAGAAAAAAGAAATTATACTAGTATATATAACTATTTGAAAAGGATACATGATATAGCAGGTGTATCAAGTTTTGCAATTAATAATATGGAAGATATTGTTTATAAAGATACAGAGTTTGAAGCAGAACACACAGTACAAGCATATACAAAGGATTTATTTGATAAATTATTTAGATTTGGTGATCCAGAGGATAGAGATAGATTAATAGATTTGCTTGAAAAAGAGGCAGTATATGAACTATTTTTAAAAGAGGAAAATCCAGAGATAAAACAACAAATAGATGCTATATTAGAAAAAACAACGCATAGACAATTTGAGTTTGATGCTGTTATGAATGATTACTTTGAACATGGAGATCAGTTTGAAAGTACATATGGAGAAAGTCTAAATAGATACATTAAACTATTAGAAATCATAATTGGAAAAAACAAATTTCAAAGTTATTATGATAATCATGATATTATGGGCCTAAAAAACGAATTACAAAAGCATCTATTAGAAAATGAGTGTGATAACTTAATAGATTTAATTGAAAAGAAAGCAACATATTTTGATGATAGAGAAGGGTATATGTCATTGTTAAAAATAGATGAGGCATATAAAGATGGTACATTTAGAAATATGGGAATAGGATATTTTATAGGTCATTTATGTAGTAATATGCACGAAGATGAAAATACCCATATGAATGCTGAAAAAGCAATTATAGATTATACAATGATAAAAAGTACTTGTGATGCATCTTATGATTTTAATGATTACTGGAATGATTTATATAGAGGTTCATACATAAAAGATTATTTTGAAAAACTAGAGATAATATTAGGACAAGATAAAATTAAATCTTTTTATGAAAACGGAACTCCTGAAGAATTAACAAATGAATTAAGTAAATACCTTACAAAGCAAGAATTAGATGAATTCTATACTATGATTGAAAGCATTATTAATAATAATGTTATTATGTATAAAGCTCCAGATACTGAATATTATGAAAAAATGAATAGTTTAATATCAACTATATGTATTAATTCAAAGTACGAAGGATTAGCAGAAATACTTGCAAATGAAAATGAATCTTCGCAAAGAAATTTCGGCGATGCAAGTGGTCTTCATGTTTATTATAAGCCGGATGGAAAGATTTGGTATGATTATGTAGATCGAGAAAAAAGTATTAGCTGCAAAGGTAGTATAGATAGAGAAACTCTACTTACAATGAATTATAAGGGATTGATTAATTATATTTTAGAAGCAGAGAAAAACAAACAAGAATCAGAAGCTGAAGTAGAAGTAGAAGATAAAGAGGAAGAAGAGAGTAGTGGCGGTAAGAAATATAAAAAAATACAATTAACTTCAATGGATTTAGTAAGTTATTCAGTAGATTTACTAGGAAAAGGTAGTGGAGGAAGCATCGTTTGTGATGCTGTAGACTTGGAAATAAGAGACTTGATTGAAGAACAAGATAAAGAAGGTGAAAAGATATGACGAATGTTAAATACGCAAATGCATATGCAGAAGTATATACTATTTTGCAATATTTAGAACCAAAAGAATATAATAAAATACCAGATAACGTTATATCAGTCATCAAAGACAATAGAAATACAGAACATCAAATTCAGGTTTCAGCAGATGTTGAAGAAATGAAAGCTAAAATGCTAACTGAAACAAAAGCAATATTATTAAATCTGTATAGAGATTATTTAGCAAATCCAGCACAAAGCAAGAAAATAAAACAATGGCAAAATGAAGATAGATGGGCATTGGAAACAGTTAAAAAAATAAAGACTAATACAGATATATTTGAAAATAAAGATAAGACAGAACAAGCAAAAGAAGGAAGCAACTCCTTAGTAGAAGTAAAGCAAATTCCAATTTGGAAGAAAATTATGATGAAATTAAAATCCTTCTTCTCAAAAAAAGCATAATATAGTAATATAAAAAGAAAACAGGTTTAAATTGAATAAAATATAGTTCAATTCAATTAATCATGTTTTCTTTTTTGAAAAATAGTGTCAAAATGCCCCGGCCCTCATGACAACAAAAAAAATCAACTTTTTTAAACTTTCAATCGTATATACAACAAAGGAGGAATTCGATGAAGAACAAAAATGTAGAAAAGTTCATACGAAAATATAGTGATTTAGTTTATAGAATTGCCTTTACAATGCTAAAAAATAGAGATAATGCAGAAGATATTTTTCAAGATGTATTTATAAAATTATGTACTGAAAATATAAGGTTTATGAGTAAAGAACATGAAAAAGCATGGATTATAAGGGTAACTAAAAATCAATGTTTGGATTTTCTAAAACGTAGTTGTAATAAGAATAATAGTGAATTAGACGAAAATATGGTAAAAGATGAAAAGAATGATTTTAGTTACGTGACAGAAGAAGTGTTAAAGTTACCAGAAAAGTATCGAATCATAATTTATTTATTTTATTATGAAGGTTACAAAATAACGGAAATATCTCAAATACTTGAAATAAACGAATCAACTATAAAATCTCAATTGGTAAAAGCAAGAGAAATGTTAAAAGAAAGTTTAAAGGAGGAGTTTTAAATGAAAAGCAAAAAATATGTTGAAGATATGAACAACATCCATCCAAGAGAAGATTTAATTAAAGATACAATAGAAAAAATAGAAACAATGAATAATATTAAAAAAGTAAATAATAGAATTTCTTTTAAGAAAGCTATAGCTGGAACAGCCGCTGTTGTGGTTCTTGCTTTTGGAAGTGTTGGCGCGTATAGTTTGATTTCTGGTAATACAGAAATACTAGAAAAAATAGGAATTAATGTTAGTAAGAATTATGAAAAAAATGCTCAAGAAATCAAACAAAATGATGGGGCTCATTTTAGTTATAATGGACTTGATTGTAGTTTGAAATCTATTTCTATTGATAGTAATACATTAGTAATGGAGATGGATTTAAAATTAGATGAACAAATTGATTGTGTAAATCCTGAATTAATGCTAGGAAATATAAAATTTAACTTTGCATCTAGAGAAGTTCCTATGGGAGAATATTTTAGAAAAGATGAAAAGCAAAGTATTCAGCAACAATCAGACGGAACATATAAGGTATTTAAATATATAGCTTTAAGTGATCCAAATACAATGGGAAGTAATGTTTTTGAAGATTTATTTTGGGATGAAGATGAAAAAGCTAAAGTTACAGTAAGCTTTGGAACATTGATAGGAAATGATGGAGTTCAAATCATGGCATTAGATGAAAATACATGCAAATTTGAATTTGAACTAAATAAAACAGAGGCATTTAAATCAGGACAATATATTGAAAATGGTGAACACATTCAATATAAAAATGTTCAAATTATAGTTAATGGAGTAAAACAATCAAGCTTTGGTAATGTAATTACAATTAATGCAACAGAAAACAACATAGATATAAATAAAATAAATGATATTCAAAAGATTGATTTTGTTGTTAAAGATAGCAATGGAAATGAATTAAAAATAGTATCAAGAACACAAAATATTACAGTAGCTGATTATAAGGATGGTGAAATACATTCATTAACTCTAGAAGATATTCAATTAGTTGTAGATGATACGAGCGAAACACCTGATTATAAAATTGAAATCAAAGAAAGTGAAGCAGCAATAATAACAACAAAAGAAATAAAGGATTTAAATGAAGAATTTTTAAATGGATTTAGAAGTGGATATATGGTGTTAACATCAGATGGAGCAATGGAACCACGAGATTACTTAAAAGAAGGCCAATACTACGTAGATGACTATGGAGTATATTTAACAGATTTAACTGTAGATGAAATAATAGAAATTCGTGATTCACAGCCTCAAGGATAAGAAGAGAGAAATCTCTTCTTTTTTTATGAAAAAAGTAAGTGTCAAAATGCCCCGGCCCTAATGACACAAATTGACTTTGTAGACATAAAATGGTATAATGGAAATAGCGGGAAATGGAGGTGTTAGAGCATGAATAAGGAAAAAATAATCCAAGATTTAAATGATTTTGAAATAATGAAAAAGATACAAAATGGAGAATGTAAAATTGAAGACTTTGATAATGAAACAAAAGTAAGACTCATTGCTCTTTGCACCCAAAGATCAAATGAGATTGCAGAGAAATTAAAAGATTTATATAAAAACAAAAAATAAATAATAACTAAAAAAAAGAAATAGAAAACAAATAATAAATAAAAAATAAATAAGAGAATAAAGAAGAGAAAAGAAAGGTGGTGAGTGTTCTTATGGAAAATAAAGAGTTAAGTAGAGAAGAAGTAGCTAAAATAAAAAGATTAAGTAAAAAGTATAATATTGAAACTAAAATATTAAGTTATATATTAAGAAACTATAATTCTTTTGAACAGTTTATCAAAGAATATATTGAAGCATTAGATAGTTCAAATCCAATTTATGTGACAAAAGATTTTGGAAGTACTAGACCAACAGTTCAATATTTTGAATTAACAGATTCAAACATTATAGGAAGAAATACTACATATGGTAAATTATTTAGAGATATACTTGATACTAAATATGGATTTACAGTTGAAGGTAATTTTGAAGAAACTTTAGAAAAAGTTGTAAAAGGAAAATTAAAAACAAAATTAAAACAAAGAGAGTATAATATATTAATGTCTTATTATGGAATTGATGTACCTAAAGTTACTTTACAAGATTTAGCAACAAAATATAGTGTGTCAAGACAAAGAATAGCAGAAATTAAAGATAAAGCAGTTGAATTATTAAGAAATGATCCAGATGTTAAAAATTTAATGAAAAAGGTATTAAATGAAGAACACTCAAGAAAAGCAGTAGCAGAAGTAGCAAATATTGGAGATATATTTGTAAGCGATAAAAGTCCAAGCCATTATTCAAAACGAGAAAAATTTCTAATGGTTTATTTAAAATTAGAAATAGATGAAGTAGAATTTAGTAAAAACTGTATGGAACAATTGGGACGAATCAAAGGAAAAATTGAGGAATATATCGAAGGAGCTCCTCAAAGAAGGGTAATGCTTGCAAGATTAGAAAGGAAAAAACAACAACTTATAGCAGAAAATGCTACAGAAGTAACTGCAGAATATCAGGAAATGATTGACGGAATTAGTGAAAACTATAAATACAATGAAAATATTTGCATAAGTACATTTGGGAAAAAGATATACGAGATATTTAAGAGTAATGGAATAAGAACAATAGCAGATGTTGTGAATCTAACAATGAAGGACCTAACTTCTATGGATGGAATTATACCTACAGATATTGCAATCATATCTGAAAAAGTAAAAGAATATGGATACTTCATTCCTAAAAAAAGCAGCATAAAAACAAAAGAAACATATGAAGGAAATAAAGAGGTTCAAACCAGTATAGAAGAATATATGTTAAGAGTAATAGATACAATTAAAAAATCTGTCTTACCAGAAGCAATGAAAAATGAATTAATAGAAAAAGCATTTTCAGCAAGAGAAGAAGAAAGACAAAAAATAATTAAGTATTTCCAATATAGAATGAATGAAAGCTTATTAGAAACGAAAATGCATACAGAGTTAGATAGTATTGATATTCCTAGAGTTATTAGAACATTACTTTCAAGAATGCATGCAAGAACTATAGAAGATTTAATGAGAAAAAGTAAATATGACATAGAAATGCTTCCTGGCTGTGGTGAAGGAAAAGCTGGAAAGATATATGCTGTTATAGAATCTTTTGGTTACGAAATACCAGAAGATAGAAATATATCTTTTAAAGAGCATAATACTTACTTAATGGAGATTGATTCAAATACAATTAATGCTAATGAAATAGCTCAAGAAATCATGGAATCAGAACAATTAAGCGATGAAGATAAATCAATGCTATTAGATGAATTATATGAAAGAGCAGTTGAAAAACTAAAAGTTTTATATGCAGAATTTGATAGAAGAAGAAAAGAACACGAAGAAGTAGCAGAAGAAAGATTTGATACAAGGTTTAAAACACCGAAAGAAATAGAATGGGATAGAGTAAAAGGACAAAGAATTCTTGAACAAGCAGAAAAGATAGGAAGAATGCAAGAGGTTATTCAAGGAAGAATAAGTAACTTTGAAGGAACTAGTCAAGATGATGACCAAGATGGTAGATAGATTAAGGGGAAAAGAATGAAAAGAATTGAAGATTATATTGCAGATAAAATAGGAGACTTAGCAAATTTAGTATTGCAAAAAACCATACATCCAGATATAAAATTATCAGATGTCACACAACTTACTGAAGAAGAAATACTAAAATTAAAAGTAGAACTAGGAATAGAGGCAATAATTTTAGATGTAGATGA
>JAEEGL013549379.1_pt1 | contig 31114 bp, 21 predicted proteins | sample 9134231 | NCBI WGS metagenome assembly JAEEGL01 (sample SAMN16246548, study PRJNA631951) | gut metagenome | biome: gut microbiome; feature: rumen; material: fiber-attached | host: Bos | place: Iran: Karaj | collected 2018-10
CCTGCCCAGGCTTTCTCGGAACGGTGTGCCAGCCAGTCTTCGCTTTGTATAGTATTTAAAACAGACGACGGATCATACCCGTAAAAGTCTTCATTTCCTTCGCCGGAAGAATATGAATCGCCCAGCGACACGATGATCGTACTGTCTCCGTTGCCGGAAGGACCGCCGGCCGATGCCAGAGTCATTGAAAAAAGCAGACTAACCAGCACAATGCCGGCCAGTACGCAAAGCAGCCTGTTTCTGCCTTTTGCTTGTTTCAATCGTCTTTCCTCCAGAATGTCAGTCGGGCCGGCGCGACGTATCCGCATCGGATCTTTCGCGGCGGTATCGCGGTTATTATATGGGAAAACGCCCGGCAAATCAAGTGAAACGCGCCCGCTCAGCACATACGGTCCGGCCGCCGGCTACACTGTAATATTCTTTTTGATGCGATTGAACTTTGCCTCTTTGATTCCGGGCACGTTCATTATATCTTCGATCTTTTCGAAGCGGCCGTGCTCCTCGCGGTACGCGATGATCTCCGCGGCCGTGCTCTCGCCTATTCCGTTAAGGGTCATCAGTTCACTGAGAGTGGCGGTGTTGATGTTGACCCGCGTTTCGCCGTTCTGGCCGGAAGAGCCGTCCGCCGAAAGCGCGTGTCCGCTGTCGGGCAGCCAGTTTTTGTCCTCGTCATACTCGTACGGGATATGGATATGCATGCCGTCGTTCAGCCGCATGGCCAGATTGATGCTTTTAGTATCCGCGCCGGACAGCAGTCCGCCCGCCGCCTCCACCGCGTCCTGGACGATAAACCCCTGTTCCAGCCAGTACACGCCCTCGCGCCGTACCGCGCCGGTTATGTGTATCACCAGCCGGACCGGCGTGGGCAATACGGGCGTATCCGTGCCGGTGCGGGACGTTTTGTCCGCAGTGTCGCCGGGGTCAACGGCTGCATTGCCGCCTTCGCTCAGCCGGAGTTCCTCTCCCGCCGCCCCGGGTGACGCCGTGAGCTGTTCCGCATTCGGCAGTTTTTTGCCCCGACCGGTAAAAAAACCGGCGGCAACGATCCCGCCGATGACCAGAATAACCGCTATGACCGGCACCGCTTTGGGCACCTTGATGATCTTGCCGAACAATCGGATCCTCATTCGAATCACTCCTTTCGTCGCGATGATACGCCGGAAGCGCCCGAACGGCAACATATTTCCCGGGAAATATCACTCTACCGGCAGTAGAGTCCGGGAAATAGCGGGAAATATCGGTTCAACGGTAATTAGGAGTGAGTTCAGGATCTCAATTGCTTCAGCGCTGCCGCCGCGGCGTCCTGTTCGGCGGCTTTTTTGCTGCTGCCGCTGCCCGCGGCACAGCAGAGCTGTGCGCCGTCGCGAAACAGCCGTACTTCAGCCTCGAAGACAGGAGCATGGACGGGGCCGGATACATTCAGGATCTCGTATTCGATCTGAACGTCCGGAGTTCGGAAAAATTCCTGAAGCTCGGTCTTATGATCAAAATGGCCAAACGAAGCGGCCTGAGAAGAAATGATTTCTGCAAAACCGAGGTTTTTCAGTACGAACCCGGTCGCTTTCTCAATACCGGCGTCCAGATAGACCGCGGCGATCAGCGCTTCGACGCCGTCCGCCAGCAGCGACGGCTTCTGAGCTCCGCCGGTCTGACGTTCGCCGCGGCCGAGGCGGATAAACGAACTCAGCTCGATCGATCCGGCGATCTCCGCCAGCGACTTTTCGCACACTAATTGCGCACGAAAACGGGACAGCTTACCTTCGGGCATTGACGGAAATTCATCGTAAAGATACCTGCTGATTATCGTGCTCAGCACGGAGTCTCCGAGAAATTCCAACCGTTGGTTGCTGTCCCCGTGTCCGTTCATGCAGCGCTCATTCGCAAAAGACGTGTGGGTCAGCGCCTGCTTCAGCAATGCTTCATCTGAAAAGCGGTACCCTGTCAGCTTCTGAAAACGCAGCAAGTCGGTCATATTCTGAAATTTGAAAAATTATTTGATGTTGTTGGTCACATACTGCACGGCATCATTGACCGTGGTGATCTTTTCGGCGTCTTCATCGGGAATTTCGATATCGAATTCACTTTCCAGCGCCATAATAAGTTCCACTATATCGAGAGAGTCGGCACCCAGATCGTCCACAAACGACGAATCGATCGTAACCTGACTTTCGTCCACGCCCAGCTGGTCAACAATTATTTTTCTGATTCTTTCAAACATTCTTCGTATCTTCCTTTCTGCAGAAAAAAAGCTGCGCTTGTCTGTTCCCGGGCCGCGTCCGTGCGCCCGTGTTGTCACCGCGGCACCCGTTTTTCAGGCCCGCTAAAGGATATTATACCAAAAACCGCAGTGAAATGCAAGTACCGGTCCGGCGCGGCGGTAATCGTCCGCCGGAAGACCGTCAGCCGCGGTAGTCGTTGTCCGCGGCCTCGGCCTTATTACTGCGCTGGCTGTCAACGAATTCCTGCGATTTTTTGCGGTCGGAATCGTTGACGGTGCTGAATGTCGTAGGCTGGTGAAGCACGACCTGCGTGAACGGAATATTGATGTCGTGGGCGTCAAACAGCAGCTTGAACTGACGGTTCATGTCGCGCTCTACCTGGAAGCGGTTGGCCTCTTCACAGCGGGCAACGAACTTCAGTGAAACGCCGGAAGATCCCAGCTCCGACACGCCTTTGTAGAACGGCCCCTCCACGATGTCCGGGATCGCGGCGCCGATCTCGCGGATATGGTCCTTGACCACCGCTTCGACCCGTTCGATCGATTCGCCGTACTCGATCTGCACGACGCACGGTACCAGTGTCAAGTGATCGGTGAGGTTGATGACCGTCCGGAGGTCGGAGTTGTTCATGATCTTGAAGTTGCCGCTGGTGTCCTCGAACCGGGTCGTGCGGATGCCGATCTCGCGCACCGTGCCGCGGAAGCCGTCAACGATTATAATGTCTCCCACGTCAAACACGTTCTCGAACACGATGAACAATCCGGAGATTATGTCTTCGATCAGCGGCTGCGCGCCAAGGCCTACTATCAGGGACAATATTCCGATGCCGGCCAGCAGTGTTCCGGTGTCAACGTTGAACGCCTTCAACGTCATAAATATGAATATCAGCACCGATAGATACTTTATGAACGAACTCAGCAGGTTGAGGATCGCTTTGCCTCTTTTCATGTACGACAATATCCAGCTGATGAATACTCTTATCACATAGCCTATCGTGATAAAGAAGAAGGCATAGCTGAGGATCCGGATCCATTTGATGTAGTCCCCCGCGCCACTGAACGGATTCAGGCTTCTGTAGAAGCGGCTGTCTTCCCCGAAAAACCAGCGGCCGCCGATGAGCAGCACGAAATACGCCGCCGCCAGGAGAAGCAGCAATACGGTGATCGCCCGGCTGACGAGCTTCTGCGTTTTGGGTGATTTTTCTTTAAAGGTGATCATGTTCCATTTTCCTTTCTTTTTAGAAAATGTGTTTTGGTGTGCTACAGTGGTTTGCACCGCGGCCGCCTACGGTGCGGTAACGTATCTTACGACCAGATAGTTCTCCGGACTGAACGATTCTGTGTACATAATGACATATACAGGATCTTCTGTATGGCAGAATAGCTGGCCGGTATCATATCCGTAATTATCGGTGGTCCCCAGCGAGATCGGATCTATCAGGTGCGTCGTCGGATCAGCCGCGGATACGACCGTCAGGAATCCCTCTTTGCTGTTCTCGGGATAATAATAGCAGGACAGCGAAAGGACCAGTTCGCCCCGTATGACCTGCGGATCGCTCCGGTCGTAGAAGAAACCGTCGCCAATGGGGTCAGAATCCCTTACGGTAACATTTACATTGGAAGACACCTGCCGGCCGGAGACGGTGAAAATGTTCACAAGCTGCTGGGCATTTTCATCAGACCATACAAGCTCCTGCATCTCGGTAGCAGTATAGCCGTCCGCGATATACAGCGCCGCGGTATACTTGCCGGCTTTGATCTCCCAGTCATCATCAAAACCGTCCAGTCTCCTTATTTCAATGTTATGTTTTACGTTCAGTTCCTCTTCTCCCTCTACTTCAACGCCGGAAACATTGATACTGACCACCTTACCGGAGGTGTTTTTAAGTATCAGTGCCGTCCAGCGCAGTTTGCCGGGCAAGTGCTCATATTCCGATTCCTTCACCGTGTCGATGTGACCCGATTTGAGATCGTAAGTAAACCCGGGGTAGACAATGTAACTGTAATGGTCTTCATTCGTCCGGGCAGCAGCCAGCGTCGCCGGTCCGTAAGTATTGTGGACCAGGCTGAAGACCGGACGCGTCTTTCCGGTCAGATTTGCGGTAAGCGTTTCGATCGTATTTCCGCCGGAAGAAAGAGTGAGCGAATAATTATCCGCGTAGACCAGGTCGGTTGCTTTGGCACCGATGGCATTCGAACCGCCGGCTGCTGTCAGCGGGATCTGCTGGCCGAGGCTGTCGGTGACCGTGAGTCTCGCGTTCGGATACGCGCTGACGAATTCGTCGGTCAATACGAAAGTGGCGTTGCCTGCTCTGTCTTGAGACCAGTTGACAGAAGTCGCGGTAGTCGCGGTCTGTGTGGCGGCAACAGTGTTGCGGGACACGTCAACTACCGAGATACTGTATGTTGTCCGCGGGTTGAGTCCGGTGAGCACCGTTGACGGCGTCGCGGAAGAGAGATCCGCCGAGACCTTGTTGCCGTTCACCCGGAGTTCAAGTATGTTGTTGTCCGGGTTGTCAACAGAAAGTTTAAGCGAAATACTGTTGTAGCCGGCCTGCACTTCGGTAAACGACACCGTAGCGGTGGTCCGCAGCCGCGGCGAGAACGGATGTGTGTAGATCACGGTGCCGTCCCAGTCAACGAATTCTATTGTATGTATCTGGCCCGGCGACAAATCGGTGAACTGCTTACTGTACGAGTCTGCGGTAATTGACTCGTCCAGCGTGACGCCGTCATATTTGACCGTGAGCGGGTTCCGGTCGGGGTTGACGATACTGAACGCCATGAAAACGCTTTCGACGTCGATCGTTTCTTCGGTCAGTTCGACCGTCGCGCGCGTCCGGGCCCGCGGCGAGAACGAATGCGACAGCAGCAGCATGCCGTCCCAGTCGCGGAATTCGATCGTATGTGTCTCTTCGGGAGCTAGTCCGGTGAAATCCGCGCTGTACACGGGACCGGTGAACGCTTCTTCCGCGGTCTCTTCGTCAACAATGATCTTAATCGGATTTTTGTCCGGGTTGATGATCGAGAAGTCCAACGAAACGCTGTCAATGGTCACCGTCTCTTCGTCCAGTTTGACTGTCGCACTCTGACGCGCGGCGGTCTCAAACGGATAGGACAATATACTTGACCCATCCCAGTCGTAAATATCCAGCGTGTGCGACGAATGCTCTTCAAGTCCGGAGAACGAGAACCGCAGCGTGTCGCCCTCCGCGGTATAATCACAATCGACATTGTCCAGTTTGGCAGTGATCGGGTTGCCGTCGGGATTCACTATCGTCAAATTGACGGAAGCGTCAGTCAGCGTACACGAGAAATCCTGCGGCGTGATCTCGGCCGGAGTACGGGGCGATGTCGTGACGCTGCCCGAATACAGTTCGTTGCCCTCCGGGTCCGTGACAGAATACTCGTACTCTGTAGCCGGTTCCAGTCCGTCAACGATCACCACCGCAATGCCGTCATCCGGCAGTACCGTTATCCGCGCGGTCTGCCCGCCTACCTCCGCGTGCAGCTCGCCGGGTTCGATATTCTCGGCTTTAAGCTTGATCCTGACCGTATCGAAGCTGTTTTCTTCGCCGGCAAAAGTAATCACCGGCACGGGGCGGTACGGCTCATTCTTTTCCGCTTCCGGCAGGATATAATTAAGTTTCAGTTTTGACTCGCCGTCCGCAAATACTTCAAAGTAGTACAGTTCGCCCGGCGTCAATCCAGTAAACGACAGCGTCGGATCACTGCGGTCGATCGTAACGGCGCCCACGGAGTTGCCCTCGCGGTCGGACAATACCGCTTTGAACTCGGTGTTTTCAGAGGAAGAATAAAGACTGAGCCGGATCTCGAGAGATTCGGGCTCCGAGCGGTATCCGCGCACGTCAACGAACACCGACGTCGTAAGAATAAGTATCGCAACTATGGCCGGTCCGGCAATTGCCGCCAGCAACCCGAGCAGCCGGCCGAGCCGGTTCCGGTTTTTTCGCATGACCGCGCTGTGCCGCGAAAGCGTGCTGCCGGATGCCGCGGAACTGTAGTCGTCAAATTCCTTCGGGACATAACCGTCCTCCGCCGCATACTGCTCATGCTCCTGTATCCGGCTCTCGTCATTAAACTCGGAATATTCGTAAAATTCCGGCGTTTGCTGGTTATTTTCGCTTATTGAATACTCTTCGTCCATTATTTCATGTCACTGTACAGATTGCGGTTGCCCAGAATATACTCCAGTCCGGACCACACCGTGAATACCGTGGCGACGCCCAGAAAAACCAGTCCGGCAATGTATACTGTCTCGGCAACGTTGCCCGCAGGCAGTGCCCGGGCTGTCAGCAGCACTACCAGCGCCACGGTCTGTGTGACCATCTTGAGTTTACCCATTTTGCCGGCAGCGATCACTTTGCCCTTCCCCGCCGCGATCATCCTTACGCCGGAGACCGCGAATTCGCGGGCCAGGTTTATGAGCGTCGCCCAAAGTATCAGGTGGTAGGTCCAGTCTCCGCGATAAAATACGAAGGTGATCAGGGAAATGAGCGCGGTGTTGACCAGCAGTTTGTCCGCCAGCGGATCCAGAAACTTGCCGAAATCCGTGACCTGGTTGTTCTTACGGGCGAGGTGTCCGTCCAGAAAATCGGTGAAAGACGCGATCACATAGATCGCAAGAGCAACCCACGCGCTGCCGCGGAACAACTCGAACGGAAACGCGAAGACCGCGAAGCAGAAGACCAGTATCATGCGCGCAACTGTAAGCTTATTCGGTAAGTTCAAAGCGATCCCTCCCTGAAAACGAGTACGGAATACAGCAAAATTATACTCAGACCGGCGAAAATGTCAAATCCGCTGCGGCTCGACTGCGCGGCCGGTAAGGTCGTACTCCTCCGCGATCAGTATTTCCACTTCCGCGATATCGCCCTGCGCCAGCGGTTCCTCGGAGGTAAAATATATCTTGCCGTCCGAGTCCGGCGCTTCGCCGTATGAGCGCCCGAAGTAGAATATACCGTCTTCGCTGACGCCTTCCGTGAGCACCGGAACAGTCGTGCCTACGCGTAATCGGCCGCGCTCCAGCGAGATGCGCTGCGCCAGCGTGTAGAGGCGGTCGTAGCGATCCTGTTTGACATCGTCGGGGATCTGATCCGGCATTGCCGCCGCCCGGGTCCCTTCCTCGGGCGAATACTTAAACACGCCTACGCGGTCGAACGCGAATTCTTCCACGAACGTCATCAGTTCTTCAAAATCTGCCTCGGTCTCGCCGGGAAAGCCCACTATAAACGAACTGCGCAGGATCGCGTCGGGCATCGCGGCTTTCAGTTTGGCGATCACTTCCCGGATCTCGGCGCTGCTGCCGCGCCGGTTCATTTTTTTCAGCAGCCGGTCGCTGATATGCTGCAGCGGCAGATCGATATATCGGGCTGTTTTTTCCAGCCGCGCCAAGGTCTCTATTAGTTCATCGCCGATCTCGTCCGGATACATATAGAGCAGCCGGATCATTTTGATGCCGGAGATGCCGTCCAGCGCCTCCAGCAGTTCCTTCAGCATCGGCCGGCCGTAAATATCGCGCCCGTATTTAGTCGTATCCTGGGCGATCACGTTGAGTTCGCGCACACCTTCCGCGGCCAGTTTCTCCGCTTCCGATACGATATCCTTGATCCGCCGCGAGCGCATCCGGCCGCGAATCAGCGGTATGGCGCAGAATGAGCAGCGGTTGTCGCAGCCTTCCGCGATCTTCAGGTACGCGCTGCCTTCCGGCGTGGACAACACGCGCGGCCCGTTGATATACTCCGCCGAATACACTTCGGACAATTCCGTGACCGGCCCTCCGGCTTTGCGTGCGAGCGCGCGGTCAACGACGTCCGCGATCTCCGCCACGCTGTTGATCCCGACCACCGCGTCCACTTCCGGCAGTTCCGCCTGTATCTCCGCCGCGTACCGCTGGGCCAGGCAACCCGCCACGATCAGCAGTTTGCAGCGTTCTTTTTTCAGTTCCGCCATTTCCAGAATGGTGTTGATCGCTTCTTCCCGCGCCGGTTCGATGAACGCGCAGGTGTTGACGATGATCACGTCCGCGTCGGCCGCGTCCGCCACAGCCTCAAATCCCCGCTCGTTCAGTTTCCCCAGCATCAGCTCGGAGTCCACCTGATTTTTGGCGCAGCCCAGCGATACGATCCCGACTTTCAGCGCCGGTTTATTCTCTTTATTGTCCATGTTTCTCACCTTCCGGATCCGCGGTTTCGCTGTTAATTCCGGGCCCCTCCCAGATAATCATCCACCATGTCCACGGCCATCCCGGTCTCAAACCCGCGCGCCAGCAGAAAGCGGATCAGCGACGCCCGCGTCTTCTGTGGCACCCGGCCGTTTTCGTCCGGGATCACCTGCACACTGTCCAGTTTTTTCTCCAGCGCGCGCCGGCAGGCGGCTTCTTCGTCGAGTCCAGCGTCGGCAACGGCCGCGGCAGCAACATTTCGCTCCACGCCGCGCTTTATCAGTTCGGCGGCAATATAATTGCCCGAGACATTTTTATTCGCGCAGGTCTTTATGTAAGAGGCGCAGTACGCGTTGTCCCCCGCGTAGCCCCGCTCTATAAGATATTCAACAACTTTCTCCGCCGCGGGCAGCACATACGGCGCCCATACCCCGGCGTAGCCGCCCGCTGCGGAAAACTTGTCCTGCAGCCGGGCGCTGATCTGACTTTCCGTACGGCGCGTAAAAGCACAATACGGTATTATCTGCCGCTTCATGCGCGCTTCCAGCACGGCACTGAGCAGCGTATCGAGTTCCAGCTCGCGACCGATATCGTACAGCCCGTACTCCATAGTTTCGTCAAAACCGAACCGTACCGGCCCGGCCGTTTCGAATTCCACGGTGTATTCCTCGCCGTCGGATGATCTTTCCGTTTTTTCGCAGCTCAATATCCTGTCGTTCATTTGTAGTCTGTCTTGCATTTACGCGATTGCCGCTCCGGTCAATACTTCCGGCGCGGCAATCCGATCACTTTTATTCAACTAACCGTCAACGCCGGCTTACCGGAGGCACCGGGGGCGGCGGCACCATTTCGCCCGGATCCGCGGGCGCCGTGATCAGCGAAGACGCCATGGCATCTGCCGACGGCACCGCTTCGGACGCGTTGAAGGTGGTGGCTTTCTTGTTCTTCTCTTTGACCAGGTCGCGGATCTGCTGTTCGATCTCGTCCAGAACCGCGGGGTTGTCCTTCAGATACTGTTTGGCGTTCTCGCGGCCCTGACCGATGCGCGCGCCTTTGTACGCGAACCAGGAACCGCTCTTGATCACGATCTCGTTTTCCACCGCAATATCCAGCACGGAACCGGTGCGGGAGATGCCTTCGCCGTAAATAATATCAAATTCCGTCTCGCGGAACGGCGGCGCCACTTTGTTTTTAACTACTTTGACACGGGTGCGGTTACCGACCACCGAGCCGTCGGCTTTGATCGACTCGAGACGGCGGATGTCCAGCCTGACCGACGAATAGAATTTCAGCGCACGGCCGCCGGTGGTGACTTCGGGGTTGCCGAACATGATGCCGACTTTTTCGCGCAGCTGGTTGATGAATATCGCGATCGTTTTGGTCTTATTAATGGTGCCGGACAATTTTCTGAGCGCCTGTGACATCAGCCGCGCCTGCAGACCCACGTGCGAATCGCCCATCTCGCCGTCGATCTCCGCCTTGGGCACCAGCGCCGCCACGGAGTCGATGACAATAACGTCGATCGCGCCGCTCCGCACCAGCGCTTCGGTGATCTCCAGCGCCTGCTCGCCCGTGTCCGGCTGGGATACGATAAGGTTATCGATATCTACGCCCAGATTCTTCGCGTACACGGGATCCAGCGCGTGTTCGGCGTCAATAAACGCCGCCTCGCCGCCCTTCTTCTGCGCTTCGGCAATGACATGCAGCGCCAGCGTGGTCTTACCGGACGATTCGGGTCCGAATATCTCCACTATCCTGCCTCTGGGCAGTCCCCCGACGCCGAGGGCAATATCCAGTCCCAGCGACCCGGTGGATATCGCGTCAACATTCATATGAACGTTATCCCCGAGCTTCATAACAGCCCCTTTTCCGAACTGTTTATCTATCTGCGCCATCGCGTTTTCCAACGCTTTTTTCTTCTCCGCTATTCGTTTCTCTTCACTGATCTCTGCCATGATCCGACCTCCTTTTGATGTTGCGGAACGCGTTCCTTTCGCGATCGATTTTACCTTGCCCCGGCGCATGCTGTCAAGTGAAACATGCCCGAAACCGCCCCCAAAACCGCAATATTTCCCGGGAAATGCCACTCTACTGCCGGTAGAGTCCGGGAAATTGGGAAATATCACCTTTGTCCGAGGGAAAATCAGGTTTAGTGCCTGAGTAGAATTAGGGAATTAGACTTTTGTCCTTTGCAGAATTAGGGAATTGCGGAGCGGCATATCGGCCGCGGAACTCACGTGCGTCAAGGAGCAGCCCGAATCCGCAGCAGGCTGCATCTATGAAGTGCGTAAATGACCAAATGTAAGACATTTTCGCCCGTTCGAGCAATTATGTCTTACATTTCGAGGGCTGAGAGAAATCAAAAGCAGACAATAATACTAATTTAAGAAAATCTGTCTTATTTGTTGTACTGATTGGCCGTAAAAATGAGCGAGAATGTAAGACAGAAACTCTCGTTTGAGCAAATCTGTCTTACTTTTCCGAAATCACAGAATGATCGAGCGAGCACAGACCGCTTGCCAATACAATACTCGGGCGTTATAATAACTTAAAATACACTATTCAGCAGGTCATGATGAGCATATTCAAATGGAAACGCAAAAAGAAAGGGACGGCGGAGAAACATGAAAGAAAAACGCCCGAAGAGTGCGTTGCCTATCATGATCTGTGCAGGTTTATAAGCTCATTTCTTCACCCGGATCACTACATCGCGAAAAGCGAATACCGCGACTCTCTTATAAAATATGAGAGTACCATTCGTTATTTCAAAATATTAAAAGACAGCGGTACGCTGGAAGTATACTGCGGCAAAAACGGTCTTTCCGAAGCAGAAGTAGAAGATACTTTGTCGAAATATGATGCATTTGAATCGATCATCGACTCCCAGAACGAGCGGTTCGTGCAATTAAAACTGAAGGAAGAACGCGAATATCTGGATACATTATTGATTCCGTGCAATCCTGCGATACGGCTGGACGAAGATCAGCGGAAAGTAGTTCTGACCGATGAAGATCATTGCCTGGTTATTGCCGGCGCAGGCGCAGGGAAGACCACGACCGTTGCCGCCAAAGTAAAGTATCTTGTGGAAAAGCAGGGCGTTGACCCAAAACAGATCCTGGTGATTTCATTTACGAACAAGGCGGTCAACGAACTAAAGCAGCACATCACCGGCGAACTGCACATAGAGTGCCCGATTGCTACTTTTCATTCCACCGGAAACGCCGTCCTCAGAAAACAGCATCCCGAACGACTTAATATTGTTGATGATTCAAAGTTGTATTATGTGATCCAGGATTATCTAAAAGACTCCGTGCTAAAAAACGAGACCGCGGTGAACAACCTGATCATGTTTTTTGCATCGTATTTTGACGCTCCGTACGAAGGCAGTGATCTGAATAAATTCTTTAATAATATTGCTAAATCGAACTTTACCACTTTGCGAAGCGAGATCATGGACTTTCAGCAGCAGGTTATTGACACCCGCACAAAAAAAGCAGTCACTATCCAGAGCGAGGTAATGCGTTCAAATCAGGAAGTGGAAATTGCCAACTTTCTGTTCCTGAACAATATCGAGTATGAATATGAGCCGCTGTATCCGTACGATATTCTTCTCTCTCGAAAACCGTATACCCCCGATTTCATGATTCGTCAAGGCGATCATACAGCGTATATCGAACATTTTGGGGTAACTGAAAAAGGAACCAGCAACCGGTTTGGCCCGACAGATCTGGCAGCCTACAAAAAAGCGATTCACGATAAGATCCGGCTGCATCGTGAACACGGAACGCAGCTGATCTTCACATTTTCGTCATACAACGACGGAAAACCACTAACCGAACATCTCAAAGAAAAACTGGAAACAGCAGGCTTTGTGCTTACACCGCGGCCAAATCGCGAAGTTCTGGAAATGCTGGTATCCTCCGAAGAAAACCGGTATATCCGTAAACTGGTGGCGCTTATCTGCCGATTCATCTCCAATTTCAAGACCAACGGTTTTACCGCAGATGAATTCAACCGAATGTATCATTCCACACAAAATGTCAGGACGCGGCTGTTTCTGGATATTTGCAATGATTGCTATCTGGAATACCAAAGATACCTTAAAGAAAATGATGCCGTGGACTTCCAGGACATGATCAACGAGTCCGCGCGCATTCTGCGCGAAGTCAAAGAGATGAAGCAGAAACTGGACTTCAAATATATAATCGTTGATGAATATCAGGATATTTCCCGTCAGCGTTTCGATCTGGTCAGTGCACTGCGCGATGTATGTGATGCAAAGATCATTGCCGTCGGAGATGACTGGCAGTCAATTTACGCATTCAGCGGTTCGGATATTACGCTGTTTACTAAATTTGCCGAAAAGATGGGATATGCCAAACTGCTCAAGATCGTACGGACCTACCGCAATTCTCAGGATATAATCGACATCGCCGGTACATTTATACAAAAAAATCGTGAACAGATTCAAAAAGATCTTATCTCGAATAAACGGATCACCGACCCGGTCATTATTTATACTTACGACAGTACCCGTAAAACACGAGACGGAGACAACCGCAGCGGCATTAATTATGCAATTGCCCACGCTATCGAAACTGCAATGGAGCAGATAATGGCGTTCAACAAGGCCGAGGGCAAACCGTCGAATTCATCGATCCTGCTCCTGGGCAGATATGGATTTGACGGTGACCACCTGGAACGCTCCGGTCTGTTCGAGTTTATCAGTCGCGATAATAAGCTTAAATCGGTCAAATACCCCCGTCTGAATTTGACATTTATGACTGCCCATGCCTCAAAAGGGCTGGGATACGATAATGTAATTGTAATTAACGGCAGAAATGAAACATACGGCTTTCCGTCAAAGGTCGAGGATGATCCGGTGCTGTCATTCGTGATCAAGGGTGACCGCGCCATTGACTATGCCGAAGAACGGAGACTGTTTTATGTGGCGTTGACCCGAACCAGAAACCGGGTATTCTTTATCGCGCCTGAACAGAATCCATCTGAATTTCTGCTGGAAATAAAACGCGATTTCAAAAACGTGGTGCTGAAAGGCGAATGGAACGAAGATCCGAAAGATATTCCCTCGTTCAAAAAAACATGTCCGGTCTGCGGATATCCGATGCAGTTTAGATATAAAAATTCGTACGGATTGCGGCTACACATATGCACAAATGAGCCAGAAGTATGCGGGTTTATGACAAATGAATACAAGGCAGGCAAGCTGTCCATCATCAAATGCGATCAGTGCCGTGACGGTTATCTGATCGTCAAGCCCAGTCAAAAAGGTGATTATTTCCTGGGCTGCACAAATTATAAGCCAAACGGCACCGGCTGCAATCGCACTATGACAAAAGGATATTATTATAAAATAATGAATTACCCTGATGATCCCGCATCTTTCGCTGCTGATGCTGATGATACGCTTCCCCTCCCGCCCGAACCGACCGCCGCACCACGAAGCACAGCATATGCTATTCCCGAATTTCTGCCGGTCATTATCGAAAAAGCCGAAATTACTAACAAAGACCCGATGATCGAACGCGCAAACGAACTGCTTCATACCGTTCTGCAATGCCTGTCGGATATCAGTTTACATTATTACTACGGCGCCGGCATTTTATCAGCGGTTCTGCGGGGCGAAAGTGAAAATGATAAAAGAATCAAGGCGCGCGGTTTGGATAAAGTTAGCGGCTATGGTAAATTGGCGAATTTGTCCGCAGTGCAAGTGGCTGACGTGATCGATTGGGCGATCTCTCAAAAGTATATTCTGCGCACGAAAGCACAATATCCCGTCCTGCATCCTACTTATGAGGGCACGCATTACAGCGAATCGATCAGCCTCGCAAAATTGCGGAGCCTCCTCAATTCTATTCCGGATTAAACCTAATTCTATAAAAGACTAAACCTAATTCTATTCCGGACTAAGCCCAATTCTATAATTGTTTAAGCTTGTCAATTTCCTCCTGCCTCAGGTGGCGCCACGCGCCGGGCTTCAGGTCGGGGTCGAGCTCCAGCGGGCCGAAGCCGGTGCGCTTGAGTTTGAGGACCGGGTGGCGGATCGCTTCCAGCATGCGGCGGACCTGGCGGTTGCGGCCTTCGCGGATGCGGACTTCGGCGATGGCGTTGTTGCCCTTGTGGCCTGTGACGGTTAAAAGCGCGGGCAGCGTGGGACCGTCGTCCAGTTCGAGACCTTCGGCGAAGCGTTTGACGTTGCCCTCGTTGGGCTCGCCGCGCACCACCGCCTCGTACGTTTTCCAGATCTCGAAAGAGGGGTGCGTGAGTTTCATTGTCAGCTCGCCGTCGTTGGTCAGCAGCAGGAGGCCGGAAGTGTCGTAGTCCAGACGGCCCACGGGGTACAGGCGCTCGCGGATGCCTTCCACGAGGTCAACGACGCATTGCCTCCCGCGGTCGTCCGACGCCGCGGACAACACCCCCACCGGCTTATTGATCATGATATATATCTTGTTGCGCTCAGGCCGCACGGGCTTGCCGTCGACGGCGATCCGCTCCCGCCCGGTCACCTTCACGCCCATCTCGGTCACGACTTTGCCGTCAACTGTCACGCGCCCTTCGGAGATCATTGCCTCCGCGCCGCGCCGCGATGCCACGCCGCATTCCGCCAGATATTTTTGCAGTCTCATTTCTTCCATGTTGCCCGCACCTCACAGCCGCTTCAGTTCCGCGGCAGAAATCTCGTATGTTTTGCCATCGCGCAGATAGTACAACACTATCTTGTCCGGCAGCGCGCCGAACCGGCGGCGGCACGCCTCGGCATAGATCGACAGCTGGATCAGATACTGCTTCGAATGCGCGCGGTAGTCGTGATCTTTCACACGGTCGCTCTTATAATCCGCCAGGATCAGCCGGCCGCCTTCCCGGTACACGCAGTCGATCACGCCCTGCACCGCGGTCTGCCGGCCCGCAAACGCCGGGTCGTTCAGCAGCACGCCGGAATCGCAGCTGAACGTGAACGGCACCTCGCGCTTCAGATAGTCCGCTCTCGCCAGTTCCTGCGCAAATTCCGAACAGATGAACGCGGTCAATATCGGCCGGCTGATCAGTTTCGCGTCTTCCGCCGTGAAGAACCGGCGCGCGGTCAGGTCGGCAATAAGCTCCTCGGCATACCGCCCGGCGGCGTCAATACCCTCCGCCCCGGCGCCCGCGGCCCGTACGAAGTCAATATGCTCCAGGCAGCAGTGCAGCAGCGTGCCGGCCATTGCCGCCTGCTTCGCATCCCGGACGGAGGTCTGTCCCCCGTCTAACGGCTTTAATTCGGGGCGCTTACGTGAAGTTAGCCGCTCGAGGGTCAATTCCGTTGTCCCCGCGTCCTCCTCCGCGCCGGCCAGTGCGGCATTGGAGAGGCGTTTGAGTTCGGAAACGGATATTTTGACCGGCGGCACCCGGACGGAACCTTCGTCAGCGGCAGTGACCCGCGACGGATCCCAGCGCGGCATCGGCGGAAGGCTGAAGCGGAAAGTTTCGAAATTGCCGGCTTTTTTGTTGTCCGCCGCTTCCGCCGCGTGTTTCTTTAATTGTTCGACCAGTTCGGCGGTAAACTGCCCCTGGCGGAGAGCAATGCTTTCCCCGTGCTTCCCGAGCGCCGCCGTGCACACATGCGTCAGGTAGTCGTCCGTGTTTATGACGTTGTAGTCGGACGGCAGGCCGGTGTCCGGATCCAGCGCGTACGCACATTGATCAATGAATTTTTGATATTTATCTACCACGCCGGTCAGGATCATCTTCTCGTGCGCCCGCGTCATGGCCACATACAGCACGCGCTGTTCTTCCGCGTGGTTGTCCGCCGGTATTCTGAATTTGATCGTTTTCTTCATAGCCGTAGCGACGCGTCTGCGATTCTCCGTGTCCAGACGTTCAGGACCGAGACCGAGTTCCTTGTGCAGCAACAGTCCGCCGTTGTCTCTGCTTTTCTGATCGCTGTGCTTGTACGTCTGCGCAATAAACACGATCTGGTAATCCAGGCCCTTGCTCTTGTGGATCGTGGAGATCGATACCGCGTCGTCGTTGCTGCCTTCGGGCGGCTCAGCGCTTATACTCTTAGAATCGCCCGACTCATACATATCCAGCAGGCGGATAAAATCGCAGTAACCGCCGCGGCCGCCCCCGTCGAAGCCGGAGGCCAGTTTCAGCACCCGCATCAGGTTGCCGTACCCCACGCCGAGATCATTCTGACGGTCCACCGCGTCCGCGAAGCCGTTTTCATTCATGCATTCCCAGATCGTTTCCGCCACCGGACGGCGGCCGGTCAATGACCGGAGCGTCTCCAGCCGCGCTAAAAACGCCGCGGTCAATTCCGCGTCGCCGCGGCAGGCCGCATTGGGACCGGTCTGCCCGCGTTCCGCAAAACAGCGCAGTTTATCATATAAATAAACCGTTTTAGGATCCAGCCGTGTCTTCCCCGGATCCAGCCGGGCGATCCGTGTCAGCAGTTCGCCCTCGAAGCCGTAAATATTGACCAGCACCGTCAGCAGCGGAATGTCGTCGAGCGGATTGTCCAGGATCCGTAAGAACGCGGTCAGCACACGCACTTCGGGATATTTGAACAGCCCGTAGCGGGATTCCGTATCTTTGACCGGCACGCCGCGGCTGCGGAGCGTGTCCGCAAATATGCTGCCGGCTTTTTTGACATCGCGGATCAGAATGGTGATGTCACTGAATCTGACCGGGCGAGGTCCGACATCCTTTTCGACCAGTTTGAACTCTCCTGCAACTATCTGCTTTATGCGTTCGGCGATCTCGTACGCCTCGAGAATGGTCTTGGCGGGTTCCGACAACCCCTGACTGTCTATCACTACCATTTCGGTACGGTAAGGACTGTTGCGCCGGTCCGCGGGATCTCCGGAAGTGGCATCGTAGCTGTCTTTAGCGCCGTATATCAGATGTTCCGCCTCTCCGTACGGCATGCCGGCGGTCTCCTCGTTCATGATGGTATCGAACACGGCGTTGACCGAATCGATTATTTCGCGGCGGCTGCGGAAGTTCTCCCCCAGCAGGATCTTGATGCCGGGACTGCCCGCGCCGATCGCCGCCGGGATATCAGAAAGCGCGTTTATTACGGTATATTCCCGGTACCGTTTCATGAACAGTTCCGGGCAGCTGCCGCGGAAGCCGTAAATGCTCTGCTTGACGTCGCCGACCATGAAACGGAACGGCGCTTCCGGTCCGCGGTCGCCCGGCGTGCCGCAGATGGCATCCAGTATTTTTTCCTGCAGCTCGTTGTTGTCCTGATATTCGTCAACGTACACCTCAGAAAACTTCCGCCGGTACGACAGAGCCAGTTCGGAGGGACCGCCGTCCGCGCCGGTCAATATCTCCAGTGCTTTCCGTTCCATATCGGCATAGTCGTACAGCCTCTCGACCGCTTTGATATTCTGAAACTCCCCGTACGCGTCCCGTGCCATCTCGCAGAGCGCGCGCACGTCGGAAACGGTCCGCGCCTGGTCGTTCAGCGGAGTATTCCGGTCTTTTGAAAAAAACGAATCGCTGATCCTTGCGACCGCACCTTTCAGCGAGGTCCGCTTGCTTTTATAAGACTCCGCCAAAGCGGCCAGTTCCGGGTCTTCTTTATTTCCTTTGAACTTATTCAGAGTACTGAAACTGATATTACTGCATATATCATACGCGTCGTTCCACTTGACGGTCCCGTTTTTGAAGGCCGCCGCGACCGAAGCCAGCAGCTCGATATCCTTGCCGGCTGTTATATAATATGGTTCAATAGGCTCCGCTATTTTACGCAGCTTTTTGAACTCTCCGAGCAATGCCTCCAGTTTGAGACGCAGGAAGTCAAGCAGCCACTTTCCCCAGGGTGTTTCGGCAAAATCGCAGTTGCTTCCGGACCCGAAAGAAGTGAAATCGCGTTCACACCGGTCGATCCAGCTGACCGGATAGACCGCGTTCAGCGCGCCGTTTACTATTAAGATCACCGCGTCGATAATGCCGTTGTCCGAGAAGATCTTCCCGTACACGTCCATCAGATGTTTATAATCCTCCGGATGAGCCTGACTGTACCGTTCGCAGGCGCGGTTCGCGGCCTCGTCCTTCAGCAGGTCTGACCGGGCGGTATCGCATACGCTCCAGGAGTCGTCGATGCCGCTCTCTTTCACGTTTTCGGTGAGCAGTTTCTGGCAGAAGCTGTCCATGGTGCCGATATTGGCTCTGCGCAGCCGCACCTGCTGTTCGTAGATCCGTTCGATGGCCTTTTCGCCCACAGTCTCTTCCAGCTTTTTATCCATCCGCTTATACAGGCGTGAACGCATTTCCTCCGCCGCGGCTTTCGTAAACGTCAGCACCAGCAGGTCGTCAACATTATACGGATCCGTACGCACCAGCACTTCGCGGGCAATGCGCTCCACCAGTACCGCGGTCTTGCCCGAACCCGCGCCGGCGGCAACAAGTATATCCGCGCCTTCCGCGTCGATCGCCAGTTGTTGATTAGTTGTCCATGCCATAATAAGTCACCAGAATAACGATGTCACAGCCGCCGCAGCAGCGATGCCGCCTCGTGCCCCGCGAACACGGTGATGTCCGGACAATACCGCAGGAGCGTCACCGGCCGCGCGGGATCCTCCGTGCCGGTCATAAACAGTTTTAGCCCGAGCGCGCGGTTTTTGCCGGCGCTGAGCAGCACCGTTTTGCGGGCGCGGGCAATAGTCATTATCCCCGGCACCGCCGCAATAAAACCCGAGTCCGTTTCGCCGACGACGCCGCAATGATCGGAAAACCCGGTATCCCGGTTCACATAGGACACGCCGAATTTCTCGGATTGCGTCACCACGGCGAGGTCCAGCCCGCCGCTGTCCGTAATAGATCTTTCGTATTCCGCGGAGAACCGCTGCGGGGCGGCGGTAAAGCCTTCAGAGTCCGGTGTGTGGATATTGTCCCCGGGAATGGGCACATAGCGCAGAAAATTGTTCCGGAGAGTCTCCAGACACGCGCCGCGCATGTCCCCGGCCAGCACTTCTTCCAGCAGAAAAATGTGCACGCACGACCAGTCGATGCCGTCTTTCATTGCCAGCGACCGGTATACGCCGGGCGCGGGGGTGCCGGTGCACAGTCCGAGCACGAAGCGGCCGTTGTCCACGATGCCTTTAATAATGCAGCCCGCTATCATATCGGACGCACTTTCGCACAGCGCGCCGTAGTTTTCGGCGACTGCCAGCTGCAGATACGGTTCGTTTTCACGGGGTCTTTTGCTTAATATCAGTTCCATTTTTGTTTTATCTGTCAATTGCCGGTCTCGAGGCTCCAGCCGGCTTCGGGGAAAGAGCGGGACAGGTCGAACCAGCAGCCCGCGTATTTTTCCGCCCCGGTCTCGGCCGGAACGGTGATGTGCACTTCGCAGCCCGGTTCGTATACGGCCAGCAGTACCCGGATGTTGCCCTCCGCGTCGCGGCACAGGTCGGCGACCAGATAATAGTGCGCGCTGCCATCCGCATTGTCCCCGGCGGTTTTGCTGATCTTCAGCACCGCGCCGGGCTTCAGCGTCTCGGGAGCGTACGGGCCGAATTCGGCCGGGTGCGCTGTCACCAGGTCCGCATAAACGCCCCACAGCCCGGCGTCATAATTGCGCGTACCGTCGGCATAATACGCCGCCAGTCCGAATTTTTTGAGCGCCGCCCGGCTCACTTCGCTGCCGCCCTCATCGCGGGCAAAACCCTCCGGCAGCCGGAAACGCTCCGCCACCGTCACGGCGCCGCGGTCAATATATTTAGAAGGATATTTCCGCTCCGTATCTCCCTTATAGATCAGCACCGCGGTAAAATATATGGCGGCGATAGCCAGCGCGATGCACAATACGATCACCAGCCGCCGTTTCAGCGCTTTCTTCGTTTCCGGCGTCATCGCTTGAACCTCCGGAACGCATCCAGCGGATATGTCACTTTACGGCTGCCGTCGACAGACAATTTAGTGAACGTGCCGTCCTCATTCAGTCTGAACCACACGGTATCGTTTTCTATGTCCTTGAGAACGTATGTTTCGGTGGAAGGCGTGTTGCCCTCGGCCAGCATGAAGACTTTATCGCCGGTAGCGGTGTTGACCGCCACGTCTACCACGATGATGGCATGGCCGTCGGTGCCGCCGGTCTGATCCGCGGTGATGATGAGGCAGTCGCCGATGCGCAGGTCGGAGGGACTGATCTCCATCATCTGGTTCTTAAGCGAATAGGTGTTGGCGTACAGGAATACATTGTCCAGATAATACAGAAATGTATTCAGCGACACATCGCCGGGAGTGGCTTTGTCGGATTTGTACCACTCCAGCGCCCGGCCGTTGGCCCGCACGCGCTGCCCGGTAGTCCAGGTGTCGAAATCCAGCTTGAACACCGGCGTGGTGTAGCAGTCGAAGGTTATATACTCGTATTCGGAGCGCTGATACCGGTATTCGGCGTACAGGCGGATGATGGCGTCCGCGCACTGCTGCAGACCGTTTTTACGGATATCCTGGTCAAACACGCCTTCGGTGGGCGCGTTGGGGTTCTCGGTACCGTCGGCAAGCTTCGCGGGCGTGCCGTAGGAACGCAGCGGATAATTGCGCAGGAATTCGCCGAAGGATCCCGGTTCCACGCTCATGCGCTCGTAGCCCTGCGGCGGATTGAAGCGGCTGGCAACGGTCATCTGCTCCGGATTCACCGGATTCACCGGCTCGGGTATGGCAGTGGGCAGGTCGTGGATGGTCGTGCCGTTATCCGGAGCCGCGGTGGCGTCCGGTTTGGGCCATTCGCCGTTCGCGCTGTAATAATCCCGCTGCTCCTGATCCGGCCATTTGCCGTTTTCAATATAAAACTTGAACAAGTGGAGGTTCAGGAAGACCGCCAGCGCGCCGACGACCAGCACCGCGGACAATATAACTACCACCAGCAGTTTGCCGCTGCCGCTCTTTTTCCGCTTTTTGGTTTTTTCTTCATCGTAATACATCCGGCACCTCCGCGTTTTCGGTGTTTTCAGTTTCTTCCGCTTCCTCGGCGTTGTCCGCCGCGTTGTCCGCCGCGGCGCTGTTATTGCCCCCGGAGCGGTCCGCCTTGGGGTTGTCGATCATATATTTTTTCAGTATCGGATACACGTAAAACGAGTGCAGGAACGAGGTGAACGAAAGGCCGATGATCGCATACAGCAGCAGCGAGATGATGAACGCGAAGTAGCCGTTGATCACCAGCAGCGGCAGCAGCACCATCGCAGCGGTAAGCAGGATGATGCCCAGATTCGGCAGCCATTTGATCAGCGCGAAGATCGCGGCGTTCTTGTACAGCTGCTTCAGCGTCAGTTTGAACGTGACGATCATCGGATAGATGTAGAGGTTCATTGCCAGCAGCATCACGGTGATGAAGATGGCGATGGCCGCCGAAATAAACAGCAGCCAGTTGGGCATCACGCCGGCCATGTTGGAGTCTTTCGCGGTACAGGCCAGGTAGAACGCCACGGTAATAAAGTCGATCACCCCCGCGATCCCGTTAATGAGCATCGCCTGGATGCCGAGCTTGAGGTTGCTGCGGGTCTTGGTGATGTAGTCGTGCCACACGAACACGGGCTCGCGCTTCACGAAGGACTGGGTCACAAATGTCATGCCGGCTCTGAACGGTCCCGCGGAAAACACGGGTATCACGTTGAACAGTATGGTCACGAACGCCAGGCCCATGTAGTACATGACCTGGGCGGCACGGGGATCCGCGCTGGCGGCGATGGCGTCTTTCACCGATATGCCTTTGGACAACGTATAATAGAATGACACCGCCAGCATGTACGCCGCCGCGGTGACCGCGGTGGACAACAAATTACACAAAAAATAGATCAGGCTCAACCCGTTCAGTTTGAACCGCTTGTTCCACGCGATCTCCCAGAACCGGAAAAACGCGCGCTTTTCAGGCTCGTCTGCCGTGATGTCCGGACCTTCTTTGCCGTATATCAATCGATTGAAAAAACCGTTTTTTGCCACTTCAATAACTACCTTCGCGTATAACTGCCTTCGCGGCACTTTCGGTGCGCCTCGCGGCCTCTTTCACCGCTGAAGATTATACCATACAAGCCGCCTTGTTTCAATTAGGGAATTAGCTCTTTCCTTGAGTAGAATTAGAGAATTAGGGGATTAGAGAATTAGAGAATTGAAGTATCGCCGTCGGCGATGAACTCACACTCGGTGCGGTTGCCGCTCCGCACCGCCCGTGAGATTGCGGCCGTCAGGCCGCTCCGCAATTCCCTAATTCCCTAATTTACCCAAGAGAAAGTCTAATTCTACAAAGGAAAGAGGTTAATTCTACTTTTTCTTTTTGCTTGCCACGATCGCGATCACCGCGCCGGCGATCACCAGAACACTGGCGCCGATAATGATGAACGGAAGCGCCTTGTTCTTGTTGTCCTTGTTGTCTTTATCGCCGGTATTGTCATTGCTGCCGTTGTCCTTGGTCGGAGCGGGCGCGTCGGTCTTGGCCGGAGCGTCAGTTACCGCAGGAGCGTCGGTAGGCGCATCGGTGACAACGGGCGCTTCAGTAGGCGCCTCGGTGGGGGCGTCCGTAGCCTCCGGACCCAGGTCGCCGACATTGGCGTACGCGACTTTGATGGCGGGGATGCTGTCAACGGGCATGCCGACCTCGTAGAACTCCCAGCCTTCGGGGTAGTCCGGTTCGCCCTCGTAGTAGCCGATCGCGCCGTTGTTCGAGCGTGTGAGCACGATCAGGTACTGATTACCGTAGCGCATCGCGGTGCCGAATTTGATCGTGAGGTCGGAGTTGTCCGCGTGGTCTAAAATCTCACCCGAAGCCAGCACTTTGCCGTCGATGCTCTCCTCGTAATCGCCGGTCCATTTGAACACTTCATACGAGACGTCGGAGTCGCCGTTTTTGTTGACCCAGGTCGGGGCGCCGATCAGCGCCAGCGAATACAGTACCTGCCCGTCCGGGACCACCGGCGTAACGATGCCGAACTCGAAGAACGGGAACGCGCCGCCGTTTGCCTTGCGCGGGATCACGGATCTTTCGGGCATGATATCTATCTCGACCGATTTTCCTTCCAGAGCCAGGAAATAATCCTCGACGCCGTCGGTCTTTTCGCAGTCAATATAAAACGCGAAGGGACCGCGGCTGTCAAAGTCGATCTTCGTTTCCGAGTACTTCAGGTCGCTGATGGGCAATACGATGTACGGTTTGTGGTCCTCATCGTCCATGTCGGAGATCTGCGTGATCCTGAACAGGTACTGTCCCGCGGGCAGCGGCGATTCGAACGTGAAGTTCGGCAGATCCTGGTGATCGCCGTCGAAATACACTTCTTCCGAGAACACCGGCGTGCCGGTCAGCGTCTTTTCCGCGTTTTCATCCCACTTGAACAGTTCGAACCGGGCGGTGGCATCCGAGAAATTCCCGCTCACGCCGGCGTACACTTCGGGCAGTCCGATCCCTTTCAGCGCCGCGGCGCATTTGAAGATCGCGTAATCGGAGCCGTTGCAGGTACCGTCAAAGTCAAACGTGTTCAGCCAGATGGATGGCGTATGCTTGATACTCTGATCGTACACGTATGCTCTGACCATGGTCTCGTCAGCGGATTGCTCTTCGGCAAAGGACAACATTCCCGCCAGCGACAGCGTCAGCATCAGCGCCAATATCAATGCTACTGCTTTTTTCATTGTGGTTTCCCTCCCTGTGTAACTTAAAACTTATCACTTATCACTTATCACTTAAAACTTAAAACTTAAAACTTCATTCTCCGGCGTAATGAAGAACGTTCCCTCCGCCGGCACTTTGACCACGTATTTGTCCCCGTCGAGCACAATGGAAGGCGCCGTCAGCGACTTGTTGACCTCGATCGAATACTTGCGGTCCATGTAGTTGTACTCGGCGACGCCCGCAAAGGACATGCCGGAGGGCAGGCAGCTCTCGATCTTCAGGCCTTTGACATCCGGCGTTACGCCGATGATGCCGGTCAGGAACGACAGCGGCACCAGCCCGGACTCCGGGAATTCGCCTACGATACTGACTTGATAGTAGTTGCCCTGATTGGGCCGCGGCGCCCGTCTGAGCGAATCCTTGTGGAACTCTGCCATGATCGTGTTGAAGCGGCCGATGGCGTTGTCCCCGCCGAGCATCCGCACCCGGCCCAGCACATCATAGTACGATGTGTAGAAGATCGTGCCGCCGTTCTGCATCTGGTTGCCGTATTCACCCCACATGCCGGGTTTCACGTCCGCGAACGAGTGGCCGTTGTACCACCAGTAGTGCAGTCCGTCGACTTCAACCGTTTCGATGGCAACGGTGTTGGACCGCGCCGATACTTTAAATTTATAAATATCCGCGCCTTTGGAGGTGTCGCCGGCAACGGTCCGCTTCCCGTCCACCCAGTCGTATATCTGCTTCGCCTGGTCCTCGGACGCGAGGCCGGCGGAGACTGCCATGAAGTTGACGAAGGTGACGCCGAAGTCCAGCACATCGCCGTCAACATTGACCGAAGTTATGTACCGGCCTTTGGCATTGTCCCAGAAATAGTCGTTAAATTTTGCCTTGATCTTTGCCGCCAGCGTCGTGTAGCGCTCCGCTTCGGCCGTGTTGCCCAGATAGCTTTCGATATCCGCCATGGCCAGCACGGACCGGTAGAACAAAATGTTCTCGTAGGCGGAATTGTAGCCGAAGAAATTGAGGCTGTCCCAGTAGTTGGAAGCCATGCCGTACACGGTGCCGTTGTTGCGCGGATCATAGATCGTCATCAGCCCGGACTCGCCGTTCAGGGTGGTCAGCATATAGTCCATCGCCTTGCGGAGCTTGTCGATCATGACCTGCTTTTTACTGTTGGTGAGCTGGAGGAAGCCGTCGGTGTCGTTGCCCGTAAGCAGAAAGTCACGGGCGGCGATTATAAGGACCGAATTGTTTGTATAATGGTTCTGCGCGTCTAAATGCTGCGGAGCGGAACCGGTGGCCCAGATAAACCCGTCGTCGCGGGGATTGCCTTTATACTCCGTGAGGTCGACAGCATATTTTCCGGTCGCTTCGTTGTAATACCAGCCGTCACCGCTGTAAAGGGCAGATCTCAGCGATTCTTTATGGATCTTCAGCGCCGCTTCGTATCCGGACCAGTTCAGCTGGGCGCCGTTCCAGGCGGTCCACTCAACGGACGCGGTCATCGTTGCCCCCGCGCGGAACTGCCACGGGTTCTGACCTCCGTCGCCCACGTTGTTGTATACGCGGGGCTCGGTCTTCGCGGTGCCGTAGATCGTCCACATATTGCTTAGGTCCGCGTCGTAATAGCCGTCGTACGAAGTGTAGAAGAACGTGCCTTTGGTGCCGTATGCGCGCATTTCTTCCACGCTGAACGAGTTGCCGCCGGGAGAATAGGAAGAGTAGTTCACACATTTGATCCGGACGCCGTTGGCCGCGATGCCGTACATCGGGAGGGACAACGTGGCCCCCTTCGGATCCGGGAATTCCATCTCGCAGGTATAATAGCCTTCCGAATTGGGCAATACATAATAGTAGCGCGGCATCATATACCACACCAGCCCGCCGTCGGTAGTGTATTCGATGCTGATGTTCGACGGGAACGCCGCCGCGTCAGCCGGAAACTTGATCTCGAGCGTATCGAGGGTGTACCAGTCGTCAAACAGATATCCTACGAACTCCTGCGTGGCGGCAACGTCGGTCTCGGCGCTCAGCCAGCGGGTGGCGTTGTCGCCGTCGGCAATATTCTCAAAGCCGTATCCCTCTCCCGCGCTGCTCGATCCGATGGGCGTCACGTCGGCAATGAAATCAGGGCGGTACTCGTCTCCGGACACTTTGACCGGACTGGCTTCCGTCCAGCCGTACAGCAGGCCGGACTTCAGGTTCCGGGCGCAGGCTTTGACCTGGTATTCACCGGCTTTTTTATAGGTGTGGCGGATCTCGGCGGTGGGTCTGTAGTTGTCCTCGCTGGCGTACGGTCCGTCGTAGCTCCACGTGCCGTCGCCCCAGTCGACGATATAATAATTGCAATCCTCCGTAGTCTTGTCCATCGTGAGCTGGGCGACCATTTCGACACCGGTCTTAACTCCGTTCGCATGGGGTATCACGATGCCGACGTGCTCGCCGGTCTTCTGGAGGTTATGCGTCAATTCATACTGTATATCGTTCACGATATGCACCTCCGCTGCCTGCTGAAAGTCCGCGGTCGGCTGCGGCTCGGGCCCTTTGGACGTATGGCAGCCCGCCGCCCCGAACAATATGAACATGCACAGCATACAAAGCATCATTCTCTTTTTCATCTTTGTATCTCTCCTGATTTTTCGGCTCCGGAATCCGCCGCGTCTTTATATAGTCATTTTAATGCTTTTTGTGCGGAAAAGCAAGGCAGGTCCCTGTCGATCGCATTTACGGTATCCTGAATTTTCATTTTTCAAATTTGGGATATCGCCTGGGAGGTCGGCTATATCCCTATTTCTTATATCTCAATATTAGGGATACTACCCGGAGGGATAGTGATATCTCTATTTCTCGAATCTTGAAATTCGGGATGCCGTCTTGAGGGTTAACAACATCCCTTTTTCACACATTTCTGGATTAGAGATGCCCGCCGAGAATTTGGCGGTATCCTGATTATCAATAATCCAAAATCAGGATAACACTCATGGCGCCCTGCGAAGCCGTGTGTCCCTTGCCATTTGCCATTTGCCAGAGCTTACGCATGAACACAAGGATGCGCACAATTGATATCCCCGTCTGCAGCCTGCGTTTTAAGAAAAGTAAGTCAAATTCGCTCAAACAAGTGTTTTTGTCTGTCATTCTCGCTCATTTCAGGGGTAAATCAACGGTCATAATAAGACAAGATTGTTCAAACGAGCTACTTTGTCTTATTTTTTGCCGCCTCAGCCTTTAAAAAATAAGACAATACATCTCAAACCGGCGTAATTGTCTTACATTTGGGTTTTCGCGCAGTTCTCAGATGCAGCCGGTCGCGGATCCGGGCAATAACGGTGCTCAGACTGCGTTTAACGCGTTCATGCGTAAGCCCTTTGCCCCTTGCCCTTTGTCATTTGCCCTTTGCCATTTGCCCTTTGCAATTTGTTATTGACACCCTTCTCTGCGAATGTTATAATTTTTCAGTGCGGTGTTATTTTTTTACATTGACGCCGCGACGCCAGAACCGAATACATAAGCTGCGAGGCAGCGTATTGTATAATATTAAGGAGGTTTTTCAATGGCAACACCTGTAATAATGCCCCGCCAAGGGCAGTCTGTTGAAAGCTGTATTATTTCCAACTGGGCGAAGAAGGTTGGCGATAAAGTAGCCGAAGGCGACATCCTCTTCACGTACGAGACCGACAAGGCCACATTCGACGAAGAAGCGAAAGTCAGCGGAACTTTATTGGCCGCCTTTTTTTCTGAGGGCGACGACGTTCCCTGCCTCACCAACGTATGCGTGATAGGCAACCCCGGCGAAAGCTTTGCCGAGTTCGATCCCAAGGGCGACAGCGCGCCCGCGGCGCCTAAAGCAGAAGCCGCCCCCGAGGCTCCCAAAGCCGAGCCCGCCGCACCTGCCGCAGCGCCCGCTCCCGCAGCCAAGCCCGCCGGACCCAAGTCCGACGCCAACCCCGTGATCATGCCCCGTCAGGGCCAGTCCGTGGAGAGCTGCATCATTTCCAAGTGGAACGTAAAAGTCGGCGACAACGTAAAAGTCGGCGACGCGCTGTTCACATACGAGACCGATAAAGCCACCTTCGACGAAGAGTCCAAGTTCGAAGGCACCGTGCTGGCCATCTTCGCCAAAGAGGGCGACGACGTGCCGTGCCTGCAGAACGTTGCCGTCATCGGCAAACCCGGCGACAGCTTTGCCGAGTTCGATCCCAGCGGCGCCACTGTTGACAACGCACCCGCCGCGGTCGAAGCCGCTCCGGCGCCTCAGCAGGCCGCCGAGGCCATTGCCCCCGCACCGGTCCGCAACGCCGAAGGCAGACATTTCGTATCCCCCAGAGCCCGCAACTTCGCGGCCCGCGCCGGCGTCAACACCGATTTCGTAGTCGGCACCGGAGCCGAAGGCAGAGTGATGGAGCGCGACGTGCGCGAATTCATTGCAAACGGAGGCAACACCACGTTTGCCGCCGCTGATGCCGCCAAAGCCGGAATGCAGGGCACCGCGTTCGCCGGAAAGATCGGCGTCGGCGACCTCACCGCGAAGCCCGCGGAAGCCGTCAAAGCCGAAGCGCCCAAAGCCGAGCCCGCCAAGACCGCGGAGCCCGCGAAAGCCGAAGCGCCCAAAGCCGCGGATTACGAAGACGTCAAGATCCCCAATATCCGCAAAGTCATCTCCAGATCCATGCACGCGTCCCTGTCCACGATGGCGCAGCTTACGCTCAACGCCTCCTTCGACGCCACCAACATTCTGGAATTCCGCCGTCAGCTCAAGGAAGTCAAGGACAAACTCGGCCTGGCCAACGTCACCATCAACGACATCATCCTCTACGCCGTGTCCCGCACGATCCTCAACTACAAGGACTGCAACGCCAATTTCATCGAGGACGGCACCGTGATGCGCTACTTCAAGAACGTGCATCTGGGCATCGCCGTTGACACCCCGAGAGGCCTGATGGTCCCCACGCTGCGCGACGCCAACCTCAAATCCCTCAACCAGATCTCCGTCGAAGCCAAGGCGCTTGCCACCGCGGCCCAGAGCGGCACGATCAATCCCGACGACCTCAAGGGCGGCACGTTCACCGTTACCAACCTGGGCACGATGGGCATCGAATCCTTCACTCCCGTCATCAATCCGCCGCAGACCTGCATACTGGGCGTCAACACCCTGCAGACCCGCGTCAGGAGCGAAGGCGGCGTGCTGAAGAGCTATCAGGCAATGACGCTTTCCCTCACCTTCGACCACAGAGCGCTGGACGGCGCCCCTGCGGCCCGCTTCCTGCAGGAACTCTGCAAGAATCTGGAAAACTTCACGATGCTGCTGATCAAATAAGCACACGCACATACGCGTAATAATAAGGAGAATGAACTATGACTTATGATCTGATCGTAATCGGCGGAGGTCCCGCCGGATACCTGGCGGCGGAGAGAGCGTCCGAAGGCGGCCTTTCCACGCTGCTGATCGAGAAACGCTTCATCGGCGGCGTGTGCCTGAACGAAGGCTGCATCCCCTCCAAAGCGTTTCTGTATTCCGCAAAGCTGTACGACGGCGCCGCGCACGGCGAGAAGTACGGCGTGACCGCGGAAGGACTCAAGCTGGACCACAAGACCGTCGTTGCCCGCAAAAACAAAGTCGTTAAGACGCTGGTCGGCGGCATCCAGGCAAAGCTGAAGAAGAACAAAGTGACTACCGTTATGGGCGTTGCCACCGTAAAAGGCCGCGACGCGGAAGGCTTCAAAGTCGAAGCGAACGGCGAAGTCTACACCGGCAAAAAGCTGATGCTCTGCACCGGTTCCGTGCCTGTGACTCCCCCGATCCCGGGCGTAAAAGAAGGCCTCCAGAGCGGATTCGTGCTCACCAACCGCGAGATCCTCGACCTTCAGGAAGTACCTGAGAAACTGGTCATCATCGGCGGCGGCGTCATCGGTCTGGAAATGGCATCCTACTTCAATACCGCCGGTTCCAAAGTGACCGTGGTGGAAATGATGGACAAGATCGCCGGCCCCACCGACCGCGAGATCTCCGAGATCCTGCTGAAGAACTACGAGAAAAAAGGCATCACCTTCAATCTGGGCTGCGCGGTCACCGGCGTCGAGCCCGGCAAGGTCATCTACAAAAAAGGCGAACAGCTCTTCGAAGTCCCCGCGGACAAAGTGCTGCTCTCCATCGGCCGCCGCGCCTTCACCGAAGGGCTGGGGCTTGAGACTATCGGCGTAGAGACCGAACGCGGCAAGATCAAGACCGACGACAAAGGCCAGACCAACATCGCCGGCGTGTACGCCACGGGCGACGTCAACGGCTTCTCCATGCTGGCGCACACCGCATACCGCGAGACCGAAGTTGCCGTCAACAACATTCTGGGCAAAAAGGACTTCATGCGCTACGACGCCATCCCGTCCGTCATCTACACGAATCCCGAGGTTGCCGCCGTGGGCGAGACCGAGGAAAGTGCGAAGAAGAAGGGCATTGACTTCGAAGTGGCGAAACTCTCCATGATGTACTCCGGCCGCTACGTTGCCGAAAACGAAGGCGGCGACGGCATCATTAAAGTGCTCATCGACAAGAAGTACCGCAACATCATCGGCTGCCACATGATCGGCTACCATTCTTCCGAGATCATCTACGGCGCCGGGATCATGATCGAGTCCCAGATGCGCGTGGCGGACATCAAGAAACTGGTGTTCCCCCATCCTTCCGTTTGCGAAGTCATCCGCGAAGCGATCTTCGAGTTTGACGACTGATACATTAAAAATAGCGGCAAAAAATCAGAAACGAGGTAATACAAAATGCCAAAATCACAATTTATTGACGAAAACGTCGTACGCCAGCCCGGCTGGGTGAAATTCCAGGACATCCCGGTAAACCAGTACAACAAGACCATCGAAGACGAGAAGGCCAACTACACCAAAGAAGATTTCCTGCGCATCTACCGCGACATGAAGATCATCCGTGAGTTCGAGACCATGATCAACTCCATCAAGACCACGGAGAACTACAACGGCGTGCAGTACAAGCATCCCGGCCCGGCTCACCTGTCCATCGGTCAGGAAGGTTCCGCGGTAGGTCAGGCGTACCTGCTCACCACCGACGACTGGATCTTCGGCTCCCACAGAA
>JAEEGL012547539.1_pt1 | contig 31113 bp, 32 predicted proteins | sample 9134231 | NCBI WGS metagenome assembly JAEEGL01 (sample SAMN16246548, study PRJNA631951) | gut metagenome | biome: gut microbiome; feature: rumen; material: fiber-attached | host: Bos | place: Iran: Karaj | collected 2018-10
AAAACTTGCAAGAATCAAACATGAATGGCGATTAGAAATGGCCTGATAAGGCATTTCTATTCTTTGTTTTTAACAAAACCGATTCAAAAGAAAAACGGTCTTGAGAGCTGTGCTCTCAAGACCACTTTGTCTACAGTCTGAGGGTCTGACTCATAAAGTCAGACCCTCAAAATGCTTGGCTAACCCTTATCAAGTTTGATTATCCAGTGCTTAAAAGGTATATACAATTTACTTTACGCTTAATGTAATAAGCCTTTCTTGAGAATACTTATCACTAAAATTTCCAGAGTCTGGCCCAAGGCAAATATAGTAATATTTTCCTTTTTTGAGCCCGGTAAATGTTTCACTTACGGTGGCTTTATTCTCCTGATAATTCCTTGAACTATACTCTATCCTTTTACCTGAAGAATCACGCAAGTCATAACGCCCATAACTAGTAGTGCCTTCAAAGTCCAACACCTTCTGAGTAATTGTAAATTTTGATGAAGTAGCCTTAACTTTGAACCATCTGCTAAATTCATTACCATTAGAATTTAATACAGTTACAGCCTTGTTATTAGTCTTAAGTACAGTTGCGCGATTTTTGCAATAATTTGTGGGAAGTTTGCATTTAACAGTGGACAATGTAACCGTTGAATTACTACTACCGTAATTATTAAGGTAATATGTTCCCGCAGGAAGAACTCTGTAAAATGTCTTTTTGCCTGTATTTCTTTGACCCATAGTAGAAATACAGTAATCACTGCTTTTGCTTATGTAACCTTTAGCATATTTAGTGTAGATGTGAAGATAATTAGATGCATTACTGGTTGTAATTTTTAAATAGCTATTTTCAGGAACAGTAAACTTATACATGTAATAATGATAATCATAGTCGTAAAAATTTTTATCTCTCCATCCCGATACAGCGGCTTTAGCTGTAAAGCTTGATCCTGCCTTAATGGAAGAAGCATGATAAATATAATGATCTGTATACGCTTCCGCCTTCTGAGGGAACACACCCAGTGCCAGTATCAGCACAAACATAAGTGCCAAAAATTGTTTTGCTAACTTTTTCATATTTGCCTCCATTTGCTAATTAAAAATATATAAACTACATGCAAGATTTTATCATTAAACAGTTTATATAACAATTGTAATAATTAATAATTTTTTAATATTTAATTCATATATCTTTTATCTTGTCTGCCAAATGGATCATTTCATCATCGCTTTGATCGGATTGATTGCTGAAGCCATTGTCCTTATCATATCTAGATTCTGTTTCATGTACTGTTCAAGTTTACTCACTTCTACTTCGGTAAACCCGCTATTTGAAAGTATCCTGCAGGCAGGGATTTCCCCCTCTGCAAGCCTTCTGCCATCTGAAAAAGTTACATATGCAACCTTCTCTCCATTTTTGGGGCATAAGGCTGACACACTCATATCCAGTTTATCTTCTCTTGGCTTACTCTTTTTCCCAAAATCAACAGCAAAATCTTCCATCTACTATCCCCTTTAATCTTAGCGTTCCCTTTTGATCTCATATCACACAGTTCTGAACAAATACTTTACTTAACCGGAACGCAGTGCCTGTCATTTATATCGCATACTTTCTGTACTCTTCTTCTGTACTTCTCTTCCATAAGGGGCTCGGTTGAAAGCCATGTCTTTACGACTTCCATGGCCATAAGACCACCTATGATCTTGGCACCAAGACACAGGATGTTGGAGTCTGTATGCTGTCTTGCAAGTGTGGCGCAGAGCGGATCCTGGCATACTGCCGCGTAGCACCCGTTTATCTTGTTGGCGATCAGCGCACTGCCATATCCTACTCCATCACAAAAAATCCCCCTGTCGCACTCTCCTCTGGCAACTGCAAGCGCTGCAGGATAAACAAAATCTGACAGGTCGCACGAATTCTCATCGGATGTACCGAAATCCTTTACTTCATACCCCTGGGAAACAAGGTATTTCTTTATCTCCTCCTTCATCTGTGTTCCTGCGTGATCATTAGCCATTGCAATAGTCATTGTCGTTACCTCCTCTCGAATAGATATCAGTTTCCAGCCCTCATCCGAAACACTAAGTTCAAGTTCTGCCTCTTTTGTTTTTTCAAGGCACAGTCTTACATTTGCCATATCGCTGAACTCAACAAATGCAATAGCCTTTTCCCTGGGACAGCCTGTAGCTATCTTTCTTTCTATGAGCCTCTTTTTAAGCATATCCGGATCAGCTTTTACAGATATTGTAAAATCAGCCAAATCGGACAGATCCTTCCAGCCTTCCTCGTCAAGGAGAAGATAGTTTCCTTCAAGTATAATTATATCGCCGTCGACAAAAATTGCATCTTCATCCGGATTATGGGAAAGACGGTTGTACATCGGCCATCCGATATTCCTGCCAAGAGCCACTTCACTTAGCTTCATTTTAAGTCTCTCCAGATCAAACGTTACAGGAGCTCCTTTTATATCAACCATCTTTACTTCCCTGCCATCAACAAGGGTAGTATGAGAAACTAAATACTCCTGTCGCCTGTGGAACCCGTCCATGCCGATGGCCTGCACTTTTTTTTCAGGTATGGCCTTTGAAGAAAGATGTTGCAGAAAACCGGCGAGTGTACTCTTACCCGCCCCGGGTGGCGCCGCAAGCATAACAAGAATCCTTCCGCCTTTTTCCGAATGCATCTTAGAAAGGCGCTTCAAAAGCGGAATGAAAATCGTATCTATCTCATCCTCATTGTATGCAGCATTTATCACAATTCCATTATTATCGAATGTATACTCCATAGGCTCACTCTCCATCGGTCTTTGTCATTAATATTTTAACGCAATTTTAATATGTCAAATCAAATATTTTCTGTCTGAACAATAACTCTGCTAACTCTTTTATAGTTGACAACGATTTATCACGCCTTTAATGCAACCCCAATGTCTCTCTCAAAAAAGTTGTATAATTAAAGTATACATTTTTGAATCATTGATTCAAAAATGCATGACTCAAGACTTCAATAATATTTATGAGGGCATATCATGAAAAAAGAATCAGAGATCAGGAAACGCCTTGAAAAAGAAATAAACTCCTTTCTCACCTGTCCCAAGTTCGCTGTGGAAGAGCACGCCAACTATATTTATGCACTTGCCTGGGTATTGGACATGACAGACAGGGAGGTCGATGAGCTGTTGCAGAAAGCCGAGCGTTATTAAAATATGGGTTTTTTAACGCATTATCAGAACCCCGTGTAAAAAATTAGAAATTTTTCTCATTTATTTTATACATATTTTAGAATTATTGCGAATATTTAGTATATAATAATCTTAACGAACACAACATATAGTAGTTTTCTACATAATCCCATTTTAGCTTCCCTAACCTACTGCCAGGATGTGCCAACACCCTGGCAGTCCTCCCATTAATGGGAGTTTTCTTTTCTTCTCTTTCGGCGAACTCTGTTTATGTGCCTTTCAAAGTCGCCGCTCTTAAGCAGTTCAGCCAGGACATACTGATCAAAGATTGGCACAGGGCAGGAGTAAAAGCCAAGCTTCTCATTAAAAACGTCCACCATTTTCTCAGGCAAAATCATGTAGCCGACACGGATCGCTGAGGCAATAGTCCTTGAAAATGTATTGATATATATCACATTTACGTCGCGATCCATGGAAAAAAGCGGTTCCTCCGGCTTTCTTGACACAGTCAGCTCAGAATCATAATTATCTTCTATAAGGACTCCGTCCCTGCGCTTAGCCCAGCGCAGATACTCATGCTTTTTTGAGATCGTGGCAGTCACGCCGCTGGGATAGCTGTTAAACGGCGTTATATGAAGGATCCTGGCATTAGTGCGCTTCAGCTCATCAGAATCTATACCGTCGACGTTCATCTTCAGCTTTTCGCAGGTTACCCCCATGGCATTATATACGTTATATATCTTTTTATACGAGGGATTCTCTATAGCGTATAGGCTGTCAGTACCCAGCAGCTGAACGACCATCCCATAGAGATATTCGGCTCCGGATCCCACAACAACCTGCCCGGGGCTCACAAAAATGCCCCTGCTCCTAGCAAGGTACAGGCAGAGTTCATTCCTTAGCTCAGGGCAGCCGTGATTGTCTGATTTTACAAGTATCTTCTCACCGTAATCAAGCATGACGCGCCGCATTGTCCTTGTAATTACGGAAAAAGGAAATTCGCTGGTGTTATGGACCACTCCGGTTTTTTCGAGCATCGGTGCCCGCTCCGGTCTCTTCTGACCAAGAAAGTCCTCGCCTTTGTAAATGACAATAATCCCGCTGCGCTGTCTTGCCTCCGCGTAACCCTCCTCACATAAAAGAGTCATTGCATGCTCAACAGTAATAACACTAAGTCCTGTATCTGCAGCAAGCGTCCGTTTAGAGGGAAGCTTATCACCATATTGGTAAACACCTGCTGTTATATCTCTGACAAACTGTCTGTACAGCTGGATATATGCAGGTTTATGCTCATTTCTGTCAGCACTGTAATTCATCTGGTTATATCTTTTAACTCCAATCTGAACATTTTTATATATTCAGATATATACTAAACTCCTTTACATGTTATGTAAAGGAGGAGAAAAAAGCATCATGAACAAACAGAACAACATTTCCACAATCCGCATCACTATAACCGCGGTATTTATGGCACTCAACATCGCCATGTCATCCTTCGGTATCCCGGTTCCCGGCGGTCACCTGTACCTTTGCGACATGGTCATATGTCTGGCAGCCATACTATTAAATCCGTTTGAGGCCTTTGTAGTTGGGGGAATAGGGTCTTTTCTCGGTGACATGATATTCTATCCGCTGCCAATGTTTGTATCACTTGTGACGCACGGACTTCAGGCAGTAGTGATCTCTCTTATTTCTCATAAAACTTTTAAGCACAATCAAAAGCTCGCATCCGGCATCGGCGTTACAATAGGCGCAGTCATCATGGTAGTTGGATATACACTTGGCAAGACCTTTGTTTACAGCACCTTCGAATATGCCATGATCAAGCTTCCATACGAGATCGCCCAGGCAGCTCTCGGCGCAGTACTCGGCATGATACTATGCTGGAGATGCGGCATACATGGATTGTTCAAAAAATACACTGAATTTCAGGGCAGTCTGATAACAGAACATCAATGATTTCTCTTTGTGCGCTCTGTATGATAAATGGGGCATTTGATTTTGATTCAAATGCCCCTTCCCCATAGCTCAAACTATCTTAAGCCTTACTTTCATTGAAATCTTTCTTGGCGTATCCATCTCATCAAACTTTATAAGATAGCTTCCCTCATCAGTATCTATTTCCAGAATAGTGCCAAGTCCCAATATGGCATGCTCGATTCTCCGGCCTTTTTCCAATAAGTTCAGCTTTTCTGCGCCCTTTAAGTGCCTGCTCTCATTATCAATGAACTTTCTCACTGCGCGCATCATGTTTTCATCCGGTTTTTCGGTAAATTCCAAAAGCTCCTGATCAATATCCATAATGAACCTTGATGGGTACCTGGGGATTCCGTCAAAGGTATTTCCTGCGGCCTCAGAGATGAAAAGTCTCTTTTCCGCCCTTGTCATCGCAACAAAGGCAAGGCGTCTTTCTTCCTCCATCCCCTCAAGGGTTCTCACCTTCCTGGACGGGAATATTCCCTCGTTCATACCGCAAAGAAACACATATGGAAATTCCAGTCCCTTGGCGGCATGCACAGTCATAAGTCTGACCTTGTCCTCCTGTCCTGAATCCGAATCAGCATTGGTGAAAAGAGCTATATGTCTCAGATAGTCCTCCAGCCCCACCTCCTCACCGCAAGTGGTCTCATACTCGAATACGGACTGTTTGAGCTCTGCCAGGTTATCAAGCCTGTCCTGCGCCCCTTCTGTCCGCAGCATCTCTTCGTATCCGCTCTCATCAAGTATCTTCGCAAGAACTTCCGAAACGGGAAGTCCCTCATAACTTTCCGCAAACCGCTCTATGAGCTTGATAAACTGCAAAGCTTTCGTACCCTTAAAGAGTTCGTTTTCTATGTTTTCATTAAGGGCTGTATAAAGAGTGCACTTCTTTTCCGCGGCATACTGCTCAAGAAAGCTCATCCTGCGCTTTCCAAGGTTCCTCTTGGGGACATTCGCAATTCGCCTGAATGAGATATCATCCTTATAAACAAGCATCCGAAGATAACACAGCGCATCCTTTATCTCCATTCTTCCAAAGAACTGGACTCCGGAATAAATTGTATATGGTATCTTCTCCTTTAGAAGCCCCTCCTCTATTGTCCTGGTAACATAATGCGCCCTGTAAAGAACCGTCATGTCCCTATAGGGAATCCCCTTGCCTTTAAGAGCGAGCATCTCACCCGTTATCCATTCCGCCTCCTCTTTGGTGCCCGGGGCGAAATGGCAAAGTACGCTATCTCCGTCCGGAAGTGTGGCTTTTAGGTCTTTTTTCACCCTGTAACCGTTCCTGCTTATCAGGGAGTTCACAGCGCCAAGAATCTGAGGCGTGGATCTGTAATTATCATTCATCAGGATTGTATTTACATCAGGGAAGTTTTTGTCAAAATCCAGAAGATACTTGATATTAGCGCCCCTCCAGGTATAAATGGTCTGGTCGGGATCCCCCACCACAAAAAGATTATGATGATATCCGGCCAGAACCTCCATGAGTTCATACTGCAGTCTGTCTATGTCCTGAAACTCATCGATCATGATGTATTCAAGTCTCTTCTGCCACTTAAGCTTTATTTCAGGTTCACGGTCAAAAACATACAGCGTGAACTTTATCAGATCGTTGTAATCAAGGCCAAAGCACTTTTTCTCCTGATAGAGATATCCATAAAAGAGTATGTCACGGACATCAGTTGCAGAATCGTACTTCTCCTTGAGAGTATCCAGGGACATGGTTATCATATCGAGATAATACTCAGGCTCATCGATCAGTTTGCGCATCTCAAACATATCCCTGGCGGCGCTGAAAGTCATATCCCTAAGGGTAATACCTCTTTCCTCATAAATAATTCCGAGCATATCGTCAATATCAGAGTTGTCCAGCACCAGAAAACTCTTCGGATACTGCACGGCATGGGAGTCCTCCTGGAGAACAGATACACAGAAACCGTGAAATGTGTTGATATAGCCTGTATCGTTGTCACCTGTCAGCCTGTGTATCCTCTGCCTCATCTCATTTGCAGCCTTATTAGTAAAAGTAACACACAGGATATGTCCCGGCATGATGCCAAGCGCCTCCACAAGATAAGCAAAGCGGGTAGAAAGAGCCTTTGTCTTACCGCTCCCCGCACCCGCTATGACCCTGATATAACCCTCTGTGGCAGTCACCGCCTGTCTCTGTGATTCATTAAGCTTATCAAGTAGCTCCATATAATTCTCCGTAGGCCGTCTGGGCCGTCTTTTGCAAATACCTGATGACCTCCGAAGGGTAATCACCCATCGCAGTTTCTCCCGTTACCATGACCGATGACGCTCCGTCAAGAACAGCGTTATAAATATCGCTGACCTCTGCCCTTGTCGGTACTTTGCTGTGCTCCATTGTCGTAAGGATCTGTGTCACAACCATAAATGGCATCCCGTGTTCATTACATGTCTTCGAAATTCTCTTCTGGACTGCCGGCAGCTCCCAAAGAGGCATAGCATTCCCCAGATCTCCTCTTGCTATGACAATCTCGTCTGCATACGCAAAAAAGCTGACGAGGTTTTTTACACCCGACATGTTCTCAATCTTGGCATATATCCTGATGTCCTTGCCCCCGTTCTCATCAAGAGCCTTCCTGACATACTTAAGGTCCTCAGCGGTTCTCACGAACGGTTGCATAACGCCAGTTATTCCATATTCCTTCGCCAGCGCAAGATTCTCAAGATCATTTGCAGTAAGCGCCGGCATTTCGGTAGTCCTGTCCTTTATAGCGATACTCTTTTTTCCACGCAAAATCCCGCCACGCAGTACCTCAAGGCAGGCAGTTACTCCGTTCATTGAAATAACCCTTGCCAAAATCCTGCCGTCATCCAGAAGAACCTCAATATCTTTCTCCAGATATCCTATTATGGCAGAATCAATCGGAATCCCTCCTTCGCCGAGAAAAAAACTCTCTCCCTCATTAAGTACGACCGGCTCTGACATCGCTCCTATTCTAAGCTCAGGTCCCTGCATATCTATGAGTATCTTAGGAGATACGCCGCATCCTGCAGCAGCATTCTTTACCCTTTCAATGCTCTCCCCGCAGTCTTCAAGCATTACATGAGAAAGATTAATCCTGATACCTGTCATGCCCTCTCTGAACATACTTAAAAGTACCTGTTCATCCTCGCAGGCAGGTCCGATCGTTCCAAAAATATCTATCATTTTCGCCAGTCTCCGAATCAGATTTCCGGTGCATACGCAGGCAGCCGGGATTTCTTTGCCCGGATCATCAGCTGACAACCTTGTGGATCCACCTGCCGCTCTTAAATCTTACTGTAAAAATAATACCACGGATTCCCCAATCGCAGAACATACCTATCCACACTCCCATCGCCCCGATCTTCACTACTCTGATCAGGAACACTGCCAGCGTCACCCTGCACAGCCACATGGTAAGTGTAGCAACGATCATCGAGAACTTGACGTCGCCGGCTGCCCGCATCGCATAAGCCGTAACGAATGAAGGCGACCACAAAAGAGGCTTGACTACCGTGATCCAACCGAGCATATATATGCAGAGGGATGCGCTCTGCGGTATCATTCCCGCAAGAGCTGTCACCGGGCGCGCGATCGCATAGGTAAAAAGGCAGCTTGCAAGTATCGCAATATATCCCCAGATTACCATCTTTTTGGTGTAATATACCGCTTCATCTTTCCGTCCTGCTCCGAGGCACTGCCCCACGATTGTCATAAGACCGATGCCGACTCCGACTCCGGCTACTCCGTTGACATTTTCGAATATATTGGTCATGGCCTGCGCCGCAATTGCTACCGTTCCAAGAGTTGAGACCGAGGACTGTATTGCAAGCTTGCCAAACTGAAACATAGAGTTTTCTATCCCGTTGGGAATTCCCATGGCAAGAATCTTGTGGATCTTGTTGGCATCAGGGCGTATTTTCAGATAGTTCCTGATTGATATCTCATATTTGCTGTCCCTTAGCATCCACATGAGTACGACAGCCGAAAAAATTCTGGAAAAGAGCGTTGCAAGAGCTGCGCCTGTAACTCCAAGACCCGCACCCCATATAAGCAGGGCGTTTCCGGCAACATTTATGATATTTGAGACAATTGCGACATTCATCGGAAGCCGGGTATTTGCCTGCGCCCTGAAGATAGCGCCGGCTGCAGCCGCTATGGCAACAGCAGGATATGAAAGGATAGTCAGAAGAAAATATATGCCCGCAGCATTCATTACATCAGCATCAACGCGCCCAAAAACCAGAGACAGGATCCCGGTTCTAAATATCAGTCCCAGTATCATTACTGTGACAGACAGAGTCGTTGAAACAAGCAGCACCTGTCTTGCCGCTTCATTAGCCCTCTTCAGGTCCCGCTGTCCTATACAGGTCGAGCAGATTATGACTCCTCCTGTAGCCATGGCGTTGAAAGCCTGTACTATCAGAATATTGATGGAATCGACCAGTGAAACTCCTGACAGAGCCGCAGCTCCGACGTTACTGACCATCATGGAATCCGCCATGCCCATCAGGGAATTCAGGAATTGTTCTGCTATGATAGGAATCAGCAACAGGAGAAGTTTCCTGTTGCTGAATATATGATCATTATTCAAATTTCATGCCTTTCTGTGAATACTGGAAAGAAATTTCTTAGTTCTTTCATTTTCAGGATTGTCTATCACCTGAGCCGGCGCACCTCTCTCAACGATAACTCCGCCATCCATGAACAATATCTCATCGGATACATTTCTTGCAAACTCAATCTCGTGAGTTACGATTATCATTGTTGTGTGCTGCTCAGCCAGCTCCTTAATTACCTTGAGCACCTCACCCGTAAGCTCAGGGTCAAGCGCCGATGTCGGTTCGTCAAAGCACAATATATCCGGCTTTAGTGCGAGCGCTCTCGCAATCGCGACTCTCTGCTGCTGACCGCCCGAGAGCTGGTGTGGATAGTTATCCATTCTATCAGATAGGCCCATTTTTTCAAGTAGGACTTTGCCCTCTTCGATTATTTCCTGCCTGTTCCTGTTCTTGTCCAAAAGCTCCGGAGCCAGCGTCACATTCTCAAGAGCCGTATACTGCGGAAAAAGATTAAACTGCTGAAATACCATACCGAAGTGAAGCCGGCGCTTGTTGAGCTCACTGTCACTCAGATTCCCGCAGGATCCGTCAAAAAGGACATTGCCGTTTACTGTTATCTCCCCGTCATCAGGGGTCTCCAAAAAATTGAGACACCTAAGGAGTGTTGTCTTGCCGCTACCTGAGCTTCCCAGAATGGAAAGAGTCTGACCTTTTTCCATGTCAAAGCTAATTCCCTTAAGTATCTCAACATTTCCAAAATTCTTTTTTATATCCTTAACTTCCAGTATTGCCATAGTTACACCACCATAGGGTTACCTGAAATAATCCAGTTTTTTCTCAATATAGCCAAACATCAGGGTCAGAAGTCCGCTGAATATCAAATAGAATGCGCCTGTATAAAAGAGCGGCCAGATAATTCCGCTGCTCTTGATAAAGCGCTCGCCCTCCCAGATGATCTCATAAAACGCGATAACTCTCGCCAGAGATGTGTCCTTGACAAGGGTTATGACCTCATTTGAGATAGGCGGGACTATCCTCTTTATGACCTGAAGCAGTATTATTTTAAAGAATGTCTGGGTTCTCGTCAGTCCCAAAACCGCCGCAGCCTCGTACTGCCCCTTGGATATGGACTGTATGCCGCCCCTGAATATCTCGCTGAAATAACAGGCGTAATTTATGACAAACGCAACCAGCGCCGCCATAAACCTTCCACCTGAACCCGATCCCCAGAGATTCCTGCCCAGAAAGATACCCGGTCCGTAGAAAATAACAAGGAGCTGCAGCATTAGAGGAGTGCCTCTTATAACCCATATTATAAACCTGATAGGAACACGCAGTATCACGCTCCTGCTCATAGATCCAAAGCTTATGATAAGACCCAGTGGCAGCGAGAATAAAAGCGTCAGGGCAAACAGCCTTAACGTACCGAGAAATCCATCCAGGAGTGATAGTGTAACAGTAGTAAACATGTCTTTTCCCTTACTTATTGAGCTACAACAGCATCCTGAACGCCGTACTTCGTAGCAATTTCAGTCATTGTTCCGTCAGCATAGAGAGCTTTCATCTGATCATTGATATAAGCTGCAAGATCAGATCCCTTGCGGCATCCGATTCCGTATTCCTCTGATGTAAGCTCTACCGTGTGTGTCAGGTCCTCATAGCCTGTTCCCTCGCCAACCATGGCACCTGCCATCAGAAGATCAATAATGCACGCATCTGAAGTTCCGGCCTCAACCTCCATTACTGCGTCTGCCTGTGACTTAACGGCAAGAAATTCAAGTCCGTTCTCACTTGCAGCCGCCTCTCCGGCAGATCCGGACTCAACCGCAAAGGTGAGGTCCTTAAGAGAGTCTTTGTCGCTGTATTTCTCAGCGTCATCTTTCTTTACAACAACAACCTGGGCATTGTTACAATATGCATTGGTGCACTCCATTGCGCCTGTGACCTCAGGTGTAAGTGTCATTCCATTCCACACAACGTCAATAGAACCGTTTTCGAGCTCAAGGATCTTATTGTCCCAGTCGATCTCAACAAATTCTGCCTCTACACCGAGGGACTTTGCAATCTCTTTTGCCATATCAGCGTCGAAACCGATCCACTCTCCGTTATCATCCTTGTAATCCATAGGCGCAAAATCAGTGATCCCGACTATCAGCTTGCCCTTTGACTTTATAGCAGCCACATCGCTGTCAGCGCTCTCGGTATTTCCTGCGTCTTCTGTACTCTCTGCGCTTTCTTTAGCTGTATTATCAGCATTGTTGTCGGTCTTAGTCTCAGCCGCTCCCGATCCACAGGCAGCAAGCATTGTTGTAGTTACAAGTGCCAGTAATACAGATGCTATCTTCTTTTTCATAATATCCCCTCCACGAGTATAATTTATTGTACTTTATCACTCTACCATAGTAAATTTTTGATGTAAAGTTTTATTTTATTATAAAAAGAACATAAAAAGAGCGCAGCCCTGTTTAAAAGAGTTGCGCTCAATCTGTAATATTCTGTTTTGACGTATCAGCCCCAGACAAGCCATAGGAATACATATCCGCCGATTACAGCTGCAAGGGTGAAAGGTATGCCGATCCTGATGAAGTCGGTAAAGCTTACCTCATATCCTTCTTTCCTGAGCATTCCGACTCCGGCTATATTGCAGCTGGCGCCTACAGGTGTGATATTTCCACCAAGTGTCGCGCCGCAAAGGAGTCCGAAATACAAAAGATATGGCTCGATGCCGAGAGCCAGTGTTACACCCTGTAGAACAGGAAGCATAGTTGCCACATATGGGATGTTGTCAATAAACGCGGAGATCAGCACAGAGCCCCAGACAATTATCGTAAACAACAGGAAGATATTGTTCCCGCCGGCTTTTACGATCAGCCCTGCAAGGTCATCCACAACGCCCATATTTGTTATGCCGCCGATTACCATAAACAGACCGGTAAGAAGAAGTACAGTGTCATAGTCCACATTCTTCATGACCCTTATAACTCTATCTTTATCATGGTCCTTAAAATACTCCCACGCCATCCCGATCAGGCTGCAGATAAGACATATCAAACCGTTTGTGAGCTCAGGCTTATTCGGGATAAATGAAGCCGCCATAAGAAGTACAACATGGGCAACCATCATGATTGTCGGAACATAGTCTGTTACTTTCGTATATTCATTGGAAGAAACAGGATACTTGTCCTTGCGGAAAAGTATCATCATGATCGGAATGGTAAGGCATGCACCAATCTCCACAGCGAAGAATATGCCGGGACGTCCATTCATCCAGAAGAAATCCATGAAGTCCATTCCGGCATAGGCACCAAGCATGATCGAAGTGGTATCACCAACAAGTGTGGCAGCGCCCTGAAGATTGGACGAAACAGCGATACTGATTATCATAGGTACAGGGTTTATCTTGAGCTTTTTGCAGATCGCAAGTCCGACAGGCGCAACCATGAGCAGTGTCGCAACGTTATCAATGAAAGCAGAAATGATTCCGGAAAAGAGTGACATCAGAATAGTCACCCACATTACATTCGGCGCAAGATTCAGCAGTTTATCCGCTATCAGATTGGGCATCTTGGATTCAATGAAGTAATCGACAAGAAGCAGGGTTCCGAAGATCATCAGAAGCACATTCCAGTCAACAGCTGAAATAATCTGGTTATACGGAAGTATCCCCGTGATGATGAATATTGCAGCCACCAAAAGAGCTATCTGCGCTCTCCTCTTGGGAAATGCAATGAGTCCGACATACATTGCGATGAATAAAATAATAGCAACTGTTTTCATAATAAATTCCTTTCCTCCACATAAATATAAAAAGAGACTTCCACTGCAGTAATAGCAGCAAAAGTCTCGCTATTTACAACATGTCCGGGGACAATCCCGTACTGACGGAACATGTTACATACACAGTGTATGCCAACTACTCCCTTTTACTTATCAAAAAAGATAGCAAATTTAAAAGAAATAGTCAACTGTGCTTTTGATCGATATAGGTAGCAGAACCATACGCCTTCACAGGGTTTCCGTTTTCATCAAATTCGGTCGTATACCTGACCATAAACGGGATCCTGTCCTTCGTAAGAGGGATCTCGGCCTCAAGTTTATCAACTCCCTCTTCAAGCTTGCGGTGCCATTCCCTGTACATATCAGCATAATCCTCCGGGAATATCCCTTTCTCTATTGCAGGCTCCGGATAATTTTTCAGAACAGGCGGAAGCCCAAGATCCCGCATACATCTAAAACATGGTCTCATCTCTTTTGAGGCTATCTCATATTCCCAGGCATAAATATTGGCATGTTCAAAGGCATGCTTAAATCTCGCTTCATTCTCAGACAGCTCTTCAACATTTCTCTTTTCAGATGTAACATTGTGGATCAGCGCATAGAACAGGTACTGATCTTCCGCTCTTCCGATAACCCTTATAAAGCTTCTGATGCAGACCCTGTCCTCACCGCAGCACTTTGATCTGAGGATACGCCATGTGTCACACTGCTCTTCCTCGCCGCTGTCAATCGCCCTGTTTATCGTCTGCTGAAACAGCACCCTTCCCTCCTGTCCAAAAAACTTCCAGGGATTGCTGTCTATATAATCTTTCTCTGTGAGGTTCATTCCTATCTCAGTAACATACTTCTTATTTACCCTGATAAACTCAAGTTCACCCCTCTTATAAGTAAAGATTGCCGCTCCGCCAACATAATTGCTGAACATGAGGGTCTCAACAGAATTGGGATCCCAGAACTTTTCAGCATTAAAGGTATCCACCAGCCTCATCGCAGACGCCATCGGCTCCTGCTGAGTTGAAATCAGCTTCTCCAGAAATTCTTTTTCAGGAAGAGGTTTGGAGTAGAGGTAACCCTGGACGTAGTTGCTGCCTATACTCTTCATAAAGTCAGCCTGCTCATAAGTCTCAACACCCTCCGCTATTATGGGGGTCCTTAGCCACTTGGTCATCTGCACGATGGATCTGAGGATGATTCCGCCCCTTCCGCCTACATCTCCGTTGAGGAAGTTAAGGTCAAGCTTTATGATATCCACATCAAGGTCTTTGAGTATGTTAAGCGACGAATAGCCGCTTCCGAAATCATCCATCTCCACGACATAGCCGTATTCATGAAATTTCCTGATCACAGAGGAAACAAGCTCCATGCCTCCGATAGCAGAAGTCTCAGTGAGCTCAACCCGCAAATATCTGACCGGAATATCATACTTTCTGCGGATTTTTTCAACCTCCTCAACATATTCATGCTTATAAATATCATTTCTGGACATGTTAAAAGAGATCGGAACAAGCGATATATTATTGTCAAGGCAATATCTCTGGAGTTCACAGGTGGATTTCACCATTTGAATATCCGCGATGTAGAGTAGATCTTTTTCTTCAAGAACCGGAATAAAATCTGACGGCATCTGCACTCCGGCCTCAGGATCCTGCCAACGCATTAGTGCTTCAGCACCTGTCATCCTTCCTGTGGAATGATTGTACTGAGGCTGATAGTACGCAAAGATGTGTCCTTCAGCAATCGCTTCATCGAAGCGGTTAAGCAGTTCCTCGGGAGTCAATCTTCTGGACATACACTACCTCCTTTGGTTCTTCTGTGCATTCTGCTTTTTCATTCACTGTTCTGTTCTTATACTTTACCATATTTCGGCTAAAACTTCCATATTTTAGCGCTTCTGCCCCCAAATATCCTCATGTTGGTCTTTATATACGAACATCAAGTATGCTATTATATATAAGAATTGTTATCAGTAACGCTTTTTTCGAGTATTAAAAGGGGTAAACTTATGTCTTTTCACGTATTTGCTGATGGTTGTGCCAATCTTCCGGGGAAGCTTCTTGACGGCATCACTCTCCTTCCCTGTGACTACACTGTCAATGGCGAGCCGGCTGTCTATTCAGGCGATGTAGACAGTTTTGATGCGCACTCATATTACGAAGGTCTAAAAAACGGCGATGAAGTCAAGACCAGTCTTCTTAACACCCAGCTTTTCCTTGATCACTTTACGCCTCTGGCCAGGGATGGTCAGGGCATTATATACGTTGCTATGAGTTCCGGGATCAGTGGGACTTATAACGCTGCAGTCAACGCAGCCAACGAACTTATGGAAGAATATCCTGACTGCTTTGTCCACATCGTTGATTCCCACGGCTGCGGTTTTGGAAACGGACTGCTTGCATTAAAAGCCGTTGAACTCAACAAACAGGGGGTGGACTGCTGCGAGGCCGCAAGGATACTCGACGAGGCCGTTCCGCACGCATGCCAGTACTTTACGGTCGATGATCTCAATTTCCTGAAGAGAACGGGACGAGTCAGCGGGGTTACGGCCAGTATCGGCACCATACTTAATATTAAACCCATACTGTTTGGCGATAAGACAGGACATATAATAGCCAGCGGTAAAGTCCGCGGCAGAAAGAATGCACTTACTGCCATAGCTGACAAATATGCCGAAAAAAGAATGGAATCCATGGGGCAGAACGTCTATATTTCCCATGGCGATTGTCTGGATGACGCCAACAAGCTGGCTGATCTTATAAAGAATATCAATCCGAATGCTTCCATTACCATCTGCCAGCATGAACCCTTCTCGGGCTCGCATGTAGGTCCGGGTATGCTCGGACTGTTCTTCTGGGGAAAGGAAAGATAAGAGGACAATTTGAGCGATATAAAACTGTTTGAAACTGAAAATAAAATCGTGCACCGGGCCGTTTTAGTCGGTGCAAATACAGGCAGCCAGAGTGATGATGATTTCGAAGTAAGCATGCAGGAGCTTCGTGGTCTTACCAAGGCCTGTGATATAGAGCCGCTCATCAAGGCTACTCAGAACCTTAGCTGTGAAGATTCTGCTACCTATATCGGTTCCGGCAAGGTTGAAGAAGTCAGGAATCTCATACAGATGTATGATGCGGATCTCGCAATCTTTAACAACACTCTGTCGCCATCACAGCTGACCAATTTGTCAAAAGCCCTGAATGTGGAGGTACTCGACCGCACAGGGCTTATTTTAAACATCTTTGCAATGAGAGCCAGAACAAGAGAGGCAAGGCTGCAGGTAGATTATGCGAAACTAAAGTATATGCTCCCTCGCCTGGTTGGACTTCGTGCCAATCTGTCAAGGCAGGGCGGAACCGGAGGCAGTCTGTCCAACAAAGGATCCGGCGAAAAACAGATAGAGCTCGACAGGCGAAAGATTGAGAAAGAAATGACAGCCCTACGAAAAGAGCTGTCGGAAGTCGAAAAAACAAGAGCCCTTCACAGAAGCAGGCGCACGTCCTCCGGGATTCCCCTCGTAGCTTTAGTGGGATATACCAACGCCGGAAAATCCACGCTTATGAACAAACTGATCGATCTGTACGGAAGCGATGATTCACAAAAAGTCTTTGTGCAGGACATGCTTTTTGCAACCCTTGACACCACGGTGAGAAAACTCAGGACAAATACCGGCCGCTATTTTTTGCTGTCGGATACCGTCGGATTTATAAATGACCTTCCGACTGATTTGGTCAATGCATTCCATTCTACGCTGGAAGAGGCTCTTTATGCGGACCTCATTCTCGAGGTCGTTGACTCATCTGACCAAAACCATCCAATGCACTCGGAGACCACTGACAGAACCCTGGCAAAACTGGGAGCCGGAGCCGTCCCGCGCATCACTGTCATGAATAAGGCCGACAAGCTCGATAATATCCGTGCTCCCAGAGTGATCGGAAGCAAGGTATACATATCCGCCAAAGAGGGCATTGGAATTAAAGAGCTCACGGATTTAATAGAGGAAACTCTAAACAGAAACTTAAAACTATGCACGCTCAGGATCCCTTATGATCACTCCGGAATAGAGAATCAACTCCGGTCCTCTTCGCAGATTGTAAATGTAGTTTATGAAGGATCCTATATTGAGATCACAGCATATCTGGATGATAAAGAGCATGGACGCTATTCTGAGTTCATAATTTAACTGACTCCTGTCAAAATCATCTTGTTTCATAATATCAGAGAGGGTATATGGTAAACAAACGCAGAAAATACATATTTGTCATCCTGTTTGTCGCATTAGCGGCTCTGGTCTGCTCCGCTCTTTATTTCATAAGTCCAAAAAAGACTCCGGCTCCGGCAGATGGCTCCACTACTGCGCTTTCTCAGGAGCCGGCGCACAATCAGCTGTCCATAACAAACCTCTACGTTGGCAAAGCAGACTGCGCAGTTATCGAATGCGAAGGCAGTATAGGCATCATAGATGCCGGCACATTAGAGTCATATAACTTAATATCAGGTTACCTTCAAAAGAAAGGTATATCCAACATAGATTATCTCATCCTGACACACTACGACAAGGATCACATAGGAGGCGCAATCCCTCTTCTTACAGACTACAGCTGTGAAGACATTTATTTAGCTGACTATGTCAGTCAAAAGCAATATTACCCCGATCTGATGTCCCTTGTGCATGACAGAGACAATGTATATTTCGTAACTGAGCCCATTTCATTCACAAGAGGCAAGCTCTCACTTGAAATTATCCCGGCTGATGAACCCACAACTCTGCTGGAGAACGAAGACAACCGTGACAATAACATGTCACTGGTAACAATGATGACCTATGGGTCAAAAAAGTTTCTGTTTACCGGAGATATCGAGAAAGACAGGATAGCACAGATGCTCTCTTTCCATGATGATCTGGCAGCCGATTGGATAAAAATGCCGCATCACGGAGGCTATCAGAAAATTGTTTCCCGGCTCCTCGAGACTGTTTTACCCAAATATGCAGTGATCACAACATCATCCGAGCGCCCACCTGATGATAAGCTTATCGAACTGCTTAAAGAAGATAATATTCTTACCTTTGACACGATGACCTCAAACGTGTACACGATATGCGATGGCGAAGAGATAACCGTAACCATGGATTAAGCTGATTACTCCTGCTTATTTTCTTACATATGTTTGGCAAAGGCTTTAGGGGGCTGTTGCAGCGAAAGTTACGCAATATCTCGTAATATTATATTTTAATTTAACTTATCATTTAACCGCCTGTACTCAGTGCGATTCATGCCCCAAAAATCCGGTCTGGCCGATGCTTTTCTATTCAAAGGCGTGTTACATGATTACGAATCAGGCAGTTTGTGTATAAGTCCTCCCCGCATTCAGATTACAACATATTTATGAGGGTTTTAGGCGTTATTAAATGCAGATATAATTACTTTGGTGTTTCCTGATTATATCGTGTCCTCCATGATGCAGACAAGGTAGCTTCAATGTGGAATCGTTACTCTTGTGCCCACAAAAAGTTATTTTTATTATGTATATCGCATAATCTTATTTGTGGCATGAATCATCCATAGAATCTGTTGACCGGTTTGGTTTGCACTTCAAGAGGGCTGCCCGGCATATATGATATCTAATGATTTTATAAACTCGGCCAAACCCGGTAATTACTGCACCAGAAGGGAGAAAACTAAGATGAACACTATCAGACGTGCTACCGCAAACGACATCCCGGGACTTTTGAAGCTCCTGGTTCAGGTTGATATGGTACATCACAAAGGCAGGCCCGATATTTTTAAAGGGCCTGCCACCAAATACAACGAAAAAGAGCTTATTGAAATTATAAATGATTACTCCACCCCGGTCTTCGTATGCGTCGACGATGAAAGCAATGTTCTCGGTCATGCATTTTGTATCCACAAACAGATACTTGATAATTCTGTTCTTACCGATATTAAAACTCTTTACATTGACGATATATGCGTAGATGAAAACTGCCGGGGCCGGGGAATAGGCCGTTCTCTCTATAACCATGTGATCGCATATGCTAAAGAACAGGGTTTTTACAATGTCACCTTGAATGTCTGGTCATGTAATCCGGAGGCAATGGCATTCTATGAAAGTCTCGGTCTAAAGCCTCAGAAAGTCGGCATGGAACTAATACTTTAAAATCATTTCTCCTTTTTATCGTCATAGAAAGTTACGAAGCTGCCTTCTTTTTTCTTACTCTGATAGGTGCAGCCATCTGCTCTCTTGTACAGCTCATCAAAGGAAAATGTATCGTGCGGCATATAAAATGCTGCACCCACGCTTATAGTGACTTTTCGTCCATTTAATTCCGGAATATTTATGTGATCCACCGCAGTTATCAGCCTCTCGATCACAGGATAACCCGCGTCGCTGCTGCAGACCGCAGGCGTAAATGCCGCGAATTCATCTCCTCCGAGTCTCAGGACTATATCTTTGTCCCTGAAGGTCTTGCGCATACATTTTCCTATGGTCATGAGCACCTTATCTCCCACGTCGTGCCCAAAATTATCGTTGATACTCTTAAAACGGTCCACATCAAACATTACAAACATACCACCGTCTCCGGATTTGATAAGCTTTCTGATCTTATCTTCGCCACTTCCGCGGTTGTACAGCTTGGTCATCTGATCTATTTCAGCCAGATATCTCAGTTTATCCCTTGATCTCTTTTCCTTGTCAATCTGTTCTACTGCCCATATAACAGATTTAAGCCTGCCATCAGGTCTTCTGTCCGCAACAATAAATCGCCCCCTGAACCAGATATGCTCATGGTTCAAAAATTCTATGCTGATGGTTTCCGACTGCCCCATTCTCTCTTCCAGAGTACTCAGATCAACAAACTCGAGCACCTCGTCACGCGATCTCTGATCCGTAACTTTTTCCATTACCTCTTTTATCACCGCATCGCCATTGGTTTTATGGCTCCCCAATATCTCTTTTACCAGTCCCTCCTTGCACGTTATCTTCTCAAAATCATACGTCTCAAGATCCACTTTGTGCATGGTATTGTATATATTTGCAACGGAAGAGATGTTCTCACCATAATCAAGGATCTTTATTTTCTGACGGGATATCCATGAAAGAATGATAAACGTAATAAATAGACCCATAACGGCCGATATTGCCACTCTTCTTGTAAGCCTAGTGATTGCTTCCATGGCACGTTCAGCATTTGTCAGCGTTATGACAGTCCAGCTTGAAGAGATATCCTTTGGATACATGAGATAATCCTCGCCATTCATAGTAAGCGTTGACACTTCTCCGCTTCTATTTTGCCAGAATTCATATATGCTTCTTTTTTCCTCATCATCACAGTTCTTGTAATTGAGACCTACTTCCGAAGGATCTGAGTGCGCCACTACATTACCCGCGCTATCCAATATCATCACCGCATGGTTTTCGTCCACATTTCCAACTTCCTCTGTCATTTCCTGCATACGGCTCAGCCAGATGTCTATAGCAAGAACACTTCTCTTATCAAACAGCAGCTTAGATGCCGTTACTACCGTCTTGCCGGTTCTGGCATCGGTGTAAGGGTCTACCATCACCTTGGTCCCACCGGCTTCTATTGCCTTTTTATACCACACTCTCTCAGTAGGAACAAAGCCTTCATCCGGCACCCAGTTATCTCCATCAACGTAGACACCCTGTACATAGCCATATATCCCTTTAGTATCGCCTGATATTATTGAATCAAGGCTCTGAGACTTGCGCTCAAGATAAGCCTGCACCTCCTCATGACTGCTCCCCTGCACAAGCATATCATCGATAGTCTCGCTTGCAGTATCAACTATGAGCGTCACCTCATTGAGATAATCCTTGAAATCATCCGCCACATTATATGCGTTGATTATCGTCTCATCCTTAATGTTCTCATAATGTACAGTATATTCTGTCTTATATACAAAAAAGGTTACGGCAAGAAAGAATAGCGGCCAGAAAAAATAAGGCAGTATTCCAACTATTCCAAGTTTTGTTATTTTATTTTTCAGTGCTGCCACTTTTCTCTTCAAAGCAGTTAATCTCCCATGCGCCTTATAATGTCCCTTCGTATCCATGTTCCTTGAAAAGACGCATCATCTCGTTTGTAAGTGAATAATCCGGGGTCTGAAGGACAATATCCTCAGGCGATACCCACTCTGCATACTTTAGTTCGGATGAATCCATCCGTATCTCTTTATTTCCGGCCACGTCGCAGAAAAAGCCGCTTAAGATATCAGACGCAACACCCCACGGCTGCGACGAATAATATCGCACGTTACCAACCTCAAGTCCAACCTCTTCCATGACTTCACGCCTGACTGTCTCTTCCAGCGTTTCACCTATTTCAGTAAAACCGGCAACCAGTGCGTTCTGCGCGAAACCACTTCGATATCTCGTCAATATGATCCTGTTGCTCTCTTTGTCAGTGACACCTATTATTACCGCGGGATTTATTCTTGGATATATCCTGTTTCCACAGACCGTACACACTCTTGCTCTCTCAAGGCTGTCATTTGCATTGGGACTGCCACATTTTCCGCAGAACCTCGTTGTACTGTACCACTCATATAGATGAAAAGCGGTATATACTGCAAACACATTGCTCTTGGGTTCTATTTTTTCACGCCGCAGTTCGCTTATCCTGCAGAATTCACATTCCTTTGGAATCATCTCATCAGACAACTCCCCGTCTAAAAGAAAAAACTCCTCATCCGCTATCTTAAAAAGATATATAACCTTCTCTTTACTAATTGAAGCAAACTCAGAAAAAGTAGGAAAGGACACTCTGTCTCCATCAGTTCTTTTGATGAGTATCTCTCTGTCACTGATTTCTCCCTTCATGACAATTATCCTGCTGTCTGCCTTTGGTACAGCATCCGGATAGTAATGGTTATCCATTTTGTATGGTAAAATGTCCTGCAGCATTTTGTGTCCTCCGGCAATCCATTCCGGAAGTCTGCACACAGCCAGTGGCTCAGCAGTTTCCGGTATATACAAACTCAAGGTTCTCTCTTGCAACTTCGGCAAGATGATATATTACCCCAACATCGGTAGCGGGCCTGTCCATCATGTGAAATCTCGGAAAGAATCTTGAAATATGAAGCGCAACTTTTCTTCCTATATTATTCCCACCTGCGTCAGTAAGAGTTCCGATCCATTTCGAAAGAGAGCGCATCTCATCATCCGAGTCGTTCTCACCCGGAATTATAAGTGTAGTCAGCTCAACATGGCATCCTTTTACCGCTTCTTCAATAAAATCCATCACCATCTTCCTGTTTCCTAAAAGCAGTTTCTCGTAGTAATGATCAGTAAATCCCTTCAGATCTATATTCATCGCATCCACAAACGGAATTATCTCATCCAGCACCGATAAATCTGCCATTCCGTTAGAAACAAGAACATTTTTCATTCCGCGCTCATGCACGAGCTTTGCAGTATCCCTTACAAACTCATAACCAACGAGCGGCTCATTATATGTGAACGCCACGCCTATGTTTCCCTGATCTCTGTAATATTGCGCAAGATCCGCAAGCTCTTCCGGAGACATATATCGAGCTGAACTTCCGTATTCATAAGCCTCCTCCGACCAGGATATCTCGTAGTTCTGACAAAAGGGACACCTTAAGTTACAGCCATAACTTCCTACTGATAAGACAGTGCTGCCTGGCATAAATCTGGCAAGCGGCTTTTTCTCTATAGGGTCAAGCGCAATACCTGTGACCTTACCATAATTAAGTGCCGTAACTTTTCCGTCTACGTTGCCCCTTACTCCGCAGAATCCTACCTTTCCCTCTTTAATATCACAGTGCCTGTAGCACACATTACACTTCGTCATAGCTGCTCCGCGCCTTATCAGGTATGCCTTACCACCTCAAACCTCTGCAGGTGAATCTCATCATCCTCAGTTATCCCGCCTTTTTGCATAGCGATGGCAACCTGCTCCTCAACTGTATCAACACCATCGAGATCCGGCAAAAGAAGTCCTCTTTTTCTGCCGCTTGAAACAATAACACCATATTTTTTTACATCAAGCTCATCCAGTGATACGATATCTTCCGGTTCTCCCAAAACATCCACATTAATTTCAAGCCATTTCAGTTCTGATGCATCTATCGGTGCAAATCTTGGATCTCTGGTTGACGCACTTATTGCATTATGAATTATTTCACTGGCAACGCATTCTGTGGTTGGACCGATTGTTCCTATGCATCCCCTGAGCCTTCCATGCTCGTGAATGGATACAAAAGCACCCGCTCTTGTATTTAGCATCTCCTCAGGGATATCCCGCGGTACATCAATCACTTCTCTTCTAAGAATATAGCTCTCTAGTGACCGGTACGCCAGTTTCACATACGGATCAGCTTTATCTTTAGAAGTTGCAAGTTCCTCCTGCCTGGCTGCAAGCCATTTTTCAAGAAAACACCTGTTACTATCAGCATCTCCCGGAATAAATGTACAGATCCCGTATCCGACTCCTGTCACATCCTGATGCGAAAGCCTTGATACGCTGACTTTTTCGCCATCAAGTGCACCTGCCATGATGACAAAAGATCTGTGACCACATTCTGCAGCCTTGTCACAGAAATTTTCATCAAAGTCAAGGAGTTCTCCAAATGCTCCACGTCCGCATACGTCCATTATCCTGTTGTCATATACAGGGCCTTCCGGAGCATAGCCATATGGACCATATTCCTGCAATTTATGAGAGAGATCACCGCTGGCGATAAAGACCGTTCTGCGCCCGGTTTTTTCCACAGACTCTTTGATGATCTGTCCCATCCTGTAATGGTCAGCAAGCGAAAGTCCGGAAAGACCAATTCGTACTATTTTTCCTTCCTTATACTTCTTTCTTACAAACCACAGCGGAACCATAGTCCCATGATCAAGCTCTTTGTCGACCTCTCCGAGAGTTCCCGCCGGAAAATCACGTTCTTTTGCAATAGCGCTTATCTCTTTTACAAGATCCGAATCATACTCTTCTATAAAATTGACACCTCCGGCGCCAAACCTCGAGAATGAACCTCTCACAGCAATTCCCGGAGAGATATGGAAGTAATCTGAGTACATGGTGGCATGAGGGCTGCTGATTATTATAGTATCCGGTCTGATCTGAGCGATCATATCCGCCACTTTTTCATAAGCTCTTGTGGTATCCTCTATCTGTTTTTCTCCACCTCTTCCTACCTCCGGTATAATAAGCGGTGGATGCGGAACCATAAATGCACCTAAAATAGACATTTCAGCCTCCTGTAACAAATGTTATTTTGATACTTTCAGGATTTTTCTGGCAATATTTATTCCGATCTTGTAAGGAAGCGGCCGAACAACTCTGTCTGCTTCCTTTATCTTCTGTCTGATAGGTATGTTCTGAGGACAGTGCTGTTCACATTTACCACACTCGATGCACTGAGTTGCAAATGCCGGATCTTTACGAAGTCCAACTGTCTGAGCATACTCAAATCTGGCCTGTTGCCTGCTCTCTATTGCTGTCATGTTGTAACTTCTAAACAATGCCGGAATGTCAACTCCCTTTGGACATGGCATACAATATCTGCAGCCGGTGCATCCTACCAGCTCGGATTCTGATATAATGCGTTTTATCTTTTCAATAACGTCCAAATCTGCTGCAGTCAGCGATCCGGCCTTTGCCTCTGAAGCAATCCTGCAGTTTTCCTCTACCATCTCAACAGAGTTCATTCCGGACAGAACGCAAGTAACAGCTTCCTGATTCCAGAGCCATCTGAGGCCGTATTCGGCAGCCGTGTAGCCACTTGACTGCTCTTTTATCAGATCTTTTGCCTTCTGGGGCAAAAGATTTACAAGTTTTCCACCTCGAAGAGGCTCCATGATCACGACCGGCACGCCTTTTTTCGCGGCGGCATTGAGCCCCTCTACTCCTGCCTGAGAATGTTCATCAACATAATTGTACTGTATCTGGCAGAAATCCCAATCGTACGCATTTAATATTCCAATAAAATCCTCGCTGTTGCCATGATAGGAAAAGCCAATATTCCTTATCTGCCCGGCCTTCTTTTTCTCTTCAATCCACTCTCTGACCCCAACATTTTTCAGCTTATCCCACTGACTTATGGCTGTCATATGATGCATCAGATAATAATCCACATGATCAGTCCGAAGTCTCTTTAATTCCTCATCAAAATATTTATCCAGCGCAGCCTTGCTGCCTACCAGATACTGCGGCAGCTTGGTAGCAATATTCACCTTATCCCTTATCCCGTTTCTCTCAAGGATCTCACCGAGCGCAGCCTCACTTCCGGGGTATACATATGCAGTATCATAATAGTTTACCCCTCGCTCATACGCTGCAAGGATCTCCTTCTCAGCTTTATCTACGTCTATTCCCCTGCCGCTTGTGGTAAATCTCATGCATCCATAGCCAAGGATAGAAATCTTTTCTCCGTTTTTGTCTAAGCGGTATTCCATAATTAAACCTCTTGTAGTATTATTTTCTTTACGTAACGTTGCCGGTTTAAAAATCGGTTCGTATAAATATAAGACAATTTTATCACATATGAACATAAGGAGGAACAAACATGTCAGATAATAATAGAGATTTAGAATTAAACGATTCAGAACTCGAAAATGTATCCGGTGGCGCCAATAATGTACAAATGGAATGGGTTGCCTGCCAATACTGTACAAAGAATATGAAAGTCAATATTCTCGCGCCCAGTGCCATTTGTCCGAAATGCCATAGAAAAAATACATTTGCTGGTTGATCACGTATATTTATTCCGTCAGACATGCAAAGATATCAAAAGCCACTGCTTTTCAGGATACAAAAAGATATCTAACTCCTTTTTACTCCTGATCAAAGCAATGGCTTTTTAATTGATCTACACTCTTGAACAGATAGTCTGCATTTGCCCTCATGTATTCTTCGTTTTCAGGAATATCAAAACACCAGCACGCAGCTGCAAACTTAACTCCCGCAGCCCTTGCCATATCAAGTCCGGGTTTGAGGTCATCTATCACAAGCACCTCCTCCGGTCTTAAATCATACTTCTCCATTATCCTGTTTACCGGAACAGGTGAGGGTTTTCTCTCCTCTTTTGGCTGTTCCCATCCGAATATCACATCCGGCCTTGGAAGATCATTGTGTTTGTAATCTTTTAGAATATTCTCTGCGAAAGAGTGAGAAATCACAGCTGTTATTCCACCTTGAGCCTTCTGCTCTTCCATGATCTCCTTAATGCCACTAAAAGCATCCGCCACATGATTTCTTGCGAATTCATACCAAAAATCCTGTTCCTCCACGAGCTCTTCCTTCGTAAGGCCACAAATATCGCTAAAAAATTCAATAACTCCGGGATGGAAATTGTATTTTACATATTCATCCAGAGTATATGTTACTCCGGGTCTTTTTAACTTCATGAATTCCACAAAACTGGGGTAATGTATTTTCGCAGTACTGTTTACAGTGGTGTCATCATGGTCAAATATCAGACATCGATATTTCATTTACCGCTCTACTCCTATACGCTACAGTGACTTTATACTCTTTTTATAAAATCTTAACTTCAAAATTAGTAAAATTACACATTTATAGGTTAATATATTAAAAATGGTTTTTGTTTTACGAATGGAGATAATTAATATGGACAACATAAATACATACAATAAGATATCCAAACCCGAGATAGTTGAAACCGTAAATCTCAACGGCAAATATGTCAATGTTGCAGACTTAAAGACAAAGATAGTTACTGCATCAACTACCTCTGTCTTTGTGATTGCTTTTATTACATTTATTATCCTGCTGTTTTCCTGAACCTTACCCTTAGCATCAGCAAAGACTCAGAAAAGCTGACGCTGAGCAGTCGGTTTTGTTCATCTGCCACTCATCAAAGAGCTCCGATCTCTGCATTCCGGAAAATCCCTTTTTCTCCATTTCAAGTTTAGTCCAGGCATCATCAAACTCTTTTCTCCTGGCATCAAACTGTGGACCCGCTCCGCCTGTAACTCCCATCAAAGCGTCATCAGTTAATATTTCTTTCTCATTAGTGCCCATGTTATTGTCCTCCTTGAATTGTATCTGATTATTTATACGATAAAATCTTCCATTTGGCAATTAATTATTTATTATGATCGGATCTCCCATAGTACTGATCATTCCATGGCATACATCTATGCTTTTCCCATCAATCCTGTTCACATAAACGCCGTCCGGAATGTCGACAGCAACAACGCCTTTAGTACTTTCAAGGCAAAAGATACCAATCGCTTTTTTATTACCCTTCCTATACTCAGCATAAACTATCTTATTTTCTATTGCCTTGACAGTATAAGCAGCGTCAGCAAAAAGATCCGTTTTCTTAATCTTTGCCAGTTTTCTGATAAGTTCCTGTAAATCCTGATTATCAGGGTCATCCCAAAGCACAGGATCCTTGTCAAAAAGAGATGGCAGGTGTCTTACCCCATACTCCTGGCCGGCATAAATAAGAGTCATTCCTTTTTGGAAAAAAAGAAATGCAGTGAAATTGCGTAGTGTAGCAGGATCGGAAAACAAAAATGCCGCTCTCGGCTGGTCGTGGTTTTCCAAAAAGCGCAATTTGACATAATTGTCCGGATAAATGTATTCCTGACGGTTTACCGCCTCAGTGTATGTTGCCAATGCCCCCGTTTTATTTGCATAATTCACCAGATCTGCGTAAATATCATAATCATAGCTGATATCAAACGCCTGGAAAATCTCAGAATCCGAAAGAGCGGTAAGGCCTATTTCTCTCATGAACACGATAAAGCCGGGATCAATAGACTCACTGAGCCAGATACATCCTTTTCTGACTTCCGCTACTTCTCCCCTGGCTCTTTTCCAGAATTCAAGCGGAATAAGCGGAGCCACATCGCATCGGAAACCATCTACGGTCTCAGCCCACATTCTGAGGGTTTCTATCTGGTAATCCCAAAGCGAGGTATTATTGTAATCCAAATCCACTATATCGGTCCAGTCTCCCACATGGTTTCCAAAACTTCCGTCTTCCTTATGGTAAAACCATTCCGGATGCTCCTGTACGAGAACAGAATCAGGGGCGGTATGATTATATACAACATCTATTATACACTTCATTCCCCTATTATGGATTTCTTCCACAACCCTCTTGAAATCATCAAGTGACCCGTATTCGGGATTGATCGCCCTGTAATCACTTATTGCATAAGGCGAACCCAGGCTTCCTTTCCTAGAAATCTTTCCAATGGGATGTATAGGAGCAAACCATACAATATCCACACCCAGCGTTTTAATTCTGTCAAGCTGCGGAATTACCTGTAAAAAAGTACCCTCCTCGCTGAAATTTCTCACAAATATCTGATACATCACCATATTTCGTAAGCTCTTATCTGTTGTAGCAGCCATCCCGGATCTCTCCTTTCATTGAGTTTGCTTAAAGCAGAATATTTTGTTACTATTATTTCATACAAATAACACGTATTATGCGAGGTATCTAATGGATAAAGCTATGATAATTGAAGCAATCGGCTATACCGGTTCAGCATTGGTTCTTGTATCATTTCTCATGGTATCTGTTGTAAAGCTCAGGGTCGTAAACACAATCGGAAGCATCATTTTTACTGTATATGCCTTTATTATCCACTCCTATCCCACTGCGATAATGAACGTATGCCTTGTTTTGATCAATATCTATCATCTGGTCAAGATGAGCAATACCAGCAAGGAGAGCCGGGAATATGACCTTGTAAAAGTATCCCCTTCGGATTCTATGCTCAGATACACAATCGAGAGGGTTTCCGAGGATATCATGAAAGTCTTTCCCGGAATATCACTTGATTTTTCAAAAGCCAATGATTCATATATTATTTGCTACAACGGATCACCTGCCGGTATATTTGTTGGAGTCAAAACAGATGACAACAATATAGATATACTGCTCGACTATTCTCTTCCCGAGTTCAGAGATTTTTCCATTGGCAGCTTTCTCTTTTCCAAACTAAAAGATTTTGGCGTAGCAACAGTTACTTATAGTGGTCCCGATGAGCACCACAAAGAATATCTTGCCAGGAACAATTTCACCAAAACCGGCTCTAAGTATATAAAAGTCCTTTAATTCTGATTGCCCGAAGCCATCATCCTGAATGTCTCTATATCATTTGCTGTCAGCTTGATATTTGATTCTATTGTTCTGCCGTCAGGTGTTGTAACCTTCATGGCTATAACGCTTCCCTCTTCGAGGGCATTGTCCCTGATTGCCATCAGAAACGGTACAAATTTAGGGTGATCCTGCTGAAATGTCTGTATTCTCTGCTGTATTTGCATCAGCATTGTTGGATTAAAGTTCATATATCATTCTCCTTAAGAAATATTTATTTAGATTTTAATATTAAACTTGAGCGAAATCAAACTTTTTTGAATATCTTTATTCTATAATACGTTTACACACAAAAATGTATGCGCTTACAAAACATAAATAACATAAGAGGAAATAAGGAGGAACAATAAATGTACGGATTTGGTGATATGATCCAAAAACTTAAAAGTAACCCTAAGACAATTGTTTTCCCGGAAGGCTCTGATCCTAGAATTCTTGAGGCTGCTTCCCGCCTTCTCGCCGGAAATTTCATAAAGCCTATACTTCTTGGCAATGAAGATGAGATAAATAAAGCTGCAGAAGATGCCGGATATAACATCCGAGGCGCCAGGATCATTGATCCCGAGACATATGAAAAATTTGATGAAATGGTTGCAGAGTTCTGCGAGCTTAGAAAAAGCAAGGGCATGACTCCCGAAAAAGCAATCCCGATTCTTAAGCAAACTAATTACTTTGGTACAATGCTTGTAAAGATGGGACTTGGCGACTGTCTCCTTGGAGGTGCCACCTATTCAACTGCCGATACAGTTCGTCCGGCTCTTCAGATCATCAAGACCAAGCCTGACAACACTATCGTATCTTCATGCTTTATCCTCGTTCGCCCTTCAGCAACAGGTGAAAATGAGGTTATTGCAATGGCAGACTGCGGTATCAACATTAATCCCAACGAGGACGAGCTGGTAGAGATCTGTGGCGAGACTGTCAACTGCGCTCAGCGATTTGGAGTTAACCCCAAGGTTGCTTTCCTTTCATTCTCGACCAAGGGCTCTGCAAAGGATGACACTGTTACGAAGATGCAGAATGCCACCAGGAAGGCTCAGGAAAAATATCCTGAAATTCCAATCGATGGCGAGCTTCAGTTCGATGCTGCGGTTTCACCCCGTGTTGCCAAGCAGAAAGCTCCCGGATCACCGGTAGCTGGACATGCCAACACCTTTATCTTCCCTGATATAAATGCAGGTAATCTTGGATACAAGATCGCACAGAGAATGGGTAATTTCGAAGCTTATGGACCTATACTTCTTGGTCTTAATGCTCCGATCAACGATCTTTCACGTGGATGCAATGCTATCGAAGTTTATTCAATGGCAATAATCACAGCATCTCTCGCATAACATTGATTATTTAATAAAGAGTAGCAGACCAGCTCTGCCAATGTCATTAAGATAAGATGACGGAATAAGATCTCTATATCAGAAATGGTATAGAGGTCTTTTTTATTAAAAAATTGTTGACAGATGACAGAAAAAGTGCGGCCGCTTTCGCTACGAATTGTATTTAGAAGTAGCGAA
>JAEEGL017166900.1_pt1 | contig 31112 bp, 25 predicted proteins | sample 9134231 | NCBI WGS metagenome assembly JAEEGL01 (sample SAMN16246548, study PRJNA631951) | gut metagenome | biome: gut microbiome; feature: rumen; material: fiber-attached | host: Bos | place: Iran: Karaj | collected 2018-10
CGCTTTCGCAGCCATGTTAATGGCCGGTCTCGACGGTATCATCAATCACATTGATCCGGGTGAAGCAATGGATAAGCCCCTTTACGATCTTCCTCCAGAAGAAGAAGCAATGATTCCTCAGGTTTGCGGTTCTCTTGATGAAGCTCTTAAGAGTCTTGAACAGGATAGCGAGTTCTTAACCAAGGGTGGTGTATTCTCTGAAGAATTCATTCAGTCATACATTCAGCTTTTAAAGGGCGACGTAAATAAACTTCACATGATTCCGCATCCAGCAGAATTTGAACTTTACTATTCACTCTAATATAAGAATATTGGATATTAATTGAAAATATTTTAATAATTATAAAAAAGAGCTGTTTTTCGGCTCTTTTTTTTTGCATAATCGAATTTAGAATAATAGCAGTCATTGTATTTCTCCGAAGAGGATAAAAAAATGAATTTAACAAAGATTATCATTTTTTCATGTGTATTATTGGGTATCTCCTGCGTGCAGGCTGAAGACGTTTACAAATGGGTAGACAGTAATGGTGTTACACACTATGGCGACAACCCTCAGAACAGCAATAAAAAAGCAACCATGGTGAATGTACAGACTCCTAAGCTTGGAAACGTATCTGTGCAAAGTAGCAGTTCTACTAGCTACACACCTCAAAGACCACCAGTCAGAGCTGATTTTGGTAATCAGAACTTAAATTACAACATTAGTATTTCTTCTCCATCAAATGGTGAAGAAATCAGAGCAAACAACGGCACAATTGTTGTTTCTGCAAACGTAACTCCTAAACCACAGGGAAATTATGCCATTCGTGTATTCATTGACAATTCTCTTTACGCCTCCTCATCTAACACTCAGCGCGTAGAAGTCGAAGGTGTTCCTCGTGGTGAACACACCATAATGGTGAAACTTCAGACTCAAGATGGCAAAATAATTGCATCAGAACCGATCAATGTTGTCGTATTACGTGTCGTTGCCAAAAATTAGTAACTTACAAATTGCTTTATGGGCACCATAATAAGGCAACAATGTTTTATTATGGTGCTTTTATTTTGTGAGAATTAAAAACAATGACAGATAGTAACATTGCAGTTTGCGCCTTGGATAATATGTTTACGGCTGTAATAATGCTGGATCATAAGCTTAAGGTAAAGTACGCCAACAATGCTACCGAACAGATATTCAGAATGAGTCCAAAAAAGTTTCTTGGACGAAAACTTGATGAAATTTTTGATTATACCAATTTTGATTTTTCTAGACTTCTCGCATGTCATTCCAAAGACATGGGATACACAGATTACGAAGTTACCTTTGTCATTGAAGCGTCGCCTGTCATAGTCGAAGTCACAGTAACCCCCATAACCGACAACAATCCTCAATGTGATATTCTCCTTGAGTTCAGAAAAGTTGAACTTCAACGTCGAATGAACAAGGATAGAGAGCAGTATTCTCAGCAGGAAGCAGCAAGAGAGCTTGTCAGAGATCTTGCCCATGAAATCAAAAATCCTCTAGGAGGACTAAGAGGAGCCGCTCAACTGCTCGAAAGACAATTCAAAGGACAAAACGATGTCAAAGAATACACTTCTATCATTATTGAGCAGGCTGACAGATTAAAAAACCTTGTCAATAGACTCCTTGGCCCCCAGAAAGCTTCCCCTCATGTAATGACTAATATCCATGTTATCCTTGAGAAAGTCCGTAAGCTTGTGCAGGTAAATTTGCCGGAAAACATAAAAATAGTTAGAGATTACGATCCTTCCATTCCAGAACTCTCTGTTGATCCCGAACAGATTGAGCAGACACTTATAAACATTGTATGTAATGCAATATTAGCTCTGCAGGAAGATAACACGGCTAACGGAATTATCACTCTCAAGACAAGAACAGCATACAGAGTAAGCATATACGATACCATAGTCAAACTGGCTCTTGTAATAAAAATATCCGACAATGGTCCTGGAATTCCTCCTGACATAAAGGATAAAATATTCTACCCTCTGGTAACACGACGGGAAGGAGGTACGGGCCTGGGACTTGCCATAGCACAAAATATAATTAATCAGCATAACGGAAAAATTGAATGTAATAGCTGGAAAGGTTATACAGAATTCACAATTTACATTCCAATAAAGGAGTAAGTATGAATAAGGAAGTATGGATAGTTGATGATGACAGCTCAATCAGATTTGTTTTGGAACGAGCTCTCACCCAGGACGGATATGTATGCCAATGCTTTGAAAATGGGGAGAAACTATTACAGGCTCTTAAGACATCATCTCCTAAAGTAATTATTTCAGATATCCGTATGCCAGGTATTGATGGTCTGGAGATGTTGAGAATTGTTCATGAACAAAACCCCAACATACCAGTCATTATTACGACTGCTCACAGTGACCTCACAAGTGCTGTAAATTCATATCAGAGCGGCTCTTTTGAATATCTGCCTAAACCTTTCGACATTGACGAAGTACTTGATATTGTCAAAAAGGCAGAAGCAAGTTACAAAGAAAAAATGAATATCGAATCTAACGATGAGATTCATGAAAATCTTGAGTCTGAAATTATCGGAGAATCACCTGCAATGCAGGAAGTTTTCAGGGCTATCGGACGTCTTTCTAAATCATCCATTAGTGTTCTAATCAATGGACAGTCCGGTACAGGCAAGGAATTAGTCGCACATGCGCTCCACAAACACAGCATCAGAGCCAATAAACCGTTCATTGCATTGAACATGGCCGCCATACCAAAAGAACTTATCGAATCAGAACTGTTTGGTCACGAAAAAGGAGCCTTTACAGGAGCGAATGTTTCAAATCAGGGAAGGTTTGAACAGGCTAATGGTGGTACTCTATTTCTGGATGAAATCGGAGACATGCCTCTTGAAGCTCAAACTAGATTACTGAGAGTTTTGGCTAATGGAGAATTTTACAGAATCGGTGGCCATCGCTCCATTTCCGTTGATGTACGTATAATTGCAGCTACCAACCAAAACCTTGAAAAAATGGTAGCAGAAGGAAAATTCAGAGAAGATCTGTTCTACAGACTCAACGTTATCCGCATACATATCCCACCACTTAAGGAAAGAAAAACGGACATTCCTCGCCTTGCACGACGTTTTTTAAATGTTTCAGCAAAGGAATTAAATGTAGAAACAAAAATTCTTACCCCCGATGCAGAAGATTACTTATGTAATTTTCCTTGGCCTGGTAATGTAAGACAGCTTGAAAATGTGTGTCGTTGGCTGACAGTAATGGCATCAGGAAAAGAAATTTCTGTTAACGACCTGCCTGAGGAATTAAAGAAAAAAGAAGATAATTCTTCCGGTGTAGCAGAAAAACAATATGGTGATATGTCAAATAAACTGCCTTTAGATCTGTCCTGGCAGAATCTGCTAAAAGATTGGGTCAGTCAGAAACTGCATGAGGGATGTACCGACATTCTTGCTGAAGCTCAGCCTGAATTTGAAAAAGCATTGATTACCACTGCCTTACGTTACACACACGATCATAAACAGGAAGCGGCAAGACTTCTCGGCTGGGGAAGAAACACTCTCACAAGAAAGCTTAAAGATTTAAATCTTGAATAATCTCAAGAACCGGTATCATACATGATGCCGGTTTTCCTCATACACAATCTGAACTTATTCCTAATTCTATCAACTTTTTACAAAGTACATGGAAATAGAGTAAAATTGTACAGTAGTTATTAGATTTTATTATTTGAATGCTTAAGTTTGATCATTCAAATTCATATTCACAAATAATTTAATGGACAGAATATTTTGAAAGTTGTAGTAAAAGCACCATTCTGGACAAAAATATTGTATGGGATAGGCATTTGTTTCCTTCTCGTTGGTATATGCTGTCATTTCTTTGGTTTTCCTGAAATTCCCCCTATTTATATGCCTTTTTTCCTAATTGGAGGCGTTAGTCTTATTATTCCTTATCAGGCATATTATATTTATGAAATTTTGAAATACAGACCTAAAACTTAACAGCTTTTGGCTGTCATACCTCCACAGAGAACAGACAAATGATAAATTTTCAGAAAACACACTTTATTACAAGTGCACCTGACATTACCAAGCTTCCGGATGATACCGGTATTGAAATAGCTTTTGTTGGCAGATCAAATGCGGGAAAGTCAACTGCTCTTAACTGTATTACAAACCAGAAGAATCTTGCCAAAACAAGTAAAACACCAGGAAGAACCCAACTTATCAATTTGTTTGAAATTGAAGAAAATAAAAGAATTGTGGATCTTCCAGGATATGGATATGCCGAAGTTCCATTAACAGTAAAAAAGAAGTGGCAACGATCACTTACTGAATATCTGCAAAAAAGAAAATCTCTAAAGGCAGTCGTTGTTCTGATGGATATACGACATCCGCTTAAGGATTTGGACAGACAGATTATCACCTGGGCAGCACTGGCCAACATTGAAGTACTCATTATTTTGACTAAAAGTGACAAGCTTGCCAATAATGCAAGAAAGAATGCCATAAATGATGTCAAAAGACAGCTAATAGAATTTGGATGCACATATAATTTGGTCGCTTTTTCAGCACTCAGCAAACAGGGACTAAACGAAATTAAGGAAATTCTCAACCGTTTTTACAGTGAATTTCAAGAAACAACTGCATTCCCTGATTTTCCTGATAATGACGAAGAATCTGATGAAGAACTGGATATTGACGAGCAGGCTTGGACAAAAGGTTACAAGGAAGAACAATGAAAGGAACCCTATATATAATTTCATCTCCTAGCGGAGCAGGTAAATCTAGCTTATTAAAGGCTTTATTTGAGCAGCATAATAATGACAACTCCATGTATTTATCAGTTTCCCATACCACGAGGCCTCCAAGACCTGGCGAAGTAGACCATCTGCATTACCACTTTGTCTCTGTTGATGAATTCAAAAATCTGATTAATCGAAACGCTTTTTACGAATGGGCCCAGGTTTTCGACAAATATTACGGAACCTCAAAAGAACTGGTTCAGCAAGCACTGAATAACGGACAGGATGTTTTTCTGGATATTGACTGGCAGGGAGCCAGACAGATGAGAAAAATGGAGCCTGAAGCAAAAAGCATATTCATTCTCCCTCCTAGTCTTGAAGAGCTGCACGATCGACTGGTTAAAAGAGCTCAGGACTCTGAAGAGGTCATTGCTAACAGAATGAACAAAGCCCAAAGAGAAATCTCTCACTATAACGAATACGATTACTGCTTGATTAACGATAATTTCGAAAAAGCCCTTAATGATTTGTGGTGCATCATTAATGCAAATCGTCATTCACGCACAATTATAGAAAACAATGAAAAAGCCATACTTGATAATTTGTTGGCAAATTACACTGAACAGAATAATTAATCATGTATATCCGAAATTTCATTTCGGAATATTTGGATAGTATTTATCAGAAATGAAAAAACTATTTTGTTCATCACAAAATTTGTATTATGTTGTCATATTTCATCGTGCGTGATAAAATGTGTGGACTGAAAAAAATTTTAGGAGATTTTTATGGCTCGTGTTACTGTTGAAGATGCTGTAGAACAGGTTGGTAATCGTTTTGACCTTGTTTTAACTGCTGCTCGTCGTGCTCGTCAAATTTCAGTAAATGGTTGCGATCCTTTAGTTGAGATCGAAAATGACAAACCTACAGTAATAGCTCTTCGTGAAATCGAAGAAGGCTTAATTTCTGAAGAATTCATGGATAAGCAGGATCAGAAGGGACGCTTAAAGAATTCAGAAGAATTTGCAGAAATGGTAGATGTTCCTCCTTTAGAAAACACCAGTCTTTTCGATTAATATTGCAAACCTGTTCCGCATGGAACAAGTTTTTAAGTTTACGACATAAGGAAGATTACCGATGTAATCTTCCTTGTTTTATTTTTGTGTCGTATTGATGGATATTCATCATATTAAACGCATACAATGTAAATTTGCAGGCTGATTTTGATGATATAATAATCTTATAAATTAAAGGAATATCCACAATGAGTACGGTTCTCTATTTATTTGATAATCTAAAAAAAACTCTCGAAACATACCTGCCTCCTGAACAGATTGCCAGAATTGAGCAGGCATACACTACGGCAAAGAACGCTCACGAAGGACAGGTTCGCTCTAGCGGAGAACCTTATATAACTCACCCTGTAGCTGTTGCTCATATTCTGGCTGATATGAAGCTGGATCACGAAACAATAATGGCTGCTCTTCTTCATGATGTTGTCGAAGATACCCCTATCAATGCTGAGCAGCTTAATTCTCTTTTTGGTGAAACTATTACTCATCTAGTATTAGGTGTCACAAAACTTGATAAACTTCAGTTTCATGATCACAAAGAGGCTCAGGCTGCCAATTTCAGAAAAATGATTATGGCCATGACAAGTGATATCAGAGTTATTCTGATAAAACTTGCAGACCGCACGCACAATATGAGAACCATTGGAGCCTTAAGACCAGACAAGAGAAGAAGAATTGCAAAGGAGACATTGGAAATTTTTGCCCCTATTGCCAATCGTTTAGGAATAAGCAGTATAAAAAACGAACTTGAAGAATTAGGTTTTGAGGCAATGTACCCCATGCGTTATCGCATTCTCAAGGATGCTATGAAGCATGCAAGAAACAATAGGAAAGAAATCATCAAATCAATTCTCGCCGATATAAACGGCAGACTTGAAGAAACTGATATCAAATACAGAATTCAGGGAAGAGAAAAACATCTGTATTCAATCTACATGAAAATGGTTAAAAAAGAAATACAGTTTCATGAAATTATGGATGTCTACGGGTTTAGAATTATTGTTAATAATGTTGACACCTGTTACCGTGTTCTCGGACAGATGCATAATCTGTTTAAGCCCCGTCCTGGCGGATTTAAGGATTATATAGCTATTCCTAAAATTAATGGTTATCAGTCTCTACATACTTCTCTCGTTGGTCCTCATGGCATTCCAATAGAAATTCAGATTCGCACAGATTTCATGGATCAGATGGCAAATCAAGGTGTTGCTGCTCACTGGTATTACAAAACAAACGGTTCAGAGATTGTTGATTCTTCTGCTCAGATTCATGCACAGAGATGGCTCAAAAGTCTGTTGGAACTGCAGCAGAGTGCAAGCAATTCATTTGAATTTATTGAAAGTGTTAAAACAGATTTCTTCCCTGAAGAAATTTACGTATTCACACCAGAGGGTAAAATTTATGAGCTACCAAACGGGGCTACTCCTGTTGACTTTGCCTATGCAGTTCACAGTGATATTGGGCAGCACTGTATAGGTGCAAGAGTTGACCATCACCCGTTTCCTCTTAACAGGCCTCTGTCATCAGGCCAAAGTGTTGAGATACTAACATCTCCTGTATCACAGCCAAATGCAATCTGGTTAGACAGCGTTGTGACCTCCAAGGCAAGAAGTAAAATCAGACAGTACCTTAAAGGACTTAAGCAGGAAGAATGTCAACTTCTCGGAAAAAGACTTTTACGTAACGCAATGGGCTCCACGAGAATTGAGAATATCCCTCAGGAAACCATTGATAAAGTTCTGAAGGAATTTGGCAAAAATAATCTTAATGAACTTTATGTGGATATTGCCTTAGGCAATTTATTTACGGTCATCGTAGCAAACAAGCTTCTTAATAATGATGCCATGAACCTTCCTACAGGCAAAAAGCCTCATGCAACCCTTCCACCTTCTTCGATCAACGGAACAGGCGGGCTCAACTACGTATTTGCAAACTGTTGTCACCCTATACCTGGAGATGCAATTATTGCTCACGTTAATCCTGGTAAAGGACTTGTAATTCATACAAGCAATTGTGCAAATTTAAAAACATCCAATCCTAATGAACAGTTCTTACCTGTGAGCTGGGATATGAATAATGCCTGTAACGAAGTTTTTGAAGCCGGGCTCCGAATTGAAATGGTTAATATTCAGGGAATGATAGGCGAAATCAGTAATGCCGTTTCCGTGTGCGGGGCCAATATATCCCAAATCAGCTCTGAAACCAAAGAAGGCAAGGTTTATATCCTAAATTTGGTTGTAACCGTACGAGACAGACTGCATTTAGCTAATATCATCAGAAAAATCAAGGCATTGAATAATATTAATCGTGTAGTTCGCCGTAAAGGATAAAATCCAATATGTCAGCAGAAAATATTATTCCTGAACGACTTACAATCAGCACCAGAAAGCATTCTTTAGAGGGGATGATCTACCATCCTAAAAATCCTATAAATCGTCAGGTGCTGATTGTTCCGGGCAGGAATGAAATGCTATATAAATATCAGGATTTTTACAAACTTCTGTCGGCCTGCGGAATAAAAGTCATCATTTATGACCACATTGGACAAGGTTTTAGTCCCCGCATTACAGAAGACAGTCAGATGTGTCATATTGATACATTTGATACTTATGCGGATGATCTGGTGGATGTAGTAGATACACTGTACGGCCATATGCCTCTGACAGTAATCAGTATATCTATGGGGGGACTGATTACTTTAAAAGCACTGCAGAATAAGGCTATGGCAGACAAAATTGAACAATGTATTTTTATTTCACCATTTCTAGGCCTTAAACAGCATTTACCATATTGTTTCATCAAAGCAATCACTCACCTAAGAGACTTTATCAATCGTCTGAATTCATCCAAAAAAGTTAGTTTTTTCTATTTTAACGATTACTTTAGACAAAGAGTGGTAGGCGTAGATGCCAATACTCACAGTGAAGATAAAAATAAAGAATATTATGCTCTCTATCAAAAATACCCAGAAGCAAAACTTGGAGGCATAACAACCGAATGGCTCAGAGCAGCCTTAAGATGTCTGAATGATGTACGGTCATACAGATACAATTTCAAATTCAAATCTCTTTTCGTAATTGCAGGAAATGATAATATAGTTTCATCTCCTGACGCTCTCAGGTTTGTACAAAAAACAGCTGAAAACAGTGCTTTTCCACCGGAAATGCTCTGCATATCTGACTGCCTGCATGATATTCTCATTGAAGATGATCCATACCGAAAACAGGCAATACAGTCAATAATGAAATTCTTGCAGTTAGATGATAATCAACAGAATACACAAGGGGTATTATCATGAGACCAGATGATTTTGATGAAGATGATTTTTTTTCAGATGATGACGGAAATTACACCAACGAAGGAAATTTTAATGAAGATGATTTCGTAGTCTGGGATCGAAATGTTGTATTTAACGAAGATGGAATCGCTATTGATGCAGATGGAAATCCTTTGGACGATGAAGATTCCTACAGATACAAAGATGATGATTTTGCAGATGATGAAGATTCTTTAGACGACGATTCTGAGGAATAATCATGAGGGAATTGACAAAAAGCAAAGGATGTTTTGCCGATAATATTCTGTCAATTGTTGCCAGTAGCAAAATAATACCAATAATAGATATAACTGACGATTTTGATTACCAAAGACTTATATCCTTATACTACAAATATGGATTTAGAACTGTTGAAGTCAGAATGAATTCTTTGCATATAAACGAAATCGTCACACACATTCAGAAAACATATCCAAACATGTATATTTTTGCAGGTACCTGCTTATCTACTGATGATATGGTCAGAGCTAAAAACATGGGACTGGATATCCTGATATCTCCTGTATTTGACAGTAAGCTTATGGAATTCTGTTGCTTACACAATCTGGCATACATTCCCTGTGTGAATTCCATAGACACATTAAATATTGCTCATTCAATGGGCTTTTCTGTGCTAAAATTTTACTCAGCGGAAAAATGTGGTGGCTTAGATTTCCTGCGTAAAGTTTACAATGATTACGATGTAAGATTCATGCCTTCAGGAGGTATAACACTGAATAAGGTTCCTGCTTACATCAAAGAACCTAATGTAGCCGCCTGCTGCACATCTCATATCTCCTCCCTGCAACTGCAAAACGACAACAATTGGATAGATATAGAGAAAAACATTATTCAGGCGTCCAAATTTTTATTAAAAACATCGGAATTTATAAATGAGTAACATATTTAATCAGATTCCATTACAGATACTGACCGGTTTTCTTGGTAGTGGAAAAACAACCCTTTTAAACAAGGTTGTTAACAGACCTGAAATGAAAGGAACAGTTCTTATTATCAATGAAGTTGGAGAAATTCCTATAGATAATAAACTCATTTCAGGTGACAATCCTGTTATTGTTCTCGACTCTGGATGTATATGCTGTACCGTTCAGGATGGTCTCGTAAATGTTTTACATTATCTGATTGAAGAAAAAGACAATAATCCTGAATTCTCTTTTAACCGAGTAATCATTGAAACTACAGGTATCGCTGATCCAGCCCCAATCATTGATTTGATCTTCCATTATGAAGAAATATTACTGAATTACAGCTTTGCAGGAACAATCACTGTCATCGATGGTGTAAACGCAAAAGAAGAACTTGCTAAAAATTACGAAGCTGTAAAACAGATTGCCATGGCTGATAAAATCATTATCAGCAAAACAGACAGATTATCTCAGGATGAAATTGAAGCATTAAAAAATACAGCTGAAGACCTGAATCAGTCAGCTGACGTATTTTTAAGTACTCTGGATAATCCACCAATGGATGCATTTACTTCTTTTGATATATTCAATACGCCTAAAGATTTGAAGACAGTAATGAAATGGATTAATTCAAAAAGAAGTGATTATAAACTTGCATCAGGTATGGCTCCTGTGAAATTATCAGGTGTAATGAATAAAACTTTACCAACTCATTCGAACTATCAGACAATATCCCTTTCATTTGATAAACCTTTAAACAGATTTACTGTAGTCCACGCCTTTGATGCGCTTAATTCACAGTTTGGAGAATCGATTATCAGATTAAAAGGTATTTTCGACTTTGACGAAGGTTATCCTTTCGTAATACATGGAGTACAGGGGGAATGTTATCCTGTAACAAATCAGCTCGAATGGGAAGGAAAACCATTCTCTCAGATGGTAGTGATTGTTTCACCGAGAATTGCTGAGCAGGTTGAACATATGTTAAAACAGATGATTAGACCTTTGGATGATTCTGAATAATTGTATTAATTTCCCCCTGTTAACAGGGGGAAATTAACAAATTTAATAATCATCTATTTATACACAGGCATGGTTAATTTATGAAAATCCAACCCGTCTGCCAATAAATCACAGGCTTCTACTCCATTAACGTCCACACCAAAGTCCCCCATTATTTCGTGCATTTTTATCAGTATCTGATTATCTTTTTCTGGATTGATTAAAGGAAGAACAATACTCTGATTAGTAATTAAAAAATTCAGATAGCTGCTATTTACACTGTATTTATATTGCTCTGAATCAGGATGATAAACAACTCCTTCATACTTGCCAAAAGGAATTGTGAGTATTTTGAACTCTTTTCCGTCGATATTTTTCTCTCCCGCAATCAACGTATATACATAACTGAAAAGACGATATAACGGATTATTCTCATTATTTGGAATATTATTTACAATAACCACTCCAGGAATGACAAATCTTAGCAAATTCCTCACAGAATCAATTCTTATGTCAGGAAATTCATTATCCTTCACAATAAGAATTTTATTAACTGCCCCAAATTTTTTTAATCTGTCTGCCACTGATTCAGAATCAAATCCACATTTATTCAAACTGCTTTCTAGAATAACAAAGGTTCCAGCCCCATCAGTTTCAAAATCCAATTGAGACGGAAATTCATTCTCTGAAAAACTGATACTATGATTCTTATTTAAATCCTCTAACACTGTTCTTGCCAAGTGTGAAATGCTCTTTCCGATAGAAACACGAGGCTCTCCATCTTCACTAAGCCATTTCAGATTTAAATCATCTGAATAAACACCATCATACGATATCTTATACATCGTTATATGTTTAGGGATAATAAAACGTGCTCTGTCATATTCATGTTCCGATACAGCTACAAACACAGGTGTATGCATAGAAATTGCCGAAACAAACCTAGCAAAAGACTTCTGGACGGGAACTCCTTTATCATGATAATCGCATAAACTGCTTGGCCAAAAAGCCCAAACGGCTTTTTGAGTATTATGTTCAGAATAGATACAATTCATACCCCTCACCCCGATTAAATGTAGACAATCCAGACATAATCATTTAAGCATATTGAAATGTCTCTGTAAACGCATATCAGACGCGTACGAATTTAAAAAAAAGCTGTAATATGCTATAATTCGCAAGTATTTTAATATTATATAAACAAAACTCCTTTGTGTATCAGATTACATGGAGTTTAAACGAGAACAATATAACTATGAGCGAACAAGATAAAGAATATAATGGGGATTCCATCAAGGTTTTAAAAGGATTGGATCCTGTTCGCAAACGACCAGGTATGTATATCGGTGATACAGACGATGGTTCAGGTTTGCATCATATGGTCTTCGAAGTTGTTGACAATGCTATTGACGAAGCATTGGCTGGATTCTGCAAGAACATAAACGTTGTAATTCATGCTGACGGTTCTGTTTCCGTAGAAGATGATGGTAGAGGTATACCTGTAGATATTCATCCTGAAGAAGGTGTATCATCAGCTGAAGTTGTTATGACTATACTTCACGCAGGCGGTAAATTTGATCAGAATTCATACAAGGTTTCTGGTGGTCTGCACGGTGTAGGTGTTTCTGTTGTAAATGCTTTATCAGATAAGCTTGAGCTAACCATCAAGAGACAGGGACATGTATGGCAGCAGACATATGTAGATGGTGGTCATCCTACTGCTCCGTTGAAAGCTATTGGAGATACAGATAAGACTGGAACCAAAATTCATTTCTGGCCAAGTCCATCAATCTTTGCAATTACCGAATTTGACTACAATAAATTACAAACAAGGTTAAGAGAATTATCTTTCCTTAATTCAGGTGTAAGAATTAACATCACTGATGAACGAGTAGAAAATAAACACGACGAATTCCATTACCAGGGTGGTATTCAGTCTTTTATTGAATACTTGAATAACGGTAAAAACAAGCTTACTGAAAAATTATTCTACTGTACCAAATTCGATCAGAAAGAAGGTATCAACGTAGAAGTTGCAGTACAGTACACTGATGCTTATGCAGATAATACATTCTGCTTTACCAATAACATTCCGCAAAAAGACGGCGGTACCCATCGTGATGGATTCCGCAGAGGTCTGGTGTCTGCTGTTAAGGAATACATCAAAGAGTGTTCATTCCTTCCTAAGAAAGATAAAGAAAACGTTGATATTTTGCACAGTGACGCTGTCGACGGTATCACAGCTATTGTTTCCGTCAAGGTGCCAGATCCTAAATTTTCATCACAGACCAAAGATAAGCTGGTATCATCCGAAGTTTCATCCTGTGTAAGTTCAGTCGTAAGTGAAAAATTCTTAGAATTTTTAAATGAAAATCCAACTGAAGCCAAACTTATTGTTGAAAGAATTCTTTCAACTTCAGAATACAGAAAAGAAGCTAAGAAGATCAGAGAACGCCTGAACAAAAAAGATGCTATTTCCTATCTTCCAGGTAAACTTGTAAACTGTTCAAGCAAAAAGCCTGAAGAATGCGAATTATATATAGTGGAAGGTGACTCCGCAGGTGGTAGTGCAAAACAGGGTAGAAAACCTGAATATCAGGCTATATTGCCGTTACGCGGAAAAATTCTCAACGTAGAAAAAACCAGATTTGATAAAATTATCAGTTCTGAAACTATAGGAACACTAATTACCGCATTGGGATGTGGCATTAGAGATGCTTACAATCCTGACAACCTCAGATATCATAATATTGTTATCATGACCGATGCGGACGTGGATGGTGCTCATATCAGAATTCTTCTGCTTACATTCTTCTACAGACAGATGCCGGATCTGATTGAAAGAGGTCATATTTACATTGCTCAGCCTCCGCTTTATAAATACAGCAAATCAGAAAAGAATTTCAGATACATTACTGATGAAGTTGAGAAGAATGAATACGAAACTTCATTGGCGTTGAACGAAGCTCAGCTTTTCGTTAACCCTGACGCTCCACCTATTTTTGGTGAACCTCTGGAGAATATATTCCTTCAATACGTAAATCTGTTCCCTCTCTACAGACGTATTGATAGACGTATACCAGAAATGCTTACCAGCGAACTCGTCTTTGTTGATCCGTTAACAGAAGAAGACATGAAGGACTCTGCCAAATTTAAAAACTGGAAAAACAGTTTTGAATCAAGGTTAAAGCAGAAAGAGGTTCCAGGCTTAGTTTACACCGTACATACAAAGTTTAGAGAAGATAAGCAGTTATTCTACCCTGAAGTTAGTGTTCTTCACTATGGTGTGACCAAGGAGTATGACTTACCATACGAATTCTTTGTAAGTCAGGATTACGGTAAAATCGCCAAAGTATCAAAAATCATCAATGGGCTTTTGGAAGAAAATGCCTACGTAAGATGTGGTGCAAAGACTAAGACTGTAACCGATTTTGGTCAGGTTCACGATTTCCTTCTCAAAGAAGGCTTAAGTGGAATTAAGATTATGCGATTCAAAGGATTAGGAGAAATGAATCCAGATGAATTGTTTAATACTACAATGAATCCTGATCATCGCGTATTCCTTAAGGTAACATTAAACGATGCTATAGAGGCTAACGAAGCGTTTACTAAGCTTATGGGCGAAGAAGTTGCTCCTCGTAAAGAGTTTATTTCTGAAAATGCACATTTAGCCGAAATAGATGCTTAATCAATTATAATCGTTAGAGGGAGAAATATAAAATTTCTCCCTTTTTTTGCTTTTTTCAAATCTGCTAAATACAAATAAAAAGAGGAAAAACAAAGTTTTTCCTCTTTTAGTGTCTATTATAAAACTTAAGCTACTTGATATTACTTAGTTTCAATAATCTGCTTTACACCGTTGAACTTAACTTCTACACGACGGTCTGGAGCAAGACATTCAATTAACTTCTTACGATTCTTGATATTGTCACAAGCAGTGCCAGTTACTGGTCTGGTCTTACCATAACCTTCAGCACTGATAACAGACTGATCAACACCGTTAGCAATGAATTCTTCTACTACAGATTCAGCACGCTTCTTAGAAAGGTTCATGTTGTACTTGTCAGAACCGATGCGGTCAGTGTGACCTTCAACGCGGATTGAAACATCCTTAAGGTCGTTGTCACGAATCTTCTGAGTTTCAGCAGCGATACGGTTCTTACCGTTTGAAGATAAATTAGCACTACCGAAATCAAATAAAGTTTCAGCGTCTAAAGAGATAGTTTCGTTAACAACTACAGTTTCTGGAGCCTTTGGAGCTGGAGCAACTACTGGAGCTGGAGCTGCACCACCGAACTTCCATTCAAGACCTAAGTTTACGTTCTGAAGGTTTGGAGCATAACCAAACTTTGAAACGCTGTCTATGATCTTGTGAGCATATAAATATTCAAGACGGAGGGTGAAGTCATCACCTAAACCAATACGGGTACCGGCACCAAGTAATGGAGCGGTGTTGAATGAACTGTGATTATATGCATCATCCTTTACAGTAGTGAATAAAGCACCAACCTTGAGGAAAATGTCTGAAGACTTGGTAATAGGATATGATGGAACGAGAGCTAATTCAGCACCGTGAACATAGTAATCGTTGAGAGCCTTTCCTTCGCTGATACCCTTGTTAGCGAACTTACCGAGATAGTCATAACCAGCTTCAACGCCTAAGAAGTCAGCAAAGTTATAACCTGCGTATAAACCAGCATCAAAATCATTGCTGGTCTTACGATCTACGGTATCAGCCCAACGTGCCTGATGCCCCATTACATGGCTCCAGCCCCCCTTAACACCGATGTAACCAGTTTCTGCTTCAGCAGCAAATGCATTACCACCTAAAAAGGCGCCTAATACAGCAACAGCTAATAAACTTTTCTTCATAATAATATCTTCCTTCGTTATTAATTTCATTTAACTATAAAAGAATTAAAAATTTTTATACGATTCTATTATATTTAAATATATTTACACAGTATCATTATATATTAAGGATAGTTAAAAATCAAACAACAAAAATTAACAAAAATAACACTATTTTTTAATAAATAACAAATAATTATATATTAAAAATTATATATTATATCTGATTCCTAATAATGATAACGTTTTTCTGAACAAAAGTATCAAACACAAATATTGTAAAAAATTTTTTATAATCTGTGAATTATTCTATAAATCATTTTGGCAGACAGAGAAAAAATCCTAAAATACAAACTTTGGTATCTGATCCAATATAAGGTCAACTATCTGTTTATTATAATGAATGATATCGTCCTGCGATCCATCCACATATCTGATAATATATCCTGTAATTACAGAACAAAGAAAATTGGCTGCTTTTTCTGCGTCTACATTAGACGGAAGTTCATGCTTCTTTATAGCTTCTCTGATTAATAAAACATAGTTCCTGTTAAAACTGTTGTTTATATCCATCAGCATCTTTTTTACACGTTTGCTTCCATGATTTCCCCACAACACATTATAAATAATCTTTGAAAAAAGAATATTGTCTTCATTTTTCAACGATACGTTAATGGTATACAGCCATTGCCTTAAACTATCGAGTGGAGAAACGCTTGAATCTATATTTTCAATCGAATGGAATAGATTAGACTCTGTGTTAACCATCGCCTTGCATATTTCAACAAACAAATCATCTTTATTCTGAAAATACCAATATATAGCTCCACGGGTTACACCAGCAACATCAGCAATATCACTAAGATTGGTTTTTTCATACCCTTTTTCACAGAAAAGCTGTTTTGCAACATCCATAATTTTCAACTTTGTTTTAAGGGCTTCCTCTCTTGTCTTTCTAACCATTTCAGTAAACTCTCTGCTCAAATATTCTTCAAATTCAGAATAAGACTAAACCAATGTATAACACGAAAAAAAACACTAAACATCGTCAGACCAAAAACAATGACTGTATATAAAAATTTTAGTTCATATATACGGTAATTTTAAGAAATAAACGATGCAAACTCATTTATATTATACATTAAAATATATATACATTCTCACATGTATGTATAGAAAATTAAACAAAAAAACTATATAATTAAAACTAAACACACATATTTTGGAGCACACAAATGCATATAAAATCAAAAATAATAAATTTGTCGGCATTATGTGTATGTATGTTGGCAGCTTCATCGCTAACTGCATGCAATAAAGCACAAGAACAGCATCAACAAGGTTTTGCGGCCCCTGTTGATTATCAGGAAATCAAAACTAAAGATGTTCCTGTAATATCATCATTGATTGGCAGAGCAACAGCCGTCAGAACCGCAGAGGTAAGACCACAGGTGTCCGGTGTAATTCTTCAGCGTTTTTTTACCGAAGGTTCAGTTGTTAACAAAGGCGATCAGCTTTATCAGATCGACCCTTCGATTTATGAAGCTCAGTTAGCAAGTGCAAAAGCATCCCTGGCACAGGCTGAGGCAAACCTTTATGCAACCCAGCTCAGATATGACAGATTCAGTAAACTGGTCAATACAAATGCAATAAGCAAACAGGATTATGATGACGCCCTGTCTAATAATAAGGCAGCTCAGGCTCAAGTTCTTGCCGCAAAAGCAGCAGTTAAATCTGCAGAAATCAATTTAGCATATACTAAAGTTTACGCACCGATAACCGGGACTATCGGACGTTCCAATGTAACGGAAGGTGCTCTTGTTACAAACAGTCAGGCAAGCCCAATGGCTACTATTCAGCAACTTGATCCTATTTATGTGGATCTTGGAATTTCAGTTACTGAACATCTTAATCTAAAGAAAAACATGGCTAAGGGATTATTTGAATCCAATTCAAGTAATGAACAGGTTGAATTATTCCTAGAAAATGGTGAAAAACTCGAGCAAAAAGGTTCTTTAGAGTTCTCTGAAGTAACAGTTGATGAATCAACTGGTATGGTTAATGTTCGCGTAAAAGTACCTAACCCAAATCAGGATATTCTTCCGGGCATGTATATAAAAGCCAATGTTAATCAGGGAATTCAGAAAGGAGTCCTTCTAGTTCCTCAAATTGCAGTGCTCAGACAGAACAATGGCACTAATATGGTTTATACCATAAAACAGGATGGAGATAAGAATGTTGTTGAACAGCATAACATTACCATCAGTGGCGAACATGATCATGATTACATTGTTACAAGCGGCATCAATGCCAATGACAAAGTTATCACGTCAAATCTGCAGAAAATTGGTCCAGGAGCTCCGGTAACTCCAATTGAAAATAAACCTGAACCTGCCAATAATCCAGATAAATAAAATAAAGGAATTTCCAAATGGCTCGCTTTTTTATTGATCGCCCCATCTTTGCATGGGTGCTGGCAATAGTAATTATGCTTGCAGGTATTCTATCCATCAATACATTACCTGTTTCGCAGTATCCTACTATTGCCCCTCCGACTGTTACAATACGCTCTAACTACCCTGGTGCAAATGCTGAAACAGTTGAAAATACCATAACCAAAATCATAGAACAGAACATGATCGGTCTTGATGGATACATGTATATGAGTTCATCATCCGATGGTTACGGTTCATCAGAAATAAAAATTACATTTGAACCAGGCACCAATCCAGATATTGCACAAGTTCAGGTACAGAACAAACTTAATCAGTGTACCTCACAGCTCCCTACAGTTGTTCAGCAAAATGGTATTGATGTTAAAAAAAGTACTGATGCGTTCCTTATGGTTGTTGGTCTGATTTCCAAAGATCCTTCTATTAAGGAATATGACCTTTCTGACTACGCACACTCTGTAATGAAAGAACCTCTAAGCCGCTTGGAAGGTGTAGGTGATATTACAGTTTTCGGTGCGGAATACGCTTTACGTATTTGGGTTTCTCCTGATAAGTTAAACAAGTACAACGTTACAATTTCTGAAATAGAATCAGCCATCCAGCAACAGAATGCTCAGGTTACCTATGGTTCTTTAGGTAATGCCCCTGCAGTTCCTGGTCAGGTGTATAACTATACCATCAGAGGTCAATCAAGATTAACCTCTCCTGAAGAATTCAGAAATATCATAATTCGCATGAACGAAGATGGTTCTTTTGTTAAGCTTCAGGATGTGGCCACTGTTGAAATCGGTACTGAAAATTATCAGTTTGCAGGTGAATATAACAGACAGCCTACAACTGGTATCGGTATTCGTCTAGCCTCTGGTGCTAATGCAATCGGAACAGCAGAAAGAGTTGTAAAAGAAGTTGAAAGACTGAAACAATACATGCCTGCAGGTTACGAAATCGTTTATCCTTACGACACAACACCATTCATAAAAATATCCATAAACGAAGTAATGCATACTTTGTTTGAAGCTATTATTTTAGTATTCCTGGTTATGTATGTATTCTTGCAGAATATCAGAGCAACCATCATTCCAACCATAACTGTTCCTGTTGTATTGCTCGGTACATTTGCAATAATGTCTGTATTAGGATTCTCAATTAACACCCTAACCATGTTTGGTGTCGTTCTTGCTATAGGTCTGTTAGTTGACGACGCGATAGTTGTGGTTGAAAACGTCGAACGTATTATGCACAACGAAGGGTTGAATCCGTATAAAGCTACCCAGAAATCAATGGATCAGATTACCGGTGCTCTCGTTGGTATTGCTCTGGTGCTTTCAGCAGTGTTTATTCCAATGGCTTTCTTTGGTGGTTCTACAGGTGTTATTTACAGACAGTTCTCAATAACTATTGTTTCAGCAATGGTTCTGTCTGTATTTTCAGCTTTAACATTAACACCCGCACTCTGCGCCACAATTCTAAAAGATGAAACAGCAAAACCTGAATATAAAGGATTTACAGGTGTTCTTCTTAAATTGAAAGATGCTATCGGAAAATTTTTAAGCAAAGTAATTCTTAATAATTTCTTCAGCATCTTTAATAAAATTTTCCAATTCTCAACAGATCTTTATGTTAAATGCGTTCGTATAGTTGTTAAGTCGCTCTACCTGTATGTTATTCTTTATATAGCAATCTGTATTGCCACTGTATCCATGTTTGTTCGCATTCCAACATCATTCGTTCCTGAAGAAGATCAAGGCGTTCTGATGGCAATGGTTCAGTTACCTGCCGGAGCGACAATGGAAAGAACCAGAGAAGTAATCAACCAGTTATCAGATTATTTTATTGACGAAGAAAAAGAGAATGTTGAATCCATAATGGGTATTGTAGGTTTCTCTTTCGCAGGTAGTGGCCAGAACGCTGGTATGGCTTTTATAAAACTCAAAGACTGGAAAGAAAGAAAACGTAACGATCAGCATGTAAGACAGATTGTTCAACGAGCATTTCCTAGACTTATGGGAATTCGTGAAGGTCTTGTTTTTGCGTTCAACCTGCCAGCAATACCTGAATTAGGTACCGCTGCTGGTTTCGATATGTTCATTCAGGACCAGTCACAGAATGGTCATCAGGCATTAATGGACGTAAGACAAAAGATTGTTAGAGCAACCACTGAAGGTGAATCAGCAAAACTCTTAACCAGAGTGAGAGCCAATGGTATGGATGACACTCCTATGCTGAAAATTGATGTTGATTACCCTAGAGCAATGTCTCAGGGATTATCTATTCTCAGTATCAACCATACCTTATCTGCAGCCTGGGGTTCTTCATATGTAGACGACTTCATGGATAGAAACCGTATTAAAAAGGTTTACTTACAGTCTGAAGCTTCTTCACGTATGAGCGAAGAAGATCTCCAGAAATGGTACGTAAGGAACAATGCAGGTAAGCTGGTTCCTTTCTCATCCTTTGCAAAGTCTTCCTGGGATTTCGGTTCACCAAGACTTGAAAGATTCAACGGCGTATCAGCAGTTGAAATCCAGGGTGAAGCAGCCAACGGAATATCTACCGGACAGGCAATGGATCAGATGACAAAGCTGGTTGAAGAAATAGCTCCTGGATACAGCATAGCCTGGAACGGTGTATCATTCCAGGAAAGACAGGCTAGCTCAAATTCCTTAACCCTTTACTCCATCTCACTACTGTTTGTATTCTTATGTCTGGCAGCTCTCTATGAAAGCTGGAGCATCCCATTCGCTGTAATGCTTGTTGTACCTTTAGGTGTGATTGGTGCCGTTGGTGCGGCCTTCCTGACTCAGATGTTCCCATTCTTAATTCCTTGGAGCCAGCCTCTTGAGAACGATGTTTATTTCCAAGTTGGTTTATTAACCACTATCGGTTTATCAGCAAAGAATGCTATTCTTATCGTAGAATTCGCCAAAGAATTATATGATAAAGGACATCGTCTGACAGACGCGGTGGTAGAAGCATCCCGCATACGTTTGCGCCCTATTCTCATGACATCATTTGCATTTATACTTGGTGTTCTGCCTTTAGCAATAAGTACAGGTGCCGGTGCTGCAGGTCGTAATGAAATAGGTATCTGCGTTATAGGTGGTATGCTGTCAGCAACAGTTTTAGCCGTATTCTTCGTTCCAATTTTCTTTGTATTGGTAATGAGATACTTTACTAAATACAAGCCAAGAAAAAAGATTTCAGAAACTTCTGAAACTGAAGCTGTTTAAATTAAACATCTATAGTCTGAATTAGATTGGTAAAAGGGAATCACTACATATGGTGATTCCCTTTTTTATAGAAATTACTATCTTTTATGCGTATACTAATCGCAAATAGTATTCTTTGATAATGAATACAAGAGTGACTACGTAGAATAATTTAAAGAGAAATAAATTGAGTACTTTAGGAAAACAAATTGTATTGGCAACAGGAAACAAAGCCAAGTGTGCAGAATTCAATAAAATGTTGGAATTGACTGATATTGAAATAATTCCGCAGAGCAGATTCAACGTTCCTACTCCAGAAGAAACCGGAACTACCTTTGTAGAGAATGCGATAATTAAAGCACGTAATGCAGCAAAATACTCAGGTCTTCCTGCTATCGCTGACGACTCTGGAATTGAAGTTGACTGTCTTAACGGAAGACCAGGTGTATATTCTTCAAGATACAGTGGTGAACATGCAACAGATGAGGAAAATCTAAATAAACTAATTGAGGAAGTTTCTGCTTTTCCAGAAAATCAAAGAACGGCAAGATACTGGTGCGTTTTGGTCTTTATGAAAAATGAATTTGATCCTACCCCTGTAATCTGCCAGAGATCATGGGAAGGAAAAATCATTTTAGAAAAAAAAGGTAAAAATGGTTTTGGATATGATCCTTCTTTCCTTATACCTCTACTAGGACAAACTGCAGCTGAAATATCTCCTGAACTAAAAAATAAATTGAGCCATCGAGGTCAGGCAATGCATGATATGCTTGACGTTCTTTTAAAGAAATTTGGTGCATAGATATGATCATTCCTAAACTGGGTTTATACATACACATTCCATTCTGTATACGAAAGTGTCCGTACTGTGATTTCTTTTCAGAAAAAATATCTTCAAAAGAAATTGTAGATAAATACGTTGAAGCTTTGATTCATGAACTCAGTTTATACTCAGAACTAACTAGCAATAGATTAGTTGAAACAATTTATATAGGCGGAGGCACACCCACCCTTTTCTCACCCAAGAAAATTGATCAGATTTTAAATGCAGTAAATAAATTTTTTACTATTTCCGCTGATGCTGAGATCAGTATGGAAGCAAATCCAGGTACCGTATCATCTGACGATATTCGAAATTATCGAGAAATCGGAATAAACAGACTCAGTATTGGCATCCAAAGTCTTAACGATAAATTTCTAAAAATACTTCATCGCATTCATACACGAAAAGAAGCTATCAAGGTAGCGGAAACCGTAAGCAAATACTATGACAACTTTAATTTGGATTTAATGCATTCTCTACCTGGACAAACATATGCTGATGCGATAAATGATTTAAAAGAATTAATATCCCTTAACCCTAGACACATATCATGGTATCAGCTTACCATAGAAGAAGGAACCGCTTATGCTGAAAGTATACCTTCTCTTCCTGATGAGGATGTTATTGATTCAATTTACATCGAAGGTTATGATTTACTAAAATCTAGCGGTTATCATCACTACGAGGTCAGTGCATTTGCTCAGAAAGAATATCAATGTAAGCATAATGTTAATTATTGGACTTTTGGTGATTATTTGGGAGCTGGTGCCGGTGCTCACAGTAAATTGACTATAAACAATAAAATACGCAGACAATCCAGGATTGAGAATACCTGCACATATATAAACAATCTATTAGAAAATCAACCTCAGGAGATATATTTATCCAATGAAATAATTCCTGAGCAGAATATACCATTTGAATATTTTCTTAACAGATTAAGATTATTCACTCCTCTATCCATAAATGAATACGAAAACTACACAGGTTTGTCATTTAACAATATTAGGTATCTATTCGAAAAATATTCTGAAGATAATCTTGTAACAATTGAAAAAGATAAAATCACAATAACAGAAAAAGGTCAATTATTTATCAATCAAATGCTTGAAGATTTTTTATGAAATAACTTTTGAAAGTCTGATGAAGAAATGGTGCGTCTTATTGGACTCGAACCAACGACCCCCACCATGTCAAGGTGATGCTCTAACCAAGCTGAGCTAAAGACGCATTGAAATAACAGTTTTATCTTACACTATTATTTTTAAAATTCAACAATTAATTTGAATAATTATAATTAAAAACTCTTATTGTTCTAATGTAGAACAATTATTGCTCTAATTTATTTGTTTCACGTGGAACATTGTTCCCTATTTTAGAATTTAACATAATGTTCAATTTAATTATTCACTCTTCTTTTTAAATCAATAAGATACCTACCGAAGCTAACAAAAAGATAATACATTTCTATCTGGAATGATTGTAATTTGCTATCAGCATGTAATTACCCAATGATTAAACCTTAGCAGTATTGATATCACTCCTACGTGACACTTAAGTTAGAAATATTCAGATGATAAGTACCATGAGTTAACTTACGTTGAGTTAAACGAGATTCTTAAATTTTGATATCTACTGTTTTACTCTTAATCAAGAACAAAGAATAGTAACTAACATCAGTTATACCACAGATTAGTCCTCGATACCTAACTACTTTTTGTTGTATGAAGTAAGAAAAATAAAAATGCATAGAGTGAATTTCATAAACTATATGACGGACATTGCAGCAATGACTTTATACGAATAAATTTAAAATTATGAGATAAAAGTGTAACAACTTCTAAAAATAAAATATCATTCCTTTTTAGAAGTTAGATAATACCATGTCATTAATAATGACATATTAACAAAGGTCTGAAATGACAATTTCAGACCTTTTGAATTTTTACAAACTTCAGTTAACGACACCTATTGTTTCACGTGAAACATAATGCCTGTTTTTTTATTTATTAAATTTTTGATGTAGAAAAATGTTCTTTATATTTCTTAAGCATATTCATATCTACTAAAACCACACCTTTAGGAGATACGTAAAAGAACTTTCTGTCCTCTTCTAAGTCATAGCCAATTCGCATGCCTTCAGGTATTTCACATCCACGTTCAATTATAGCTTTTCGTATACGACACCCTTTATGAATAATTACCGATGGAAATATTACTACCTGCTCAAGAAGATTTTCCTGTTCAACGGTAACAGAATCGAAAAGCACGGAGTTTAATATTTCAGAACCATATACTACACATCCAACGGATATTACTGAATTTACATTTACAGATCTATTGCCCAAGGAATCTTTAATAAATTTTACTGGTGGTAATTGGGAGGCTTTTGTCCATATTGGCCAATTTTCATCATATATATCCAAATCCGGAGATTCATCTGTTAAATCAAGATTTGCACTCCAAAAACTATCTACGGTTCCGACATCACGCCAATAGCAAATCTGTTCCTTAGACTGATTTCTAACACAGCTTAAGGAATAATTATGAGCATGAACGATTCCTTGTTTTACAATTTTAGGAATAATATCCTTACCAAAATCATGAGATGAATTCGGATCATTATGATCTTCTTCCAATAGATTATATAGGAAAGAAGCTTCAAACATATATATTCCCATTGAGATAAGTGATTTGTCTGAATTGCCTGGTATTGATGGAGGATCTTTTGGTTTTTCTATAAAATCAACTATCATATTATTATCATCAACCTGCATGCATCCAAATGCAGTAGCCTCGTTTCTTGGAACTTCAATGCAGGCAATTGAGCAAGGACAAATACTCTTAATATGATCCATGAGCATAAGAGAATAGTCCATCTTATATACATGGTCACCCGACAAAATCAGTACATATTCATTATTATAAGATTGTAAAATATCTATGTTCTGATACACGGCATCAGCAGTTCCCTGATACCAATGAACTTCATCAATTCTTTGCTGTGCAGGTAAAACCCTAACAAACTCGCCCATATGGTTATTATTAAGAAAGGACCAGCCATCTTGAATATGACTAAGAAGAGAATTAGATTTATATTGAGTCATTATCCCCATCTTTCTTATACCAGAATTCAAACAGTTAGATAACGCAAAATCAATAATACGAAACTTACCTCCAAAATGAACAGCAGGCTTTGCCCTAATATCGGTTAACTCTCGCAAACGAGATCCCCTACCGCCAGCAAGTATCAATGCGGTTGTCTTCTTCACTGCTAAAAGCTGATTTGATACCCTTCCGGATGTCCCCATAGATAATCCTCTTTAATAATAATTCCCTGCCAAATTTTAATATTTATATGCTAAATTCTCGCTTCTATTATGAAAAGTGTTTTAGTACAATTTTACAAAGCAACACTCAAAAACAGATCATTAAATTATTTTTAATTCTACCTATTTCAATTTCTCACATTACACTAATATACTCCCCTCCCCTATCTGCAGACTTATATGTTACCTAATTATGCTTCAACAATTGTTTCACGTGAAATATTAATTCTAGCTAAGGGTATAACCGGATTTAAAATCATTCCATTATAGAAATTTCAACTCTACCTATTTATCATAAAATGAATGGTAAGTTCTTATGAGTAAATAGATCCTTAACTATCCGTAATCCCATATCTGCTGCAATTGGTGTATCTATTTTTTCAAAATAATAATCACAGCTAAGATATAACACAGATACCTGGAAAATTAGGTAAATACAGCCTAATCTAAAAAAAGAATAAACTATCAAGAAAGCAAATAAAAAAGGAGATTATTGCATCACAACATCTGTTTTAAACGTAAAATCATTAAATTAAAAAACTTTAAATAAAGTATTTTATTGACTATCCCTAATTTAATAATTACTGCAAAAAAGTTGAATTTTTCACACCAAATCACTTTCATGAATATCATTATGTTCCACGTGAAACATTTTTATTTCATTATGAAATTTTGATGTAAACTTCTGATGATCTTTATCTAAACTAGTAATAAAAAATTGGTTATTATCTGAAAGCTCATCTACAAGCTCATAAACTTTATACAGACTATTCGTATCGAGTTCAGAGGCTATATCATCGATTATATAAACACAATTGGTATTCATTAGATTCTGATAAACTATTCCCTGAGCAAACTTTAATGCAATAACTAATAGCTTTTGCTGCCCTCTTGATAGAATATCGAGTGAAGGTTTGTTGTTTACTTTAATACACAAATCTGCTTTTTGAGGTCCGAATAACGAATAACCCATTGCATATTCACGACCTGAATGAGATGATAGTTGAGATAAAAAATCAGAAATTCCTAACTTATGTCCCGGAACTAATTCCAATGAGATTTTTATATTTGGTAAAAACCTACTTGTAATATCATTTGCATAATTATTAAATATAGTTAAATATTCAACTCTTTTTTCAGTCACTCTTTGAGATATCTCAGCAAAGCAATTGTTCCAATATTCAAGGTAATCTTTAGAAGATTTATTGGCTAATAGAATGTTTCGCTGTCTAATAATTTTTCTGAAGTCAGAACTTATTTCCGAAAAATCATTAAAATGATAAAAGCATCCCCAATCTATGAAACTACGCCTAATAGCAGGCCCTGCTTCAAGCAACGATAATCCGTTTGGAACAATTGCTTGTATACAGACGTTATTGGCCAAATCAGCCACTCTATTTAATGGGACACCATTAAAATTAACTTTTATATCTCCTAAATAATTCCTTACTATTCCCAAACGAGAAACAAAATCTTTTGATTCTTTAAATAACTCAGAAAATAAAACAAACTCCTTAGCCTCATGATTTATGATTGTGGAATTTTTATTAGCCCTAAAAGACCTTGCCTGTGAAATATAATTAATTGCTTCCAAGATGGATGTTTTACCGGAACCATTTTCGCCGTAAAAAAAATTAACCCCCTTCCCCACCATTATCGAGGTTGATATAAAATTTCTGAAGTTTGTTAATTTTACTTTACGTATAAACATATCATTGTGATTTTAAATTTGAATATATAAAAACAAAAGATGTCAGCTGCTCAAAAATACAAACAACCAACATCTTTAAAAACATATATTAAAAAAGGATATTAAACAATAATTCTACTTACAATATACTTGGCATAACTTTGTTCTTCATTCTCATCAGCCATAGGTTCAATAAGAAGATTATTGGAAGATTTTGATAATGAAATCTTCATCTTTGAAGTTGATATTACACTGCAGATATTATTTAAATATTCAGAGTTAAATGCAATTTCAAAGTTATCACCGGTATAACTCACGTAATCAATATCATCCTTAGCTTCTTCATGGTTTGAATTCTTTGCTTTTATAGTAAAGAGGCCATTATTAATAACCATTTCAACAGCTTTATTTAGTGAATTACTCATAATAGAAACACGCATAACTGTGTCTTGGAATAGTTTTCTGTCAACAACAAGAACACGATTACAGTTGTTAGGTAAAATAGAAGTAATATCTGGATATTTAGCATCTATCAGAATGCTTAATAATGAGATTCCATTTACTGTAGTCTGGAGGCTATTCTTGTTAATCTTGAGCGTCACTACTGTATCATCTTCAACAGATTCCTTCATAGTAGACATCATGGAAATTAACTGATCGACACCTTTCTTAGGGAAAATAAAACCATTGTCATCGACAGTAACAGGTATATTACAAGGTTCAACCAATCTCCCCTTCTGTAAACTCATTCTATGACCATCAGCAGTAATTATATCAAGCCCCATATTGTCTGAGCCTACTACAGCAAATCTCATTCCTTTCAAAAATACACGATAACTCTCTGCAGCCATGGAGAACTTTGTTGTCTTCATAACATTCAACAGTTCGTTTAATTCAATCTTTAATTCATATAAAGGATCAAGACACTCTATTGCTGGAAAGTATTCTGCGTCTATGGTAACCATATTTGACTTGAACTTGCCTGAGGATAGAAGTAATTTGTCATCAGTACCGTCATCAACAAAATTAACATAAGCTCCGTCAGGCAATTTCTTCAGTATTTCGAGAAGAATTTTTACATTTACTGTAGTTTTCCCTTCCTTTATATCATCACAGAATAAACCTACTTCAGTAGACATTTGGATTTCTGTATCTGTACAAACCATGCGTAACTTATATTTTGCATCTTTAATAACGGTTCCGTCGTTCGGCAAAATTTCAAGCAAAACGTTAGAAGTAATAGGATTATTAGCAGTATTTCCGGCCACACCAGAAATATGTCCTAAAGGCTTTAATAAATCTTCTCTTCCAATGCTACACTTAAACATTATTACTTCTTCCTTTTGTTAATTTTTTACTCTGTTAACTGTAATTTCAGATTCTCCCAGTCTTCTCTGTACTGAGGGTCGTTCTCTGCAATCATTTTATTAACTTTATTCCATGCGTTAATAACAGTTGAATGATCTTTATTGCCAAATTGTTTTCCTAAACTAGGGTAACTTGCCTTTGTTAATTCTCTGGCCAATGCCATAGCCATCATTCTAGCGTAAGCAATTGATTTTGGTCTTGCTGAAGAATCAATATCTTTAACAGTAATTCCATAATATTCAGCTACAACCTGTTTAATATTATCTACAGTCTGAAGCTTTGCATGGGCATTTAGTGAATCTTTCAATGCTTCCTTTACAACATCAACAGTAACCGTCTGTATTCTTCCGGCAGTACCAGTTACATAAGCTCCTATAGTTTTTATATGACCTTCAAGAACTCGTATATTTGTTTGGAATTTATTCGCAAGGAAAACAATACTCTGATTATCAAATGAGAGATTCATTTCTTTAATCTTTTCAACAATGATTCTCTCTCTTGTATCTTTATCAGGAGGTTCAACTTTTATAACTACACCTGATGAAATTCTGTTTCTGATGCGACTATCCAGTTTTCTGAAATTAGCAGGATGCTGACTTGCTGCAAATATAAGCTGAACATTAGAACATACGATTTCATCAAACAATGTAATAAAATCCTTGGTAAGTCCTACAGTATTTTCTAACTGCTGAATATCATCTATGAAAAAAACATCTGCACTTCTGTAAAAAGACTTGTAGTTGTTGTAGGTAGCTGAATTTATTCCACCTCTTTTATAATCATTCACAGCGCGCAGAAAATCCTGATAAAACCTGTCTAATGTTACTAAAATTATCTTCTTTTCAGGATGTCTACTGGCAACTTCATTGGCTATAGCATTAAGAATATGAGTCTTTCCTAAACCTGAATCCCCCCATATGAAGAAAGGATTACGTTGCGAATTACCTGGATCTTTAGCAACAAGTTTACCATTTGTGCATAAATTCTGATTTGTTGGACCTTCAACAAAGTTATCAAAATTCTTGTCCTTTTGAATGTTTACAGATTTATAGAATATATTATTCTTGAAATCATCCATGGAGTATGACTCAGTCTGATCAAAATCGACAGAACTATTTTCATACAGACTGTTGTTTTCCAATGGATATATATCATTTACATTATTTTCAGGAGCACAATTTGCGTTCTGTTCAATGACATTATGAGGAAGTATCTCTGAGGCATTCAATTCTTGCAAATCAGAATAGTTTCCCCTTGGTTTTATTTGCTGATAATTATTCTGATAAACTTCACTTTCCAGAATTCTGTTATTGGCGTACGTTCCACCGACATTTTGACTCTGTCTCATTCCAGAGTTGTTGAACTGATTATCCTGATATGAATGAGCTCTGTTCTCTACCTGAGGTTCAGGAACTTGACGAGACATGTTATTAACAATATTGCCTCCCACGCGTACAGGAGAATTTAAATTAACACTCTTATTAACGCTAAATTCAGACTGAACTTCAATGGCAACATTGTAATTCTTGTTGGAAACATAACGTACAGCTTCCACGATAGAATCCATAAATTCATTTACTAATAATCCCTTTATCATTCTATTTGGTACAAGAATTGAAAAAGTATTATCTTGAATAACTACGTTTGCAGTTCTCAGAAAAATTTTTAATTTTGCCAGTGACCTGTTCAAAGGCAGGGAAAACAAGTATCTTTTTACATTTTCCCAAAGTTCAAGACTAGCCAAGATACAACCTCTTTAATAATGTGCAATTTCAGCTAAAGTTACTTAAAAAAGCAGTATGGGATTATACAACAACACAAGTAACTTATCCACAGTTTGAACGCTAAATTTATACCTGAATAACAAGTAACTTACGCACAATTTTTCCCAAAAACATACTAATCATTTTCTTCTTTGCATTTATTTCTATTTGTGATCGTATGCTATTGAATAATTGAATTTTATCAAGTTTGTATAAATACATATTATTTATTCAGAATTAATGGTTATCCATCCATATATATACACAACACAAAACTACTTATACACAAATCGAGGTAGCTATAACGTAATTAACAATCGTTTAAGTTGATGCAAAAATGTGATTTTCTTAAACTTTCTAGCTTGACTACTAAATGCTAACTCTATATAATCGCACCACAAATAATTATTTTGTTTAGGTTAATTAACCATTAATTTATGGGAGTTTATTATGAAACGTACATTTCAGCCTTCAGTTTTGAAGCGTAAGCGTACCCACGGTTTCCGTAACCGTATGAAGACCGCTGATGGTCGTAAGGTACTTTCTCGTCGTCGTGCAAAGGGTCGTGCTCGTTTAA
>JAEEGL016472230.1_pt1 | contig 31107 bp, 22 predicted proteins | sample 9134231 | NCBI WGS metagenome assembly JAEEGL01 (sample SAMN16246548, study PRJNA631951) | gut metagenome | biome: gut microbiome; feature: rumen; material: fiber-attached | host: Bos | place: Iran: Karaj | collected 2018-10
AAAAAATCACGTTCATATAATATACCTACAATATGATCTTTATCCTTCTTATATACTGGGATTCTTGAATAAGCATTATCAAGCATAAACTCTTTAACTTCTTCAAGTGAGGAATTATAATCAATAGCCTCCATCTTAATACGAGGTACCATTATATCCTCTGCAGTTCTATCATTCAAATCAAATACTTTTCTAATTGTTGAAGCCTCATCATGCTCAATTGATCCTTGACCTTCCATTTGATCAATTATAACACCTAATTCATCTTCATTCATCTTAGTTTCTTCAGTTTTATTTCTTGTAAATATTTTTTGTAATCCTAAGAATAAATAAGTAAATGGAGTAAATATTAAGCTAATAATATATACTGGCCATGCTACCTTACAAGCAACACCTTCTGCATGTTGTTTAGCAATAACCTTTGGTAATATTTCACCAAAAATTAATAAAGATACTGTAACAATTAAAGTTGATAACCATGTAACTGTATCCTCATCAACTGCTAATTTAGTTAGGAACAATACAAATAATGTTGATATAGCAACATTTACTAAATTATTACCTATCAATAAAACAATTAATGTCTTATCAAATTTTTCTCTTAATTGTAGTGCCTTTTTTGCACCTGCTTTTCTATCTTCTACTAAAACTCTAATTTTAGAATCATTTAAAGATGAGAAGGCAGTTTCACTCATAGAGAAAAATGCAGAAAATAAAACTAAAACTAATATTATAATAAAGACCGGTACGCTAAATTTAGCAGAAACCGATAGAGGTATTAAACTACTCGATTGTATTTCCAATGTCCTTCACTCCTATTGTTATGCTCTACTAGAATACTTACCTGTTTCAGTATTAACGATAATATCTTCGCCTTGTTCAATAAACATAGGCACCTTAACAAGTAAACCTGTTTCTACGATTGCATCCTTTAAAGCATTTGTCTTAGTGTCTCCTCTTACGGCAGGCTCACATTGAGTTACCTTAAGAGTTACCTTATCTGGTAAAATAACACCTAAAATTTCATCACCATATTTTTCAATATTTACATTCTCATTTTCCTTTAAGAATTGCTTTTCATATTCTACAAGATTATGAGGGATTTCAATTTGCTCATAAGTTTCATTATCCATGAATACTAAAGCATCTCCACTATCATATAAATATTGCATTTCAATCTTATCAATAATTGCTTTTTCAACCTTTTCAGCAGCGTTGAATGTAATATCAACAATTGCGCCACTTCTTAAATCTCTTAATTTAGATCTAACAAATGCTCCACCCTTACCAGGTTTAACATGCATAAATTCTAAAATTTTATAAATCTTTCCATCATAAAGAATAGTCATACCATTCTTAAAATCATTACTAGAAACCATAATTTCCTCCAAATATAATTAAAATCTTTATTAGTATAACATATTATTAAATATTATTCAAATAATCGATAGCGTCCAAATAGCTACCCTCTAATTTGCCAGAAAAAGTTTTTGTACATACATCTCTTACAAAATTAATTTTTCTAAAGCCTTCTCTTTCATCTACCTTAGATAAATGAACCTCAATCTTTTCTCCATTAAACATTTCAAGTGCGTCATGTATCGCAACTGATGTATGTGTGTAAGCACCTGGATTAATGATTATTGAATCATATTTACCTAATACTGCTTCTTGGATTTTAGTAACTATATCTCCCTCATAATTAGATTGATAAAAATCTAATTTAAGATTATTATTTGCTCTTTTTATCATTAAATTATTAATTTCATCTAATGTTAAAGAACCATAATGTTCCTTAGGTCTTTTACCTAACATATTTAAATTTGGTCCATTAATTACAAGTACATTTAACATTTTATTTCCTCCATAATTTTAGATAAAGCATAATCAATATTTACATTTTCTACTTCAATATCCTTAAAATAATCATATTTATCTTTTCTTTCTTCAAAGAGTTCATCAATTGTTTTAGTTTGAAGTAATGGTCTTATAGTTTTTGATTTACTAGTTCTATATGTTAATACATCATTTGGAACCTTTAAATAAATACATAATCCATTCATTTTTTCTTTATTAGATAAATCCTTAATAACTCCACCACCAGTGGCGATAATAACATTATCAAGCTTTAAAAAATCATCTAATGTATTTTTTTCTAATGCTCTAAAATATTCTTCACCAAAACCATCAAATATTTCATCTATAAACATACAAGCATTCTTTTCAATATAAGAATCCATATCTATAAATTCATAATTCAATTTTTTTGCTAATCTTTTGCCAAGTGTTGATTTACCACATCCTGGCATACCAATTAAGTAAATTCTCATTTTAACCACCCATCTAGGTCTTTAATAATTTCATTTAAAGTTTTATCTAAATCATTTACATCAACATTATAAAAATGACTATCCATTTGGTTTTTAAACCAAGTTTCTTGTCTTTTAGCTAAATGTCTTGTATTCTTTTTGACTTCATCAATAGCCATATCCAAGGTAGATACACCTTCAAAATAAGGAATGAATTCTTGATAACCAATTGCGTGAGGATAAATGCCACGATCATACAATCCTTTAACCTCATCAATCAATCCTTCTTCAATCATTTTATCTACTCTTTTATTGATTCTATCATATAGCTTTTCTCTATCCATAGATAGATAAATAATATAATAATCATACAAAGCTTCTTTATTTTTATTAAAGCTATGAATTGATTTATTAGTTTCCTCTAAAACCTCTAAAGCTCTTAATACTCTTTTGCGATTATTTGGATGTAATTTATTCTTATCTATATTTGGATCTTTAGATAATAATAATTCAAATAATTCTTGATTAGAATATTCACTATATTTATTAGAAAATGATTCATCTCTTTTAGATGCTTCAAATTCATAATTAAATAATGCAGATTGAATATATAATCCAGTTCCACCACAGATTAAAGATATTTCATTATTATCCATAATCTTTCTAGCTTCCTTTTGAAAATCAAAAGCTGAATATTCATCACCTGGATTAACACAATCAATTAAATAATGCTTAACTCCATCCATTTCCTCTTTGGTAGGCTTTGCACTACCAATATTTAAATCCTTATAAACACTAACAGAATCACCACTAATAACATCTAAGTTATAATGCTTAGCTAATTTTATTGAAATATATGTTTTACCAACGGCAGTTGGACCACAAACAACAATTACCTTATTCATTATTTTTGAATCCTTTCAAACATCATTTCAAGCTCATTTGTAGTGATTTTAATAACTGTTGGTCTTCCGTGAGGACATGTATATGGATTTTTACATTTGTTTAAATTTTCAAGTAAGCTATCAACTTCCATTTTAGAAATAACATGATTAGCCTTAATTGATGCCTTGCATGCAATTGATGCAGCGATATGATGTCTAAAATATTTAATATCTATTTTATTCTCTTCAATCATTTTAGAAATAATATCATATAAGATTGAATCAATATTATCTACATTAGCCCATAGAGGAATACTTCTAACAACAAATGTCTTATCGCCAATTGAATCAATTTTAAAACCTATATTTTCAAATTTATCATAATTGTTTTCAATATAGATTTCTTCTGATTTAGTTACATTTAAAACAATTGGAACAATTAAATCAGTTACAGGCTGATTAGGATTACATAATAAATCTAAATACTTTTCATAATTGACTCTTTCAGCCGCGGCATGTTGATCAATCAAATACATTCCTTCACTGTTTTGGAATATTAAATATGTACCAAATACATTTCCAACATATTCTAAATATGGAAGCTTTTTACCTTCATATTTATCTTCAAATTGTTTTACAGGCTCATTAATAATTTTTTCTTCTTTTTTGATTTCATCATCAAAATTATTAACATTAAATTCAAAAGGAATATTAACAGGTTCTGTTTTAGTTTCAACCTGATTATATGTTTTTATATCTTCTTTAATTTCATGATTTTCAAATATAGAAATATTTTCATATTTAACATTATTTTCAATATTTCTAGTTGGAATTAAGATTACTTTTTTTAATTCTTCTTTTATTTCATAAATTAATTTATCACAAATATCTTTTTCATTAGATATTTTAATTTCAACCTTATTAGGATGAACATTACAATCTATTAATAACGGATCTATATCAATATATATAATACCAACAGGAACCTTATTAATAGGTAAGAATGTTTCAAATGCACTTATTACAGCATTTATAATATTATAGTTTTTTACATATCTTCCATTAACAACTAAAGATAATTCTAATTTATTTGATCTATAAATTGATGGCTTTAATAAAACAAGTCTAGCCTTATAGCCATCTGAAATAAAATTAAAATCAATTATATTTTTAGATGCCTCAGCACCATATAATTCATAAATAAGATTTTCCATCTTATTAGTACCAGTTGTATAAAAAGACATCTTATTATCATTATATAAGGTAAATCTAATATCAGGATGAGCTAAAGCTTCACGCTCTACATAAAATAATATAGATGAATATTCAGTCTTCTCACTCTTTAAATATTTTAATCTAGCAGGTGTATTAATAAATAAATTATTAACTACCACTGTAGTACCTTTATTAGATGAAGTTTCTTTTTCTTCAATCTTATTGCCGAATTTATATGTAGCGGTATATCCATATATACCATCAGTAGATGATGTAATAGACATTTGACTAACTAAAGCAATTGAAGCTATCGCTTCACCTCTAAAACCTAAAGTATTTAATTTATATAAATCATATTTATTTTTAATTTTAGATGTAGCATGTGGCATAAATGACATTAAAACATCATCCTTATCCATCCCAATACCATCATCAACTATCTTTATTTCTTCAACGCCACCAGTCTTAAGATATATTTTAATATCTTTAGCTTGGGCATCTATTGAATTTTCTAATAATTCTTTTACAACACTTGATGGTCTTTCAACAACCTCACCAGCAGAGATTAGTGAGGCAAGCTCATCAGACATTCTTAATATCTTGCCCATTATTCAATCTCCTTTAGCTCATATAAAATATTTAAAGCATCACGTGGTGAAATATTGTTAATATCTATTTCATCAAGTCTATTTTTAATTTTAGAAGCAGTTGTTTCTTGTTTAACTTCTTCTTTTTCTTCATAATTATCAAAATTAAATAAATCTAAAGTAACTAATGATTTTTTATTATCAGTTTCTTCTAGCTTTAGTAAAATTTCTTTGCTTCTTTCAATTAAAGATTTTGGTAATCCTGCAAGTGAAGCAACATTAATACCATAAGATTTATCAGTAGGTCCTGAAATAACCTTATGCATAAAGGCAACTCCATTTTCAGTTTCTTTTGCTTCAACATGAACATTCTTTAATCTAGATAATTTACCTTCTAGGGCAGTAAGCTCATGATAATGTGTTGAGAATAAAACAACACATCCAACCTTTTCGTGTAAATATTCTAAGATAGCTTCCGCTAAAGCCATACCATCATATGTTGCAGTACCTCTACCTATTTCATCAAATAAAACTAAGCTATTTTTAGTAGCGTTAGAAATAGCATAATTAGCTTCACTCATTTCAACCATAAATGTAGATTGACCAGAAATAATATCATCAGAAGCTCCTATTCTTGTATAGATAGCATCAAAAATAGATAAATTGGCAACCTTTGCTGGAACAAATGAACCCATTTGAGCCATTATAATAATATTAGCTAGCATTCTCATATAAGTTGATTTACCACTCATATTAGGACCAGTAATTAAAATTGTATTATATTTATTGATAACAACATCATTAACAATATAATCATTTTCTAATATTCTACTTAATACTGGATGTCTACCATCAACAATATTTACTTCTCTATTATTGTTAAATGTAGGTCTTACATAATTATATTTAATTGCACAATCAGATAATGAAATATACACATCTATTTCAGAAATAATATCAGCTAATTCTTGTAATGATTTAATAAAATTATTAGCGTATGATCTTAATTCCTTAAAGATTTCATATTCAATATTTTCTTCTTTTTCTTTTGCATTTAAGACTAATTCTTCATAATGCTTTAATTCAGGTGAAATAAATCTTTCAGCGTTAGCTAATGTAGCTCTTCTTTGATATCCTGAATCTTCTGGGATTTGAGATAAAGCACCTTTAGAAACTTCAATATAATAACCAGTTACTCTATTATATCCAACCTTTAAAGTCTTAATATTAAATCTTTCTCTTTCTTTTTGTTCATAATTTAATATCCAGTCTTTACCATTAGTTCTAATCTTTCTAACTTCATCTAGCTCATTATTAAATCCATCATTTATCAATCCGCCTTCTTTAACTGATAGTGGTGGATCATTAACTAATGCTTTTTCTAATAATTCATATAAATCTCTATGAGTATTAATATCATTAGCTAAATTATTACTTGCAGGCATATCTAGCTTTTTAATTTCAGATACTAAATCAGGCATTCTTTCTAATGATCTTCTTAACCATACTAAATCCTTAGCATTTGCTTGATTAGCTGAAATTCTAGCTATAATACGCTCTAAATCATATACATTTTTAAATATAGTTTTAATTTCTTTTTTAACTAAAAAGCATTCGTTAAATTTTTCAACAAAATCTAATCTTTCATTTATTAAATCTCTATCAATCAAAGGCTTATTTAACCATTTAGATAATAATCTAGATCCCATAGCAGTTTCAGTATGATCTAAATGCCATAATAAAGAACCATTACGATTAGATAATCTTAATGTCTCATTTATTTCTAGATTCTTTTTTGTGAAAGCATCTATAGATAAATATTTCATACTTTCATATAAAACGAATTCCTTAAAGAATTTAGGCTTAACATATTGAGTCTTTTCATAATAATTTAACAATAAGCCTACAGCCTTATTTAATTCATTTGGTAAATTCTTAACAATGAATAATAATTCTTCATCAATATTTGAATTTTCTTCAATAGAAATCATTATTGAATTAGTATTAGCAAAATCCTTTAAAAGAATGTTATTAAAACTTTTATCAATTACTATCTCTTTAATCTTTAAAGATAATAATTCATTTAATAACATATCAAATTTTTTAAATTTGGATAAATAACCTTCACCTGTAGTTATATCTGAATAGCATAAAACATAATATCTATTGATATATGTAATTGATGCTATAAAATTATTTTCTCTTTCATTCAAGCCACTAGATAAAGTACCTGGTGTAATCATTTTAATAACACCACGCTTAACAATACCAACAGCCTCTTTAGGATCTTCTATTTGTTCTACTATAGCAACCTTATATCCTCTTTTAACTAGCTTTTCAATATATTCATTGGCGGCATGAAAAGGGATGCCACACATAGGCACTCTTTCAGGAGCACCAGCATCCTTTCCAGTTAAGGCTAGTTCAAGCTCACGAGATGCAATATGAGCATCCTCAAAAAACATTTCGTAGAAGTCTCCTAACCTAAAAAAGACTATAGAATCCTTATAGTCCTTTTTAATATCAAGATATTGTTCCATCATCGGGGTATATTTAAAATCACCCATTTACAATCACACCTTATCTAATTAAAGAATAGACAACTAAAGCAAGTACTAAAGCAGCCAATACTCCTCCAACTATGCTTAATACTAAAAATTTATTAACTCTATTTAAACTCTTTAGCTTTTCACTAGCATAATCATTATTCTTAATAGCAGTTACATCTAAATCTATAGTATCGTCAACTACTTCTTTTTGTTTACTATTTTCTAATATTTCATCTATCTTTTCATCAGATATATCTTCAACTGGCTCTTCCTTATATTCTTGAATAGGAGCAAGCTCACCAGGTAGGATTGGAGCCTTAAGCTTTTCAATAGGTGAGAATCCAATAAAGTCAGTTGAAGCATCTTCCTCTTCTACTTCCTCAACCTTAAATGAATCTAAAACCTCTTGTAATTTATCCGCATCAGCTTCATCACCATCATAAGAAATAACCTTCTTAGCAGGTTCATCTTCATTTAAAGATATAGCCTTTAAATCAACTTTAAACTTTAATGGGTCATAAATATCTTCTGAAGCAATTTCAGTAATAGATGAAGTTAAAATTTCGCATTGTTCTAAATAATAAAATAAATAATCAACTACATCTTCCTTAGTCATAAGTGGTTGCATAGAAATACCATTTCTTCTAGCATACATACTTAAGTTAGCAAGACTCATTTCAGCTAATTCATTACTTAAATCATCTGAAACATTACCATTTTTATTTAAATAATATTCAATATAAGCTAAATATTCTTCTTTTGATAATCTTTCAGGAATATCAATTCCATATTTATCCTTAATGATTTGAATATCTTCCATTCTAGCAGCTTTAGCTAAATTAGTTTTTAATATTTCAACATCAACACCATCAAATGTATTTGCCATTTCAACTGATGAAGCTGAAATATAATTTACATATTGATCAAATGTTTCCATCTTTTCTTTTCTGATAGTCTTAATATAATTCAATTCACCATCATTTAATTCTAAGCTTTTAGCATTTAAAATTACTAACTTAAATAAATTATGACGATATTTAGCAAATGATTCATCATCATTACAAATATTATTGAATAAATCAACTAATAATGTTTCAGTAAATGAATCATAATATGCTAATCTTTCAAAATAATTTTTAGGTAAGCTTTTAGAAACTAAAAATTTAATCTTATCATTTAAAACTGACACTAATGCCATACAATTAAATTTTCTTGGAAATAAAACATTTCTATTACTTAAAAAGTGATAAATTTGTTCACCAGATAATGATGATAATTGTCTTACAAAAACATCAATCTTAGTAGCTTTACCAAATATAGTGATTGTTCCTTTTTCATAATTAATATCCATATCATTACCTCCAAGATAACATATACTATCATTATAGTATAAAACTTAAATAGATTAAAGAATTTTATATAATTTTTTTAAGATAATAATTGAAAATCGTATAAACAACCAAAATACAAATATTATGCTTAAAATTAATCGATAAAAAAATTATTTTATGAAAATGTTATCATATAAATTTGTTATATCTTTTTCTCAAAAATTTAAAAATCAAGTTAAATTTTAGTAATATTTTTCATTAAATAATCTTTATTTTAAGCCGTTTTTTCAAAAATATTTTAAATTTTATAATAGCCTATTTGCATATAAAAATAACTTGATATATACTTGCTTTGGCGTCTATGACGCTGCATAGGAGGATCAAATGAGACTTTCACAGAAGTTGGGTACAACGGCTGTGTAAGTGGAGGTCGCAATTGGAATATTTAGTTATTCTAGTTATTATACTTGTTATAATAATTCTATTGCTTAATAGAGTAAGCTAGAATTGCTAAATCGGGCCCGGATCTCATTGAGGTAATATATAGTCTAGAATGTATATTACTATTCAGCTCGTTTGTATCCAAAAATGCGAAAAGAGGATGGTCACACATCCTCTTTTCATTTTATTCAGCTCATTTGTCTTCCGACAATTTAATTATATAACACAAATTTATAATTGTAAATTATATTTGTAACAAAACTATATTCTTATTTATAAATAAGCAGCACCAAATATACCGGCATCATTACCTAATTTCGCTTTTTTAATACTAATATTCTTAACAGCGAAATGAGCATATCTTTTGTAATATTCAGAAATTTTATTAATTAAAATATCACCTGCATTTGATACTCCACCACCAATATAGAAAGTATCAACATCAACAGATAATTCAACTGAAGCAATAGCTCTTCCTAAGGCATCAGAAATTAAATTTAGAACAAATAATCCTAATGGATCTTCTTCTTTTGATGCATCTAAAATGTCCTTTGCAGTCATAGTTTCTTTAGTTAATTTTGTCTTAAATTTATCAAAATATAGCTTAGCAACTCTAACTATTCCAGTTGCAGATGCAACTGTTTCTAGGCATCCATAAAGACCACAACTACACTTAAAATTATGAACAAAATCGACAAACATATGGCCAATTTCACCACAATTTGAATGGCTTCCATCCCTAACTTTTCCATCAATTACTAAGCCACCACCAACACCTGTCCCAAGTGTAATCATATATGCTGATTTAGTTTTATCACCATCAGCTAATAATTCACCTAAAGCTGCTGCGTTAGCATCATTAGTACATGTTATATTTACATCTGGAAAATACTTCTTGAAAATAGGCTCTAAATCCAAATTTTCAATGCCTACATTAGGTAATTTATCAATTACATTACCAACAACATGTCCAGGAAGTCCAATTCCAATTTTATCAATTATGTAATTTTTTTCATTACATCTTTTTTTTATGCTTTCACATACATCAGTAAATAATGTTTCTTTTTTTGTTTCTACAACAAACTTATCAATTACTTGATAATTATCAAAAACGCCAATCTTTACTGTTGTACCACCAACATCAATACCTACTCTCATATAACCACCCATTTATAAATATTTAATTAGTTCTTTAAATATATCACTATAATGCTCATCAACAATGCCAAAATCCATCTTTTTAAAGCTCCAAACAGCTCTACCTATTCCATAGTATTCAAATGCGTTATTAATGTCTTTAAACCAGTTTAAAGTGGATTTTGTGTCCGCTCTATCAATAACACCATATTCACCACAATATAATGCTACATTATTTTCATTAGCATAATCAACTGCTTCTTTAAATAAATTGATAAAAAAGTTATCTTTTAATAATTTTAAAGCATTTTGACTATTACCTAATGTTCCATTTTCGATACTAGGAACAATTTTACAAATACTTTCATATTTATCCTTATCAACTGGATATGGCATTCTAAAATCTAATGGCATTTTATCTACCCAGTATGCTCCTTGATGTGAAAATGCCATAGGCTCATAACAGTGAACATTATATACAATATTTTCATCATATGGCTTAGGTAAATATTTAACAGCCTTTACGCTTGAATATCCTACACCACCAAATAATATTTTAACATCTTTTGCATTCTTTCTAATTGTTTTAATACATCTTAATGCTAAATCATTCCATTCGTTAATAACATCAAAGCTAGTTACTTCATTTAGCATTTCAAACATCATCATATCTGAATATTTACTATATCTCTTGGATAATCTATCCCAAATATCTAAGAATAAATTCATAAGCTTTTCATTAGTAAAGAATCCATTTGAATATTCAAAATCATCAAATACATATCCTGGTGCCTTATGTAAATCTAAAACAACATTTAAATTATATTTTTTACACCAAGAAATACATAAATCAATATATTTATATCCAATCATGTTATCACACATGTTTTTTTCATCATAAATATTTTCAAAATCAACAGGTAATCTTAGATGATCACAACCTATTTCTTTAATCTTTTTAATATCTTCTTCTTTAATAAAACTATCTAAATGAGATATTTCTAAGCTTCCTTGTGATAACCATCCACCTAAATTTACACCCTTTATATATCCATCTAATTTAATCATTTTCCACCTCGAAATAATATTCTATTTTTTCATTATATTTTTTACCCTTTAATAAAATATCTTTTTTATCTTTTATGAAAGGACTATTTATAGAATTTGGATGATAACAACATTCTAAACATATTGCATAATATGGTTCCATTTTTTTATCATTATTCATCATTAGTTTTTCAACATAATTACATGTATAAATAACAACAACTGGATATGTTGTTTTAATTTTCATTGTTCTTTTAGAGTTAATATCATGTAATATAACTTTATAATTATCATCATTACTATCAAATATATATGGATAATCATATCCATTTGTATTATTTATTATTTCTGGATCATTTAAGTAATCACCTATTTTATGCATATTCTTAAAAGAATATATTTTACTACAATCTACAATTTCTTGTGGTAATAAATTCTCTATTCTTTCCATTTTAGTCGCATCAATAAATAATTTATGATTTAAGATATTATCTTTAGAATTACCACTCAAATTAAAATATGAATGATTAGAAATATTCAGTAAAGTATTATCATTTGATATAGCATCATATTCTAAAGTAAGTTTATTAATATCTTTATATAATTTATAAATTATTTTCAATACAACATCACCTGGATAACCAGATTCCATATCAGGTGAATAATAAGAAAACTTTACTTCATAAAAAGAATCAGTTTCTTTTTGTTCATATTCAAATTCTTTATAACCAAATCCATCTATACCACCATGTAAGCCATTTGGATCTTTTGATTTAATTGTATATTCTTTATTATTTAGTTTAAATTTAGAATTCGAAATTCTACCACCTGTTCTACCAATTGTTTTACCTAAATAACTTCTTTCTTTATTAAAATCTTTTCTATTTTTTGTCGTATATAAAATAGATTCAAGATTATTATATTTATCAACTGTTTTAATGTCATATATAGACGCACCAATATTACATAAGGTAACAACAGTATTAAATTTATTAGATATTTCAATGAATTTAATCATTATATTACACCTCATACATTATAGTATATAAAAGCGCATCTTTAATAAAATGCGCTATTTGTTTTTAAAAAGAACTATTCAGTTGTTTCTTCCTTTTCTTCAGCAGGACTTGATTCTTCAACTGGTTGAGTTTCTTCCTCAACAGGTGCCTTTTCCTCTATAGAAGTTTCCTCTTTAATAGGAGCTTCTTCTACAGCAGGAGCTTCAGCTTCTACTGAAGTATTTTCAACAATTGGTTGTTCATCTAAAGCATTTTCTTTTGCTTCAGCTTCCTTTAATGCAGCTAATCTTGGATCAATTAGGTATTCTTCATCTAAGAATTCAAGGTTTCTATCATCTTCCTTAGAAAATAAATGAACATGACTTCCATTAAATCCTAACTTAATTGTTTGACCAACATAATTTACATATCCTTCAAGTGTAGGAACAATAACAATTACATCCTTTCCTTTGACTGTCATATGTAAATGAGCTGCAGGTCCCATTAATTCTGATACATTAACAAGGCCATCAATTCCTTTATCACCAACAACCATGTGATCAGGTCTTACACCTAATGTAATTTTTTGACTAGTAACGTTATTAGCTGATAATCTCTCCTGTTTTTCTTTTGCAACTAAAACTTTATAGTCATCAACAATTACATAATATTTACCATCCTCTAAAGATAATTCAGCATCAAAATAGTTCATTTGAGGAGTTCCAATGAAACCTGAAACGAATTTATTTCTTGGATGGTCATAAACCTCTTGAGGAGTACCGATTTGTTGTACAAATCCATCTTTCATAACAACAATACGATCACCTAAAGTCATAGCCTCAACTTGGTCATGTGTAACATATATAAATGTAGTGTTAATTCTACTTCTTAATTTAATAATCTCGGCACGCATTTGATTACGTAACTTTGCGTCCAAATTTGATAATGGTTCATCCATTAATAATACCTTTGGATTTCTAACGATAGCTCTACCGATGGCAACACGTTGTCTTTGACCACCAGATAGATTTTTAGGTTTTCTATCAAGATATTCTGTAATATTTAATATTTCAGCTGCTTCTCTTACCTTTCTATCGATTTCATCCTTAGGTGTGTGTTTAATTTTTAATGAATATGCCATATTTTGGTAAACTGTCATATGTGGATATAAAGCATATGATTGGAATACCATTGCAATATCTCTATCCTTTGGTTCGATTGAATTTACAATCTTTCCATCGATATATAATTCACCTTCACTGATTTCTTCAAGACCAGCAACCATACGTAATGTAGTTGACTTACCACATCCAGAAGGTCCTACTAGTACAATAAATTCACCATCTTTAATATGTAAATTTAAGCTTTGTACAGCAATAACACCTTTTTCTGTAATTTGAAGATTATGTTTTCTAACATGAGGGACAACCTTCTTACCAAATAAACCAAAATATTTTCTTCTTGGTTTATCAATATATGGATAAATTTTTACTAAATCCTTTAAAATTACTTCTGCCATATTTTATAACCTCTCTTTTATCCTTTAACTGAACCACTTGTTACACCTTTAATGATAGATTTTGATAAAATGAAGAATACTATCATTACAGGGAATACTGAAATAAATATTGCTGCATATAACATACCTGAATCCATTCTTGCGAAGTCTGCACTTCTTAATAATGATAACATAGTAGGTAATGTTCTCTTATCTTTATCAGTAATTAACAATGTTGGCAAATATAAGTTGTTCCATGAAGCAACAAATGAGAAAATTAATTGTACAGCAAGCGCTGGCTTCATTATCGGTAGAACAATTCTATTAAATGTCATAAATTCATTTGATCCATCCATTCTTGATGCTTCTACTAATTCAAGAGGAAGATTTGCTCTTAAATGTTGTAGCATATAAAAGAATGTTGCAGGAGCACAGATACCAGGAACAATTAAAATCCAGTATTGATTTGTCCATCCCATTTGATCACACATTTGTATAAAACCAACTGATGCAACTTGAGAAGGAATCATCATAATAGCAAGAATAAATGTTTCTGCTACTTTCTTTAATTTAAAATTGTATGCATATATACCATAAGCACATAATGCAGAAAAATATGTAGTAACTATTGCAGATAATGATGCAATAATAAATGAGTTCAACATACCTCTAGGTACATTTGCTAATGATGTATTTTTCCACAAATTAGAAAGATTATCAAAGAAATGTGATGATGGTAGTAATGTAAAACCATTTTGTAATTCTGCATGACTTCTAGTTGCATTTACAAATAGCAAATAGAAGAAAAATAAACACATAACTGTAAGAAGAATTAAAAAAGTATATACTAGAACTCTTTGCGTAGTTAATTTAACTTTAGCAGCTCTATTTTCGTTATATCCTAATTGCTTTTCCATATATTATTTATAATCCTCCTTCTTTGTAATTGACTTGAAGACTATAATACTAAATATACCTGTTACAATAAATAATATGATTGCTATTGCGCCAGCAACACCATAATTTCTAGAACCAGATAAATTCTCATTTAATAACATAACAAGAGTCTTAGATGTCTTATTCGGAGCACCCTCGCCTTTAGTTAATACTTGTGGAACATCGTACATTTGAAGTCCACCTATCATAGATGTAATAATAACATATACAAGAATTGGTTTTAATAATGGTAATGTGATATCAGTGAATACTCTAGTTGATGAAGCTCCATCCATTCTAGCTGATTCAAACAAGCTTTCATCTATACCCATAATACCTGCCATTAATAAAATTGTAGTATTACCGAACCACATTAAGAAGTTCATTAAAGCTACTAAACCTCTAGTAGACCAAGTATACGTTGTAACAAAATCGACCTTTTGATCAATCCATCCAAGAGCTAATAATATTTGATTGAATGGACCTGTCTTATCAAAAATAGCATAAAATAAGAATGCGAATGCAGTCGCCATGATTAAATTTGGCATATAATATACTGCTTTAAAGAAACCAGTACACTTCAAATTTAATCTTGTACTTGTAAAGAATAATGCAAGTATTAATGAGAAAGCAAGCTGTACAACAGCTCCTAAAACCCACATTATAATCGTATTCCATAAGCATTTTAATATCATTATTTCACCATTTAACGTTGGTGAGAATAAATCAACATAATTTTGTAATCCAACAAATGATGGTCCAATAACATTTAAGCCTTCATATTTATAGTCTAAAAAGCTATAAATTAATGTAGTTATTTGAGGATAAAGTGTGAAAATAGCATATGCAATAAAGAATGGTAAAATAAAAATATATCCCCATTTAGCATAGCTAACTTTTGTTTTTGTTTTCTTAGGTTTTTCTTCTATTGTAGTTTCCATAGATCAGAATCCTCTCCTTCATTTTTAAAAAAATGTGGCGGAAAATACTCCCGCCACATCTTCCCAATTGATTAATTGATATAAACTATTTGTTTATTCTACTGTAACTGTTGGGCACTTTTCTCTAATATATGACTTGAAATTGTTTAAAGCAACTTCCTTAGTAACACCATCAGCCTTCTTTAAGTATTCTTGGAACTTGTTTTGTAAACCTTCATTACAATATTGATCATAAATTGTTTGATTTTGGAATGCAATATTTTGAGCTCCATTTAAGTATAACTTAGTATCGTTTTGTCCACCTAAGAATGCATTACCTTCATCTAAATAGTCATAGTAATTAGAAACAGCTTGGTTAACTTCAGTGTTATTTACGAATTGATTTTCTTGGAATGCTAATGCAGTTAAAACTGAATTATCAGTTGTGAAAGCATTAATAGTCTTTGCAACTAAATTATCATCATCACCATCAGTTGCAGCAAGCATCCAAGTACCACCCCAGAAATAAGGAGCTGGACCTTCAACTAGACCCCAATCACCAAATGAGTTATCTTCACCCTCTTGAGCTGGACCCATACAGAAGTTATAATACCATGCTGGTCCAAAGTAACAGAATGCCTTACCATCAGCTTTCATTTCATTTGTAGTTTCAGTATCCCAAATACCAGAAGTTAAAGTGTATCCTTTTTCAACATATAATTCAGCTTGATTCATCCATGCAGTAATTTGATCATCAAATTGTAACTTATTATTTGAATCAACCCATGGTTTAGTAACATTATTAGAGAAAGCTCTATAAGTTTCAGCAAATGAAGCTGTCATATAATAACCTTTTGTCTTCATTTGAGCTGCAACTGCATCGAATTTTTCCCAGCTGTCAATCTTATCTTGAACATAATCAGGAGTACCATTTCCTTCGCCCCATAAATCTTCAGCAATTGAACGACGATAAATTACGCCTGCTGGACAGCATTGGAAAGATGCACCTTTTACTACACCATTAGAATCTGAAGCAGCATCAATAGTGTATTGATAACAATTATTGAAATCAACAGCTGTCTCTTTATCAGCAGAATCCTTATATTTTAATTTAGAAACGTCTTTAGTATAATTACTATTAGTATACTTTAGAATGTAGTCAGCTTCAGCTAAGAATAAATCTACCTTATCGCGTGAACCTGCAGTAGCATTCTTCTCTAATGCTTTATCAAGAGCTTCTTGGTAAGCACCATTGTCAGATGGAACGATAGTGAACTTTACTTCTTTACCATCTAAGTGAACTGTCTTAGATAAATCTTCTGTCTTTTCATCAGACACATACTTGTAGAAGAAGCCTTGGAACTCAGTGTTCCATGCATAGATGTGGAATACATCACTTGCACCACAGCTTGTAAGAGATACTGCTGCCAATCCTAGTGCGGCAGCTCCTAAACCTAATAAAACCTTTTTTTTCATAAATCCTCCTAATGTCTCCTTTTCCTTGAAAAAAATTCTTTACTAATATTTAGTAAATAGGTTTACCATTCCTTAATCGTTTAAGAAACGGTTACTTAATTGTAGCTATTTAAAAGATCTAGATTTTGTCTCAAAACTACTAAAACGTTTTCATTCGATACAATTTTAAAATAAGACTTCTAAACTCGACAAAATGCTATTTACTTTTTAAATAACTGATTACCACTACTTGTATGATATCACTTTAAAATTATTTTGTAAACACTTTTTTTAAAAAAACTTAAACGTTTCCGAAAATCGCTTACATATTTCGAAAAAAAGTTTAAATTATATATTAAAAATATATACTTAAAATTTAAAACTTGCTAATTATTTTCTTAAATTCATAAAAAGAGTCTTTTTTTATTCTCTTTCCTGTTTTATAGTCAACAAAAACAATTCCAAATCTCTTTCTTAAACCACTATTCCATTCAAAATTATCAAATAAACTCCACAAGAAATATCCTTTTACTTCTATTTCATCAGATATTTTTTCTAATTCTGATAAATATCTTCTTATATAATCAATTCTTTGAGGATCATGAACTTTACCATCTAGTGATACCATGTCATTATTGCAAAAACCATTTTCACTTATAATGATTGGCTTTTTATATCTCTTATATAAATATTTTGGTCCATAATATAGTGTTTCAGGAACAACCTGTAACCAATCTATATTCCCTTCTGGAAATCCAAAATCAAATTTATCCTTAATCAAATTACCTTTCTCATCTAAAGAATAATAATTTCCAGAATAAAAATTTTGATAAATATAATCTAGAGGCTGACTTATTAATTCCAAGTCTTCTTTTGTAATATTAGGTAGTACGTCCTTAAATTGTTCATAATATGTTTTAGGATAGTCACCTATAAATATTGGATCACTATAAATTGATACACTATTAGAATATTCAAATCCTCTATCAATATCAAAATATTTTTTATAACATTTTTCTTCTAATTCTCGATTGCTTCTATCAGAAGGAACAGCAGGTCTTGAGCATGGTGCGAATCCAACTGTTGAATCAGGAATATTTTTTCTAATAACTTTCACAGCAGCACCATGACATTTTAATAAATTATGAATTGCTTGAAGCATTTCTTTATCATTATATTTTGTTCCAGGTGCAAAATAGCATGCATCATGTCCCATAAACATAATGCATTGAGGTTCATTAATTGTAATATAATCTTTAACTAAACCTTTCAAAGCAGTTGTAATAACATCTGTATAATATTCAAAATATTTAACTATATCATCATTTAAAAATCCACCAATATCATCAAGCCATTGAGGCATATCCCAGTGATATATTGTGACAACAGGCTTAATATTATTTTTGATTAATTCTTTACATAATTTAACATAATAATTAATTCCTTTCTTATTAGGCTTATTATTAGAATTAATTACACGCCCCCACGCGATAGAGAATCTATATGCTTTAACTCCTAAGTTTTTAATTAACTTAACATCATCTTTGTATTTTATGTAGCTTTCGCAAGTTTTTGTTCCATCACTTCCATCAATAATAGCCCCTTCTTTTTTACAAAAAGTATCCCATATTGATTCACATCTTCCATCTGCATCAACTGATCCTTCAATTTGATATGATGCAGTAGCTACGCCAAAAATAAAATCCTTATCAAACATGTTCGTGCCTCCTTAGACAAATAAAACAATGGTAAACCATTGTTCTATTAATTATTTATTAATATCTTTTACAGTATTTCCTTCTTGTAAATATCCTTTAACTATTATTCTTTCTGCAATAGTAGTCTTTGGATTTTCAATTGTTTCAATTAGCTTTTGAACAGATTTTTTTCCAATTTCAACTGAATCCTGGACATATGTTGTAATAATTGGTCTCGATAATCTAGATAATTTAATACCATCGTATCCTACTATACTAATATCATCTGGAACCTTCATTCCATGCTTTTCAATTTCAGTTACGCCACCTAATAAAGAATAATCGTCTGGATATATTATACAAGTTGGTTTATTTTTTAATGCTAATAACTCTCTTGTAGCCTCACCACTTACCTTAGGTATATGATATCTTCCGTTCTTAACATATTCATCAGGAACTTCAATGCCATGTTCTTCACAAGCTTTATAAAAACTTGCAACACGCTTTTGAGTTACCGAAGTATCATCACCTTTAATAAAGGCAATTTTTCTATGACCTAATTTATAAACATAATCAATGATATCCATCTCACCTTGAATATTATCAGAGACAACTGATGACTTTTCATTAAAATCATAATCAATAGTCACAGTTGGAATGTCACTTTCTACAAGTTGAATTACCTCAGGATCCTTGAAATCAACTGAAGCAATAATAACACCATCAACATTACGATATCTTGCATGTTCATAGAAAGTTAGATGATTTTCTCCAAAATGATGAGATATAAATGTTATATCATAACCATTCTTTTCACTTTCATCTTTTATTGAATTAAGCATTGAAGAAAAATATTCATGCTCTAAACCTGAGCTAGTTTCATCTACGAATAAAACCCCAATATTATAACTTCTTTTAGTTTTTAACAATCTTGCAGAAGCATTTGGGACATAACCCATTTCTTTCGCAACGCTTCTTATATATTCTGCTGTTTTTTCGTTTAAATCTGAATCGCCATGCAAAGCTTTACTTACTGAAGCAATAGACAATCCACATCTATTCGCAATGTCTTTAATTTTTACCATAATTATCTTACGACTCCCTATAAATTGTCATCTTACTTCGAAAACGGTTAAGTAATTTACAATTATATTATATTGTTTTAAATAAAAAAAATCAACAAACAAAAAGAATTATACAAAAAATTATAAAAATAACGAAAAATATTCTTGCTTTAATAGAAAATAATGATTATAATAAGGAAAAAGGATTACTTAAACGTTTTCGAAAATTAATAAGGGAGAAAAACATGAAATTTGGACACTTTGATGATAAAGAATATGAATATGTTATAACAAATTACAATACTCCTCTTCCATGGATTAATTATTTAGGACAAGATGGATTCTTCAGTCTAATGAGTAATACATGTGGCGGTTATATGTTTTACAAAGACGCCAAATTAAGAAGAATTACAAGATTCAGATATAACAATGTTCCTAGAGATTATGGTGGAAGATATTATTATATTAATGATAATAATACTATTTGGAATCCAGGTTTTCTTCCATTTAAAACTAAACTAGATAGTTATAAATGTAGACATGGTCTTGGATATACAATTTTTGAAAGTGAAAAAAACAAACTTAAAGCAGATTTATTATGCTTTGTTCCTTTAAATGATTTATGTGAAATAAATCAATTAACTTTAACTAACAATGATAATAAAACTAAGAATGTTACACTTCATGGTGTAATTGAATGGTGCTTATGGAACGCAGTTGATGACCAAACAAATTTCCAAAGAAACTGGAATATTGGTGAAGTTGAAATTGATGATCAAACAATTTATCATAAAACAGAATATAGAGAAAGACGTAATCATTATGCTTTCTATCATACTAATGTTAAACACGATGGTTTTGATTCTGATTTAGATACATTCATCGGATTATATAATTCATGGTGTGATCCTTCTGCTGTTTTAAATAAGACATCATATAATTCTGCAGCGTCAGGATGGGCTCCTATCGCTTCACATATGTTTAACATTGAATTAAAACCAGGTGAATCTAAAACAATTATTTTCCAAACTGGTTATGTTGAAAATGATGATGATAAGAAATTCACTAGCTTAGATGTTATCAATAAAGAAAAAGCATATGAATTACAAAACAAATACAACAACAAAGAAAAGGTTGAAAAAGCATTTAATGAATTAAAGAATAAATGGGTAACTCTTCTTTCTACATTAAATGTTAAATCAGATAACGAAAAATTTGACCGTATGATTAACATATGGAATCAATATCAATGTATGGTTACATTCAATATGTCAAGATCAGCCTCATACTATGAGAGTGGTACTGGACGTGGAATGGGCTTTAGAGATAGCTGCCAAGATTTATTAGGCTTCTTACATCTAATTCCAGAAAAGTCTAGAGAAAGAATTAAAGATATTGCTTCTATCCAATTTGAGGATGGTTCTACATATCATCAATATCAACCATTAACCAAGCGTGGTAACGCTGATATTGGTGGTGGATTCAATGATGACCCATTATGGTTAATCGCTGCTGTTAGTCAATATATCAAAGAGACTGGTGATTATACAATATTAAATGATCCTACTCCTTTCAATAATAAGGAAGGTTCAGAAAGACCATTGATTGATCACTTAAGAGCATCTTTAAACTTTATTATTACTCACAAAGGACCTCATGGTCTACCATTAATTGGTAGAGCTGACTGGAATGACTGTTTGAATTTAAACTGTTTCTCAAAAACACCAGGTGAATCATTCCAAACTACTTCTAACTTTGAATCAGGTAAGGCTGAATCAGTATTTATCGCAGGTATGTTTGTTCTTTATGGAAAAGAATTCGCAACTATACTTAAAAATATAGGTAATGTCGATGAATCTAATAAGGTATTAAAGGAAGTTAAAGACATCGAAGATGCTACTATTAAATATGGTTGGGATGGAGAATGGTTTGTTAGAGCATATGATGCTTATTGTAATAAAGTAGGTAGTCATGAATGTGAAGATGGACAAATATTCGTTGAACCACAAGGCTTCTGTACAATGGCTAGAATAGGAGAGGATTTAGGCTATGGAAAGAAAGCTCTTGATTCAGTTGAAAAGATTTTAACAAATGATTATGGTGTTGAAATTTTACATCCATGCTATAAAGAATATCATCTAGAACTTGGTGAAGTATCAAGTTATCCTAGAGGATACAAAGAAAATGGTTCTGTTTTCTGTCATAATAATCCATGGATTGTTATTGCAAATACAGTAATTGGTAATAACGAAAGAGCATTTGACGTATATAAAAGAAATTGTCCTGCTTATCTAGAGGATGTATCAGAAATTCATAAAACTGAACCATATATTTATTCTCAAACTATTGCAGGTAGAGATGCTAAAAACTATGGCGAAGCTAAAAATAGCTGGTTAACTGGTACTGCTTCTTGGACAATGTTCGCTGCTAGCCAAGCAATTCTTGGTATTAAACCAGATTATGAAGGCTTAATGATAGATCCACATCTACCAAAAGAAATTAAGAATGCTAAAGTTACAAGAATATTTAGAGGAGTTAAATATAATATTACGATCGAAAACAACAATACTTCTAACTACCAAATGGTAGTTGATGGTAAAACTATCAATGGAAAAGTAATTCCATATGATAAAACTAAAAAAGATGTTGACGTAAGAATTTCTTTATAAACCTTCTTTTTATATTTGAAAAAAGGGACCTTATAATCTATAAGGCCCTTTTTTCTTTCTATTTATTCTTCAGTTTCATCACTTTGTTTTACAATACCCATACTAATACCTATATTAGTAAGTTTTTTAGCTATTTTTTCATTAACTTTAAGCTTTCCGTAAATAGTATCTAAAAGAATTTTTACAAAACTTTCACCTAAATTTTTAGATAAAATATAAACAACACATAAAGTTAATGGAGCTGTAACGGTAGTTATAATACTTACATCCTTTCCTGCAAACTGTCTTACAGCAAATTCATAAGCTAAATCAGAATAATCCATTACAAATTGATCCAAATCCTTTAATGTTTTAAAACGAAATGATTTGAAAACAAACAAGAAACTAGATAGAGATTGTTGTTCAATTTCCATATTGTTAATTGTGGCAATACGTTTGTTTAATTCATTGAACCCAGTATTAGAAATATATTCATTGAATGAATCTCCATTCAATTCAACATCTTCTAATTTAGTTCCAGTTTTAACAATTTGTTTTACTTTTCTTCTGTATTCATAAATTTCATTCTTTAATTTACAGAATTCTTCATCTACTATTTCTAATAAACCAGCCAATCTATTGAAAGATCTATAATATTCCTTTGGAATATCTATATCTCTTTTATAACCAATATCATGATCAATTGAAGCCCAGCAATGCTGTAATGTACTTCTTAATTGAATCTCAAATCTTATATTATTAATATCTTCATTTTTTTTATCATAATACATTTCTTTTGGTATTCTACATATATAATGTAGAGATGAATAACCAAATTGATCTATAGTATGTTGTTTTCTTTTATCAATTGAATTTTCCCAATCTATATCAAAAGATGATTCAATGAACGCAGCATATTTATCTACATCATCCATATAAAATGTAACTATTCTAGCCGCAAATATATCTGTAATATCATATATTGATTCATATTTATAACCTTTTAAAGCTAACTTTCCTTTTAATGAATCTAAAGTTTTAATTCTTGATTCAACACTATTAACAATTATATTCAAATTTGAAACAGTATCGTTTAATTCTTTCAATACTATTTCTTCTATTTTTAAATATGTGGGTTGAAGTGTTTCATATTGTTCTAATATGTCATTATTAATAGAATCCATTAATATCACTCTTTTCTAAATGCCATCGTAAAATATAATCTATTTTAGCATATATATTTTTTTATTACAACAAAGGCAGAAGAAAATACTTTGTTACAGAGTATAATTCTTAATTATATTCTGCTCATCTTTTTTAAAAATAAATATTATTTTAATAATATATTTGTTATAATTTAAAAGTGAGGTGAAACTATGAAGGTATTAGCAATTATTTATGAAGGTTTTGAAGAGGAGGAAGCTGTCGCTCCATTTGCATTATTAAGAAGAGCTGGTGCAACACTTGATATTGCTTCAAACACTACTACTGTTAAAGGATCTCATAATATTTCATTAACTGGTATTAATTTATTAAAAGATATAAACTATAAAGAATATGATTGTTTAATCATTCCAGGTGGCGGTGGTCAATTCAGAAATGTATGCCAATCAGTTGAAGCACTAAATATTATTAAATATTTTTATGATAATAAAAAATTATTATGTGGTATTTGTGCTGCCCCTGTTGTATTCGGTAAATTAGGTATTTTAAAAGGCAAAAATTATACATGTTTTACATCAATGAATGATGATTTTGGTGGTAAATATCATGATAAAGGTGTAGTTAAAGATGGCAATTTAATTACAGCTAGAAGCGTAGCTTATTCTATTGAATTTGCTTATGAGATAATTAAAGCTTTATTTGGTGAAGAAAAGCTAAAAGAAGTTTGGGAAAAGATATATTATGAAAAATAAGTTAGCTATTAAGCTAATTAATAATTATAAAGCATCTAAAAATCCATATGATCCACCAAAATGTAAATACTTCCCATCTTGTTCTACATATGCTTTAGAATGTTATAAAAAATTTAATTTTGTATATGCTTCATTATTAGTAACAAAAAGATTATTAAAATGTACTCCTTTTTCTAAAGGAGGATATGATCCAGTACCACTTACTAAGGAAGAAAAAATAAGACAAAAAAATGATGAATTATTTGTAGATATAAATAATTATAAAAACAATAAATAAAATCCACTAAAAAGTGGATTTTTTATTTTATCTTATATTTTTTCATCATGCAAAATAAACCCTTAAATAATCTATTATTAGCAATATATAATAATCCTTCTGCGACATTATATTTTAATCTACCACTAGATGAGTACATTATCGACATCATTGTTGAAGATAAAATAGTATTCTTTAAAAATATTGCATTATTAATCTTATTTATTCTAATATATGGATCTTCTTCTTTTAATGCTTTTTTTAATGAATCTTTATAAACACTCGCAAATATCTTGTATACTAATTTACCCATAAATCTTTCTTTATATTTGTAAAAAGGTGTATCTAGATATATTCTTTTAGAATTATTTATTTTAAGTTTATAATCAATAGAATCTAAAAATAATTCATTAGTAATTTTTTCAAATTCATAATTCTTATATATCATAGCTAATTTATTATTAGATAAAACTGGTTTAGTTCCTTTAATATGAATTTCTTTATTTAACAAAATATCATATATATTATTACCAACTAAAATATTATAATCTAAATCTTCTATTTCATAATTATCAGTATTAATATCATAATATCCTAAATTTAATAATGGAATTTTGATTTCTATTGTCTTTTTCTCTTTCTTCTTTAAGAATACTTTATCAAAACCAATTAATTCTATTTTAGGTCTATATATTTTTGATTCTTTATATGAAACAAATATTTGAGGAATAACATAATCATCATATTCCCCATCATTTTTAATAGTTAAACTAACAATTAAATTATCATTATCAATATTTAATTTCATTCCTTTATAAATAAATTCAGAATATGATAAACCATATCCAAATGGATATATTAATTTAACATTTTTAGAATAATAATATTTATATCCTATAAATATATCTTCCTTATATAATTGATAATCATTATTACTAAATTCTATTAATTCTTCTTTAGGGAATGATACAGATAATCTTCCTGATGGATTATATAAACCAAATAATAAACCAGTAATAGCTTTTGAAAAATCACCACCTGATAATGGAGATAAAATAATATTATCAAAATATTCATCAAAATCAATGATAATACCTGAGCCTGATATTAATACTAAATGCTTATTAATTTTTAAATCTTTAATTTTATTGATTAATTCATATGAATATGAATCTAATTGAATAGAATCTTTATTAGTAGATTCTCCTTCAAATTGTGGATCAGTTTCTAAAAATAAGATTAAATCATTTATTCCATCTAAATTATCTATATCATCATAAATATAATTAATACCTAATTTATTAAATTCTTCTTCGACAGTTGTAAAATTATATGGATTAACATTCATACTTCCCATACCTTGAAAGCGTGGCATTTTAAATGATTTACCTAATACAAGGTATTTTTTATTTTTATTTAATGGAAAATTAGATTTATTATGCTTTAACAAAACATGAGATTCTATTGATGCTTGTAATGATATATCTAAAGCCTCATTAATATTAAAATCAACCTTATCATATCTTTTAACATTTAATATTCTTTTTAAACTACTATTTATTTCATCAATACTAATATTTCCTTTTTTATAGTTATCATAAATCAGATACTTACCATATATAGAATCTCCAGGCATTTCTAAATCAACACCTGATTTTAATGATTTACTTCTATCAAATGTTCCACCCCAGTCAGTCATAACTAGGCCATCATATTTAAATTTATTTCTTAAAACATCTTTTATTAAATAATCATTTTCAGATACATAAGTACCTAAATATTTATTATATGAAGTCATAATAGCGTGAGGATTAGAATCCTTAATTGTTCTATAAAAACTATATAAATATCCTTCCATTAATCCTCTTTTAGAAATAATAGAATCAGAATAAAATCTAGTACCATCATTATTATTAAGGCAGAAATGCTTTAATGTAGCGTTAGCATGTTGTTGCATACCATTAATATAAGCTGACGCTAGGCTTGAAGATAAAATCTTATCCTCACCTAAAAACTCTAGATTCCTACCATTATATAGGCTTCTTACCATATTAATTGATGGTGCAAGCATTATATCAATATCATTAAAATTAGCTTCTTTACCTATTTGTTCTCCAACCTTATATAATAATTCCTTATTAAATGTTGATGATAAACCAAATCCTGATGGATATGATATTGTTTTATAGTTAGATGTAATACCTTTATTAGAATCTTCTATTAATCTAACACCAGATGGTCCATCAGACATTCTTAAGCTTTTAATACCTAATCGTGTATTTTCATTTGTATACATGAAATTATGACCAGATAATAGATTAATTTTTTCATTTATATTTAATTCACCAATTAATTTATCATAATCCATATATACCTTTCTCCTTAATTATTTATCGGCTCTAGAATATGAATTTTTCATATCTAAATTAGATAAATATAATAATTTTTCTAATAATTTAGTTGTTTCTTCTTCCAATCTTTTTGCAAGTTCATTATTTGCTTTAACTAATAATTCTTCTTTAAATTCTTTATTAAGTAATTCATCATATTTATTAATTATTTTATGGAATTCAGTCATTGTTTCTAATTGATATCTTTCAATATTTTGAATTACTTTAGCATAGCTCTTATCAGCTAATGCTTGAATCATTCTAATAGCCCAATAATAATTATTTAAATTTAAAGTTAATGAAGTATTACCTAAATAATTAGGTGTTTTATTAACATTTGTATATTGAGGAACAAATGTATTAAAAGTATTAGACCCCATACTAATCCATTCAATAGCTTGATATTTCTTATCCATATATCCTCTTATTTGAATACATGCACAATCATCAGTTCTATTAATACCAATTGAACGATATTTTCCAGCATAAGTTTTTTCATCATGTTGAATATAAGGATCATATTTAGTTCCTTGATAATGAGAACCCAAAATATATTTAACATCTTCAACTGTAACTAAAGAATCAGGCTTAACCATAAATGGAATATTATCTGATTCAGGATCATTTTCAACCTTCTTGAATTCTTCTTTATTAAAATATTTAAGCATAAACCAAGCACGTGGAGTGTTATATAAATGATCTTGATCTGATTTTGAACCAAATATGATTCTAGGATTAATAATATTTGAATCTAATTTATATAATTTATTATTAATAATAAAATCCTTTAAATCTTTTGAACAAATAAAATTATTTTGTTTATTTAACGCATCATCTAAATCAAAATAATCAATACCTAATTGATTAGGTAAAATAACTACCTTATCATCTGGAACTCTAATGGCGATAAAATGATGTGCTCCTATTGTTTCTAAATACCACACTTCATCCTTATCTGAAAAGGCAATACCATTAGCTTCATATGTTCCATATTTTTCTAATAATTCACCTAATCTTTTAACTCCTTCTTTAGCACTTTTAATATATGGTAAAACTAAAGTAACAATATCCTCTTCACCAATACCAACTGGATATTTCTTTCCTTTTATCATTTTAGTTTCCATAGGATCCGCACCTAATACTCTAGGATTAGATGTTATAGTCTCAGTTGCAGTCATACCTACATTAAATTCATTAACACCTTGAGCTTCCCATAATCCTCTTTCTAAATTAACATTAGGTAAAGCTGAATATCTAAAAGCTTTTTTAGGTAATTCTATTTCAGTTTTAGATATTTTAGAGACATATTTTTTATTATTTTCTTTAGCTTCTCTTATTACATATTTTTTACAATCAAATCCACCATCATCATTTCTTGATATCATAGTAGATCCATCTACAGTCGCATTTTTACCAACTAAAATTGTTGTACAACTCATATTAAAACCTCCCAAATTATTATGTAATATTATTATAACTTAAATTATATTTAAGTTCAAAAAAAATAAGACTTACTTCTTAAAGTAAGCCTTATTAGTTTTTAAATTATTAATCTACTCCACCTATGTCGAACGTTTTTGAGAATGATAATGTTTCGTATGTAACAGTAATTCTATATCCACCATCTGATAAACTAGTACCAAAACTATAATTATTCTGATTTGTTATATCTGTAAGTGTTGCAGTATAACCATAAGGTATTTCAACATATTCAGATTCATTTGTAGAGTCATTAGGTATTAATTTTACAGCATCAAGAGTTACTACATTACCATTTATAGTATAATAAGCTTTAACACCTGTAAATGTAATTGAAGTATATGTATATTCTCCTGAATTTACTGTAATTGTAATATCATGTAAATTATCTATTGAATCAACGAATGCACTTATATCAGATGTAGATATAATTTCACCATTAGTATCTAGTATAAATTTGCCAGTTCCGGTAAATGAATATGTTTTAGTATCTATACTAAATGTATAATCAACATTTATATCAGAAGTTAATTCAATATCTCCATCTAAACTAAATGCACTTCCATCACCTGCAGTATTTTGTAAACCAACAAATGTATTAACAGCATAAGTTTCACTAAATTTTGGAGTAATAACCATATCAGATGTTACTACTGTTGATGAATATATAATGTTTTGATTTGCATCTTCCCAACAAACAAAAGAGTATTTAGTAATTATTTCATTAGCATCAACTTCATCAGCTTTTGTTGGAGAAGTTGGAAGTTTATCACCTAAAGTTTCGCCATCAGCAATTTTATATTCAGTACCATTAATTGTAACTGTGTGCTTAATTGTTATTACTTCACTATATACAGTATATGCACCATATTTAACATATACAGTATATGTACCAGCAGGTAATGGTTGAGTTAAATCATCAACAACATTATTTCCTGAATCTATTACTTCAACATCAACACCATTATCGATTGCGATTTCATTATCTGATGTATCAATTAATTTTATATCATCAATTGTAATCATACCATCATTTTCTAATACTGTGGCTGTAATATCTTTAATTTCAGTAGAATTATTTGCTGTATAAGCAACAGCTATTTGTTGAACATGAACAGTATTTTCAGTAGTTGCACTATCACCATACTTAATTGAAATAGTTTGTGCAACATCAACAGAAATAACTAATTTAATACAGTTACCATCTGAAGCACCATCTGATGCAGTACCATTTGTTACAGTTACATTTGTAGCAGTTGCAGGTTTTGCATAATTCTTTCCAATATTTGTTAATGATAAGCCACCATCTGAAACAACATCAATTGATCTAGTACCATCGCTCTTATTATTTCTAAGATATATAGTTACAGTACTATTAGCAGGTGCTAAGAATGAAATGCTTTGATTGTGTTTTGCCATTTTTAAACCATTTTCTTCAATAGCAAAATCACCTGAACTAGTATTAGTTGCAGTGTATGTAATACCACCAACTGTATATGTTGTAACAACATTATTCTTACCAAAAGAAATTGTATTATCTGTATCATCTTTTGGTAAGGCAGTCATGCCTTTGAAAGTAGCTTCGCTAGTAACATTTTGATTTGTGCTATAAACATCATGCCATTTAGCAACAATTGTAGTATTAGTACTTACATTTGTTGTGAAATCAAAATCCCAACTTGTAAATACGAATCCACTTGCAGTCGGATTAGTTTCAGGTGCAGTTACTGTCGTATTCTTAACTATAGTTTTAGTTTCATAAGCTGTAGCATCATCAGCAAACTTCTTGAATGTTACTGTTACTTCTGTGTTTGCTCTATATTCAGCAATTATAGCATCAATTTCTGCTTTTGTTGTTTCTATAAATGCTGCAATAGTTTCATCATATGTAGCAGTACCATATTCGATTGCAAATAAATCAGTTAATCTAGTTTTGAAATAATCAGAAAGCACATTAATACATTGCTCCCCGTAAGTTGGTGCTGATTTATCAAGACATTTAGTTTCTCTTTGTTCATATGCATAATCTCTATAAATAGAAACTGTATTGCTTACTGATGCATCCCAAGCAACATATTTTTCAATTAAAGCAACTTTGTCATTATAAGCTGTTTTTAATGCTGGTTTGTCAACATAATCAGAGGCTACTAATGCATCAACAGCATCAACATAGCCATCAATAGTTGAGCTTTCAATTTCCTCTTTAGCTGCTGTCTTCATTTCTGCTAATGTTGTATTAAATTGAGTAGTTAATTCTTCTTTTGATAATACGATACCATTAATATCTGTATCAACAGCTGCTTTGAATGTTTCATAAGCAGCTCTAACATTTGTTAATGAATCGGCATTT
>JAEEGL010706919.1_pt1 | contig 31103 bp, 25 predicted proteins | sample 9134231 | NCBI WGS metagenome assembly JAEEGL01 (sample SAMN16246548, study PRJNA631951) | gut metagenome | biome: gut microbiome; feature: rumen; material: fiber-attached | host: Bos | place: Iran: Karaj | collected 2018-10
AAGGCGACGATTGGGAATTATCTCAAGACTCTGTTAATATGATAAATACATTTACAGGCTCAAAGATACCTATAACCGAAAAAGAGGGAGGTAAGATCAATATGTGCAGAGCTACGGAAGCATTAATAGAATTTGGTGTAGATAAGCACCTCATCGATCTGATTTGTAAGAAAATGACCAAAGGCAAAAGCATAGAGGTCATTGCCGATGAGGTGGAGGAAAACTGCGATAAAGTCGAAGCTATATACAACATAGCCCAAAAATATCTTCCGGACTATGATGTGGACAAAATATACGAAGAGATGAAGAATCTCGAAGAAAGGTCATAAATGCATAGGTAAACCCTGTTCATCACTTATAAAGAAGGAAATGCTTTTTTGGAGTCAGTAATAAATGTCTTGCAGTAATATGCTATAATTCAAAATAGATGTTTATACAGTGAATGGGGATTATAAATGACGCAGAAAAAAACTGAAAAAAAGTATATGTATAGAATGTGTTGCATGCTGCTCTTTGCACTGATTGCAACAGTATCTTTCTTTTGGGTGTGGTATAGATTTGCAAGAGTTAATAACCAAACCAAACATTTGCTTGGATATGGTAACCTGCTTATGTCCGCAGGCATTTATTTTATTCTTTATCTAATAATTGGAAAGGCTCTCAAGGCCTTCAGAATCGGAGTGGACAGAAAGGCTAACCTGCTGGCTTCGCAGGTGCTGGCACTGTTTTGCACCGATGGAATTGAAACATTTGTGTCCTGTGCCATTACCGGTCAGTTCAGATTCTTCCCGAATTTTCTATGGAGATACGTCCTTTTGTTCTTTTGCCAAGGTGTGGTGCTTTGTCTTCTGGTTATCCCGTTGGTAGATCTCTATAGGCGGATATTCCCGGCGCTTCAATTGTTGGAAGTTTATGATGATGAGCATGATGATAACTTGCTCTTTATGGATGGACGACCTGATAAATACCATATCGCGGAGAAAATCAATTATCGCGAAGGTGTTGAGAATGTCTACAAAAAAATGTTGGCGTATGATGCTGTTTTGATCAATGACATCCCTTCGGATATTAAAAATGACATTCTGAAAGAGTGCTTCAGACAGGATAAACGCGTATACTTTATTCCAAAAATCTCAGATATCATTGAGAAAACTGCCGAGGAAATAAATCTGTTTGATACTCCGCTTTATTTGTGCAGAAATTCCGGATTATCCAAGACCCAATTATATATAAAAAGATTTTGCGATATCGTGGTTTCATTTATTGGAATTGTGATCACGAGTCCTATTCTTATTGTTACTGCTATTGCAATTAAGCTTGAGGATGGAGGGCCGGTCTTTTTCAAACAAAGGAGAGCAACCATAGGAGGAGAAGAATTTGATATTCTTAAGTTCCGTTCCATGATTGTTGATGCAGAGAAAGATGGAAGACCTCGTCCTGCCGGAGAAAAGGATGACCGTATCACCAAAGTGGGACATTTCATCAGACCTACCAGAATAGATGAACTGCCTCAGCTGATTAATATAATTAGAGGCGATATGTCTATAGTTGGTCCAAGACCGGAGCGACTTGAACATGTTGAGAAGTATACAAAGGATATCCCGGAGTTTGCACTGCGCCTAAAGGTTAAGGGCGGTCTCACAGGTCCTGCCCAGGTTTTTGGGAAATATAACACAAGCCCATTAAACAAGCTTAAAATGGACCTTTATTACATAACGAATTACTCCATTTTGCTTGATCTCCAGATTCTTTTTGAAACAGTAAAGATTTTAGTGCAGAAGGAAAGTACTGAAGGCTTTACGGAGGAGAAACAGAAGGAAATGGGAGAACAGTAAAGACTTGCAGGAAAAACAAATGATAACAATAGTAACGGTTACGTATAATAGTGAAAAAACAATAGAACGTAACTTGAGTTCAGTGATAAAACAGAGTGTTCCCGGATTGGAACATATTATTGTGGATGGAAAATCCACAGACAGGACGCTGGAGATTGTTGAGTCCTACAGAAAACGCTATGAAGAAAAAGGCTTCATCTTAAAGGTTATATCTGAAAAGGACAATGGCCCTTATGATGCTATGAATAAAGGTATAACAAAGGCTTCCGGTGAATATATAAGCATACTAAACAGTGATGACTGCTATGATGATAAGGCTCTGGAAATTGTGGAAGAAGCCATTAGTAAGTCTCAATGTGACATATATATGGGAGCAATCCGCATACACAACGGGGATACCCAGATAATTGAGAAACACGCCAAAAATACAAAGTATCAGACCTCCAGGCACTTCAATCACCCGGCTATGCTGGCATCTGCGCAGTGCTATAAGGATGTGGGATTATACAAACTTGGAAATGTCCACGCTGATTACGGCTGGTACTTAAAAGCTATCAAAATGGGAAAAAAAGTTGAGATCATACCTCAGGTCCTTGCGGACTTCTACATCGGCGGCTGGAGTTCTAAAAAGTCTTTCAAAAATACGTTGGAGAGAATCTCAACCAAGTATCAGGTATATAAAGAGAACGGCTACAGTAAGCTATATTATTTCGAGTGCTTTGGACAGGAGATAGCAAAGTACTTGTTATTGAGATAAAAAAGAGAGATTAAGAAGATATATCAATGAGTATGATAAGCCGATCCTGGAACATCTGGAAAATGAGAGTGAAGAGGAAATTTATATATGACAGCTAAATCATTACCTATCGGAATAGAAAGCTTTGAGAAGATTATTAAAGAAGATTACTATTACGTTGATAAGACGGGCTTGATTGCAGATTTGCTGATGAATCGTGCGGAAGTAACTCTTTTTACAAGGCCAAGAAGATTTGGTAAATCATTAAATATGAGCATGTTGAAGTCTTTTTTTGAGCTGGGGACGGATAGAGAATTATTTAATGGACTTAAAATATCTGAATCGGGAAAATTATGCGATGAGTATATGGGCCAATATCCGGTGGTATCGATCACTCTTAAAGACGTTTCTGGCGCTAATGCCATGGAAGCAAAGTCTCAGATAAAGACAATAATTGGAAAAGAAGCTTTAAAATATAGCTATGTTATAAATGATAAAGGACTGACTGAAGAAGAAAAAGCATTATATCAAGCGATCATAGAAGTATCAAATGGCGAATTTGTAATGGATGATTTAGTCCTTAGAAATAGCCTTATGAATCTCACTCATATTATTGAAAAATATTATGATAAGAAAGTAGTGCTTCTCATTGACGAGTATGATGTTCCTCTTGATAAAGCGCATATCGGGGGGTATTACGACGAAATGTCAGCGCTCATAAGAGATTTCTTGAGTGCTTCATTAAAGAGTAACAATAGTATAAAATTGGCCGTTATGACAGGATGTCTTAGAATTGCCAAGGAAAGTATTTTCACTGGGCTTAATAATCTAAGGGTTCAGGCTATTTCTGATGCCGGGTTTAGTGAATGGTTTGGTTTTTCTGATCTGGAAGTTAGTAAAATGCTGGAAGATTACGGCTTTATGGATAAATATGACATTGTAAAAGAGTGGTACGACGGATATCGCTTTGGGAAAAACAATGTTTATTGCCCTTGGGATGTAATCAATTATATACAAACACTAAGAGCTGATGCCGATGCAATGCCTGATTTATACTGGTCAAATACAAGTGGGAATGATTTACTGTATGAACTGATCTCGCGTGCTAATGAGCAAACAAAGCATGAAATTGAGTTACTTCTTTCGGGATCAGCTGTAGAGAAAGAGATTCGGTCTGAATTGACATATAGAGATATAGGTGATTCAATTGACAACATTTGGAGTGTTCTATATATGACAGGTTATCTGACTATGAAAGCCAAGGCTGGGAATGGTGGATATGAGTTGATAATTCCAAATAGAGAGATTTATTCGCTGCTCAAGGATAATATTTATCAGCACCTAAAGAAGGAGGCCAATGATAAACCTGCTACTGCAAAAGCTTTGTTTGAAGCAATAATAGAAGGCAGATCAGAAGACGTAGAGGAACTATTTTCTAATTACTTGATTAGTCATATTAGTATTCGGGACACTAATGTGAAAAAAGAAATGAAAGAGAATTTTTATCATGGTTATTTATTAGGAATACTAAGTGCTGTATCTGGTGCTGTTGTTTCTAATAGAGAATCAGGAGAAGGATATGCTGATATTATTATAAAATCTGTAGAGAAAAGAATTGGCGTTATACTTGAGATGAAGTATGCCGAAAATGAAAAACTGGATGCGTACTGCGATGAGGCATTGGAACAGATAAATGAGAAAAAGTATGAGCAGGCACTGGTTGATGAAGGAATGAATACAATTAGAAAATATGGGATTGCTTGTTATAAGAAGAGGTGCAAGGTGAAAGTCCTAAATTAGCATTGTAATGCTATGGCTGAAATAATAGCTAAGCGGCTGGTATACAAGCAATTTTGGGGTTTTGATACATTTGTGATATACTATAGGCGGCTGTGCGCATGCATAAGCCGCTAGTTTTTTTATAGAGGATTACTATGGCAAAAGCGAAAAAGAAAATTCTTGTATCTGCATATGGTTTTTTCCCGGCACAACAGTTTGGCGGTCCACCGGTAAGTATAGATAATTTAAGTACCCATATGACCGATTTTGAAGTTTATATAGTTACGAGAAATCATGAACTAACTGATAAGACTCCTCTGGAGGGGATTTCAGAGGGGTGGAATGACAGAGGTAACTGTAAAGTTCTATACCTGTCAGATGCAGATTTTACCGTAAAAAGAATTGAAATGGTAATAAAGGAAATCAAGCCTTCACTGGTATTTATACAGACATTTTATCAGGCTAAAACCTTTATGTGCGCAGCGTTCGCTGCCAGAAGGCAGGGGATTCCGGTTCTTTTGGCGCCAAGAGGCGAGCTTTGTACGGGAGCAATGAAAAAGAAATATAAGAAAATTCCTTATATAAATGTTCTCAAGATGACGGGGATATTTAATAAAATGAATTTCTTTGCAACCAGTGACGAGGAACATCGCGGAATTGCGCATTATTTGTGCAAAGATGAGTCAAGGATATTTGATCTCACTAATTTTCCTTCAGTTCCTGCAGAAACTGTCGATAATGTTGCCAATTCAAGTGAAAATACACGGTTGAAAGCTGCTTTTCTATCAAGAATATCACCTGAAAAGAACTTGCTTTATGCCTGCGAGTGCATGAGGGATGTAAAAATCCCAATGGATTTTCATATTTATGGCCAGTTGGAAGACAAGGTATACTGGGAAGCTTGCAAGAAAGCGATGGAATTGATTCCATCGAATGTAAATGTACAGTATAAAGGTAGTTTGAGACATGATGAGGTTTCAAATGTGCTAAGACAGTACAATGTATTCTTTATGCCGACCAGAACTGAGAATTTTGGGCATGCTATTGTAGAGTCAATGTATGCAGGGTGCATTCCGGTTATAAGTGATCAGACACCATGGGTAAATCTGGCTGAACAAGCATGTGGCTATGATATTTCTCTGGATAATAAAGCTGCTTTTGTTAGTGCGCTGGAAACGCTGGCTTCAATGGACTGCGCAACCAGGCATGAGTACTCTAAAAATGTGCAGGAATATGTGAAGAAAAAGATTGATGTTGAGGGTATCAAGGAAAAGTATATGGTAGCTTTTTCTAAAATGATTGATTCAGTTTAGGAAAAAATGGGATTTGCGTTGAGGATAAGATGAGTGCAAGTATTTCAGTTGTTATGACTACTTACAACGGAAAAAAATATGTAAAAAGGCAGTTGGATAGCATTGCCAGTCAAAGCAGAAAACCAGATGAAGTGCTGATTTTTGACGATTGTTCGACAGATGGAACAGCAGATTTGATCAATGAATATATTAACAGTAATCAATTGTCTAATTGGAAAGTAATAAGAAATGAGACAAATCTTGGCTGGAGAGCTAATTTTGCCAAAGCTATTAACATGGCAAACGCTGACTATATTTTTCTTAGTGATCAGGATGATATTTGGGATAATGGCAAGATAGAAGAAATGGCATTGGTGTTGGATAATGATAACCATGTGAATGTTTTGGCGTGTAATATCAGACCTGTATATGAGTCAGATAAAGTGCCCCATATCACAACAGCGATAGGAAAATATGGGAAAAATATGTTGGAAAAGGTAGTGCTGTCCGGAAAAACTATTGCCCCAATCCGTCCGGGATGCGCATATGCATTTAGAAAATGTATTGTAGATGATTTTAACAAGTTATGGTTTCCAAAATGCTCACATGATTCAGCAATATGGACAATTGGGTTATTACGAGGAAGCCTTTTTATCTATAACAAGGAATTGCATTCGTTTTACCGTAATGCAGATAATAATACGCCATTTGTAGCAAGAGATTCCAGTCAGGGGCGAGTAGATTATCTATTACTTAGGGCTGAAATAGCTCTCAGAGCAACAGAATGTTTGGAAGACATTGAGGCGACTAAGAAGACATGGTTAGCTAGATATGCAAAAGTAACTAAGGCGCGTGCAGATTATTTAAAAAACGGACATATGAGAACGCTTGCATATCTTGTATTACATTTGAGTTATTACCCCAAATTTGCTTCATTGATTGGGGATGTTTATGCGTCCAATAAAGCAGGAGAAAGAAGGACATTGTAATGGTTCAAACCAAAGAAAAAAAGGAAATGGTAATAGGACTATTAGGACTGGACTTTACGTCGTCGAATCTTGGGTGTGCGGCTCTGGCATATTCATTTATAAATATCATGAGTGAAAGAATGGATCATGGTAAAGATGCGCGCTATATCATTTTTACTGTTGTTACCAAAAAGAAAATAAAAGCAATACCAGATGAAATCAAGTATGAACATGTAATGTATCAGCCTAGAAAAATACTGTCCAATCGGTATGTTACAAAAAGACTGAAAGAATGCGATGTGATTATCGATTTCACTGCTGGTGACAGTTTTTCAGATATCTATGGGACTAAGAAATATTTGGCTGTTACTTATAATAAGATCAAGGCATTGCTTTTACATAAAAAGCTGATTCTAGGGCCTCAAACATATGGGCCTGTCAGTAAGGGATTCAAAGGATGGATATTTGATTATATTGTTAAAAACTCTTTCAGATTATATTCTCGAGACGAACAATCAACTGCTTTTGTTGAAAAGTTTTCAAATGTAAAGCCATTAACATATATAGATGTTGCTTTTGCGCTCAAGTATGACACAGATGATATGGAACAAAATGCAAGTAAGCGAACCGTTGGTATAAATGTTTCAGGTCTGTTGTGGAACGGCGGATATACTGAAAATAATATGTTCGGTCTTAAAGTTGAATACAAGGAATATATTACAAAGTTAATTGAAAAGTTATTAGAAAATCCTAGTTATGAAATTCATTTGATTCCGCATGTTATTTCTGACTATTACGATAGTTTGGATAATGATTGTAAAGCTATTGATCAGTTAAAGGCAAAATATCCTGACTGTATAGTTGCACCTAAATTTAGTACTCCGATGGAAGCTAAAACATATATCTCAAAAATGGATGTATTTACAGGCGCGAGAATGCATGCAACAATTGCGGCAATGTCTTCGGGGGTAGCTGTAATTCCATTTTCATATAGCAGGAAATTTGAAGGTTTATATAACACTCTTGGATATAATTACTGTATCAATGGTACTTCTTTGCCAACAGATGATGCATTATCAATAACTGTTAATTATATTGATTCATACAAGGAACTAAAAGAAAAAGTGCTATCTGGTAAAAAGAAGGCTGAAGACACTCTTGATAAGTTTTGTACTGAACTTAATAGTGCGATTAACGAAATATATAATGAAAAATAAACGTAAATCATAGGAAGGCTTACAATGAATCAACGAACAGTGAAATATTGTGTAGGCTGTAAGCTATGCCAGATATGTTCAAAAGCGGAATTGGCAGTAGATGAAAAAGGCTTTTCTTATCCTGTATCAGGTGATCAAAACTGGCTAGAAAGCATATGCCCAATAGGAAATCCTCCAATGGAATATTATGATAAAAGCTCAGTATGGGGAAGAACTAAAGGAGTTTATTTGGGATGGTCACTTAATGCAAAAACCAGGAAAGCAGCCTCTAGTGGAGGAGTATTAACTGAAATATGCTGTTTTTTATTAAGAACAGGTGTTGTTGATGGGATAATTCATATTAGTGCAAACCCGAATTGTCAGACTAAAAATCTGACAAGTATAAGTTATACGGAAAAGGATATTATATCAAAATCTGGTTCAAGATATTCAATTAGTTCACCACTAGAGATTTTAGATAAAACAGATAGTACAAAGAAATATGCACTTGTAGGCAAGCCCTGCGATATAGTTGCTTTAAGAAAGTTCCAGACTATGAACGAAACGGTAAAGGATATGATTCCGATTACTTTGTCATTTTTCTGCATGGGTCTACCTAGCGAAAAGGCACAGGAGAAATTATTAGAGGTGTTGGATACAGATTTTGGCAAATTAAGGAAATTGACATATCGTGGAAATGGATGGCCGGGATTTGCTACAGCAATTAATAATGATGGTAGCAGTAAGGAGATAGACTATTCTTCTATGTGGGGGAAGATTCTGGGACGCGATGTAATGTCGGCGTGCAGGTTCTGCTTAGATGGCATTGGCGAAGCAGCCGATATCAGTTGCGGAGATGCATGGTACGAAAGTAACAATGGGAAACCTGATTTTTCGGAACATGAGGGAAGAAATGTTGTATTTGCTAGATCGGATTTAGGATACAAGATTTTGAACGAGATGATTGAAAAAAAGGTAATTATACTGGAAAGAATGGATGATTATGAAAAATACTTATCAAAGGTCCAAAACTCCCAGTTGATTCGAAGAGCTTCTATGAGAGGACGTATTCTTACAATGCGTTTGTTGAGGCGGCCTTATCCGATTTATCCAGCTAAATTATTGAACTCATATTCTCATAATATATCATTAAAGCAGAGGGTAAGAAGCTTTTTGGGAACTTGGAAGCGAGTAATAAAGGGTGGTATCTAAATATGCGTTTGAAAAGGCTTAATGCAGGGTTATTAAGTAATATATTAAGAGTCCTGAGTGCAAATTTCTGGGTTGCAATAGTTGGGCTGGTGAGTAGCCTTTTATTCCCAAAGATATTGACTATTGATGACTATGCGCTGTACCACACTTTTATGTTATATCTTTCGTACATAACTATTCTCCACTTGGGATTTCCTTCAGGCATGGTAATAAATTATGCCGGCAAAAGATATGAAGATATTGATGCAGCACAGTATAAGGCAGAAATTAGGTTATTAGAAATATTTCTTTTTGTTTTTACAGTGATATTTGCAGTGTTATCATATCTATCTGGTAACAAAATGTTGATATATATATCATTTGCGATAATACCGTTTTGTTTCATTAGTAGCTACAGAAGTCTTTTGCAAGCATGGAGCAGATTCAAGGAGTATAGTGTCATAAGTATTGCCACAGCTACTTTTGTTCCGGTTGGGGGCTTATTGTTCTATATTATTTATGGGGATTTGCCTGGAGATATATATGTATATATATATCTTTTTACTTATTGGCTTATTTTTTTATTTATTTATTGGGAAGTTAAAAATAAAACAAAAGGAATAGAGGCAGGGGCACTAATATCAAAAAGGAATTGGGAAACCGAGAAGGTAGGAATAATCATTACTCTTGGTAATTATATAAATGTCCTTTTTGCTTCAGCGGATAAACAGTTTGTCAAATGGTTCTTTGATGTTCCACAATTTGCATTCTACTCTTTTGGTATATCCATGAGAGCGCTTATGACCGTATTTGTCACATCTATTTCACAACCGTTGTTTCCTACAATGGCCCAGGGAAAAATTAAAGATGAAGATTATAATGGGGTGAAAGAAGTACTTTTTATTTTTGGATCATTTTCTGGATTGGCGTATTACGTAGTATCTATAATAGTAAAATATTTCATCTCTAAGTATACTGAGAGTTTAGAAGTCGTTAGCATTTATTTTGCGGTATTTCCTGCAATGGCAGTTGTAAATTGCTTGTATGTGAATTTGTATAAGATAAAAAATAAAGTCAAGCAATATGTTAGAACACTAATCGGTATATTGTCATTGGCCGTATTATTGAATTTTATGTTTGTGTTTTGGTATCCGGATTATACCGGAGTAGCTATAGCAACTACGATATCTTACTATGTGTGGTTGCTGATAGGAACCTGGCAATTTAAATTTATTCATTTGAGAGTTAATGATATCGGATATCTTATAGTATTCATCGTGGGATATTTTTATATAATAAAGAAAATGAGTGATGTTTATGGTTTTATATGTTATTTTTTATTTATTGTCGTAATTGCCTGCTTGTTTTACAAAGAACGAATAGTAATGTTACTAAAGCGTGTAATCAAAAGTCCAATTTAGCGAAGGTTAAAATGCATTATGGGGACATACGTTAATCCGGGAATAAAAAGGTTTGAAACAGCATTAAATTCAGAAATATATGTTGATAAATCAGGAATGTTAAAGTATCTGAATTCAGTAATCAACACTAAGAACAAATATGTTTGTGTTTCCAGACCGCGAAGGTTTGGGAAGACAACTACGGCAGATATGCTATGTGCATATTATGATTGCAGCATAGACATGACTAGTAGTAAGAGTATATTCGAAGGCATGAGCATAGGAAAAGATAGCAGATTTTTGGAAATGCTTAATACTTTTATTGTCATTCATGTAAATATGACTGATTTTTTTTATGATGTCAGTAATGATGCTGAAATTATATCTGATATAAACACTACAATAATAAAAGAACTATTTTTAGAGTATTCAGTTCCAAATGCTGAAACATGTAAAAACTTAAAGGAAGCAGTTGAACGTGTATATGCTGCTACTAAAAGACAGGTTATAGTGGTTATAGATGAATGGGACTGTGTTTTCAGAAACCAGCCACAGAAGTCCGAGCTTCACAAAAGATACCTGGATTTTTTGATGGGGTGGCTGAAGGATAATCAGTATGTAGCGTTAGCTTATATGACAGGAATTCTTCCAATAAAAAAATATGGTGAACATTCAGCTTTAAATATGTTTGATGAATTTTCCATGACGGATGCAGGGGTCTTGTCGGAATATGTTGGCTTTACAGATGATGAAGTAAGGGATTTGTGTTCTCAATATGCTATGGAGTTTGATAAAGTCAGGGAATGGTATGATGGATATGTTCTGAAATATAGATCCCGAGTATATGAAAATGGGAAGATAGTTGGCTGGAAAGATAATACTGTCGATATTTACAGTCCGGAATCAGTTGTCGATTGTCTGACGAAAGGCTCATTTAGAAACTATTGGAATGCAACTGAAACCATAGAGGCTCTTAAGCAACCAATTAATCGGAATGAAGATGGGCTTAATGAAGTTGTAAGCATTCTTATTAAGGGAAACAAACACAAAGTTAATATAAGGAAATATCAGAATGATATGACATCTTTTTCCAGCGCAGATGATGTACTTACCATGCTTATACATTTGGGATATTTGGGATATGATTCTGATACAGAGGAAGTCTATATTCCTAACAGAGAAATAAAAGATGAGTATAATAATTCTGTGGAAAACAGTGAAAAGTGGCAAAGATTATTTGCTATTTTAAAAGATTCACAGAAGCTACTTGAAGCAACATGGAACGGAAACGCTGAAGAAGTTGCACGAATGTTGGAATTTGCCCATGACAGAGCTTCTAACAAGACCTATAACAGCGAAGCGGCGCTTAGTTATGCTGTTCAATATGCATACTATAGTGCGCATAACTATTATCAGACTATTCAGGAACTTGATACAGGAAAAGGATATGCAGATATAGTATATCTTCCGGCAAGAGCGTATCCGGATAAACCGGCTCTGTTGATTGAACTAAAATATAACAGAGATGCAGAAACTGCACTGGATCAGATAAAAAGAAGAAATTATCCTCAAATACTTGAAGATTATAAGAATAATATTATATTAGTTGGCATTAATTATGATGCTGAGCTAAAGAATGATGAAATGCAGTATAAACATCACAGCTGCATTATAGAAAGAGCATAAAGAATTGTAAGGAACTACAGGATAGAGAAAGCCATTATGAGTAGAATATCTAAACAGAAGACTATAATTTATGCCCAGATTATTATTTTGATACTCATCGCTCTATTTGTGTGGATGGACTATTCAGCAGATGCAAAAATGAACCTTGGAGGATGGAACTTCGTCCATGACCAAGTTGTAATGCCGGACATTCATTATATTTCGCTTCATAGTATTGTCCCTATTTTTTATTGTATACTACTATTTGCTTCTTATCAGATATTTCGATACATAAGCATAAGTGCAATTATAAACAAAAGAAAGATCAGTTTGAAACCTTTATTATGGGCAGTAAATATCCTTGCTTTTTTTCTTATAATATCGTTCTCAGTTAAGGGAGTGATAGCCAATTACAGAAGAGAAAGTGATATTGTTGCTAAGAGGGAGATTCTTGGTAAAGAAAAAACAGTCGTTCATGCTGCCGGTGTGATTGAAGGGAAGAATGGAGAAAAATACAGCTATACGAATAGTATGGATGCGCTAATTAATTGCAGTATCAATGGAAACACCATCAGCGAAATAGATTTTATTTGGACCAGCGATGGCAAATTAGTTTGTGCTCACGATGGGGATGGTTTTGCAACAGGTATTGATACCGGTGGAATTCCAATTGCCGAACATGATTTTTTGACCCGAAAGGTATTTGGGGAGTTTGCTACCATGGGAGTAGATGATCTTGCAAATTTCCTTAGAGATAATGAGAATATCTATATTGTTACTGATATTAAAGATGATAATATCCTTGGCTGCAAATATCTTGCAGAGCATTGTCCGGATTTATTGGATAGATTTTTCATTCAGATTTATCATTATAATGAATATGAATGGATAAGACAGCTTGGGTTTAACTACATTATTCTTACACTGTATCAGACTTCTACGGAAGAAAGAACCATCCAGAATATTGTAAAAGTGATAAATGAGTACGATATTATGGCGATTACCTTTAGGGAATCATATATGAATTCCGATGAAAGCTGGATGGAGGGAAAGGATTTTTATTCAATCATACAAAGCCAGAATATCCCCATATGCGTCCATACTGTCAATGACAGAGAAGCTATGATTTATGATTTGGAAAATGGGGTGACTGCTGTATATACAGACAATGTCGATAATGAATGGATTAGGTAAGGAGTGACTAAAATGCTTGAGTTTATAAACTTTTTTTGCGTGCCATGTATTTCAGTGATGATTTACTGCAAGAGAAATAACCTGGTTATGGATAAGATATCTATGGAGTTAGCAATGGCGTATGGAATCTACGTTGCAGTTAATTCAATCCTGACATTCTTTGGTTTTAAAGTGACAGAGGCACTTGCCGGCATAGGTGCGTTGCCATCTTCTAATGTATACACAATTGTGGCAGTTTTGGTTGCTGTAATTGTTCCATACATCCAGGAAATTATAAAAAAATACTTTGAAGTCAAAGTGGAAATAAAGAAAAAAGATTTGGAATAAACGATGAAAAAAAACAGTAGTGTTAAAATTATTTTGAAATATTTGTTGTTTGCATTGTTATTATTTCTTTTTCTATTGATTGTCAGATCCGCAAACTGGTTTTTGGCGAACTTTGGAGAAGTGGAGTTTTCAACGGTATTGTTTCAGCTTTTTTCACCTATGGAAGGAACAGCTGAGGGAGTATTGACGCAGTATTTTCATGAGGTTCTGTTTTGGGCGGTGAGCATAACGTTTTTCGTAACCGCCTTTTTCATGTTTTTTGATTTTGCTTTACAGAAACTACAGTTTACCTGGGAATTCAAACTATTTTCCGGAAAATGCAGTGTCAGGTCAGATTACAGACGTTTTATAATCTTTCGTAATATAGCGATGATAATAGCTGTTGTAGCGCTGATACTTATATCTGTAAACAGGGCGATTGTAATTGGAATTCCGCAGTATGTGGCGCAGGTAATGCAGCGAACTAAGATTTATGAAGAAGAGTATGTTAATCCTCATGACGTAGCCCTTGGCTTTCCGGAAAAGAAGAGAAATCTGATACTTATATATCTGGAATCTATGGAGACAACGTATACTTCTGTGGAGAACGGCGGCGGTAAAGCAAATGATCTGATTCCCGAACTGACGTCTTTGGCACAGCAGAACATTAATTTTTCAGCTACCGACAAGCTTGGTGGCTTTAAATGTTATAAAGCAGGGTGGACTATGGGAGGCCTGATGTCAAGTTCTTCAGGAGTACCATATACACTTCCTGTTGGGGGCAACGAAATGCAGTATCATGCTGAGTTCCTGCCGGGACTGGTGACGCTGGGAGATGTTCTTAATGAAAATGGTTATCACAATTATTTCCTATGTGGTTCCGAGGCGATTTTTGCAGGAAGAAAACAGTATTACGAGCAGCATGGAAACTATGAAATAATTGATTATACATATGCCTTGGACAACGGGTGGATTCCCGAGGACTACAAAGTCTTTTGGGGATTTGAAGACCAAAAACTTTATCAGTTTGCAAAGGATGTCCTTAGTACTATGCCAAAGGATGAACCATTTAATTTATCATTCCTTACGGTGGATACGCATGCACCGGATGGTTATGTCTGTGACTTGTGTGAAGACCAGTATCCTGAGCAGTATGCCAATGTAATTGGCTGTGCCAGCAGACAGGCGTATGAATTTGTTAAATGGTGTTCTGAGCAGGATTGGTATGAGAACACTACAATTGTTATTATGGGAGACCATATAAGCATGAGTACCGGGTTCTATGATGACATAGGAAACTATGATAGATGCGTTTACAATTGCTTCGTAAATGTTCCTGACGGAATTGATGGTTCACATTCGAAGGGAAGAAATTGTACTACATATGATATGTTCCCTACAATTGTTGCTTCCCTTGGAATTGAAATTGATGGAAACAGACTCGGACTAGGCACAAATCTTTTCTCCGGTGATCAGACAATACCTGAGAGACTTGGAGAAAATTATTTCAAAGAGGAATTAAGTAAATATTCGCCTTATTATTTTAGTAAGTTCGTTGTCAATTGATCGTTCTGCAGAGATATATAGAAGGTTACAGTAGAGAGGACCGAAGTTTGTGACTGATAAAGTTAAGGTTTTGGCATTGATCTGGGATATGGGGAATGGAGGAGCGCAGCAGGTAGTAATTAATAATCTTCGATTCTTCAAAAATGATGAGGATGTAGATTATAAAGTAATTGCTTTCTGCCCTCCAAGCGGATCTAAGAATGACAATGTCGTTAAAAATGAAGGATTGAACGTAGAGTATCTCGGATATCCCAGGAGCAGGATAAGGATTCCTGTTATCAGATATCCATTTAATAAAAGGGTAGAGATAAAAGCATGGGAGCGGGTTTTAAGAAAAGAAAAACCGGATGTTGTTCATGTTCATATTTCAGAGCTTTTAACCACTACTCTTTGGGCAACGAAAAAATGTGGTATAGTGGGAAGGTTTGATACTCTCCACTCAAATCCTTATCGCTATAAAGGATTTGCACTTTGGTGCATAAAGAAGGCTTTTAATAAATATGGTTTTGTGCCGCTATGTCTTAATGAACGTCAGGCCCAGCAGGCGAAAGACCATTACGGCATTAAGCACTATGAGATAGTTCATAATGGAATAAATTTTGCAGGAATAAAAGATCGGATCATTTCCAAGAAGGAAGCAAGAGAAAAGCTTGGAATGAGTGATGACGCATTTGTACTTGCCGGGGTGGGTCGCCTTGATCCTGTAAAGAACTACGAACTAATGATTGATGTTTTTAAAGAGGTAGCAGTAAGACGCGCCGATGCGAAGTTATACATTGCCGGAGGAGGAGACAGCTCAGCCCTTAAGGAGCGTGCTAAATCCTATTGTTTAGGTGACAAGGTTGTTTTCCTGGGACATGTTAATAATGTCACAGATGTGTACTGCGCCGCAGATGTTCTCCTTATGACATCTTTTTCTGAGGCATCTCCGCTTACGCTGGTAGAGGCTCAGGTTTGTGGAACAAGATGTGTTATATCTGCTGGGGTACCGCAGGAAAGTGTGCTGAAACCATTGGTTAGCCAGATGGCAGAAGACAGTAGTCCTAAGCAGTGGGCGGAAATAGTGATAAATGGTGGCAATATGGTTGACCCCGTTATGACAGAAGACAATTATGAGCTTAATGCCTGCAACGAAAGAATTAAGGCTCTCTACTTAGAATACAGCAAGAGGTGAAATCCTGATATGCGAATCATGTATATTGCGCCTCGTTATCATACCAATCAGATTCCTATTATTAAAGGCTGGGTTGAGCATGGTGATGAGGTGTGTTTTGTTTCAAGATGCCTTGGACCGATTGAGGACTATTCAGTAATAGAACCAATTGTAGTTCCCTATTCAGGGCTTTCAAATTTTATAATTCAGACATATAAATCATTGCAAAAGAATAATCCGTATGCAGCTGATTTATCCCTGAAGATTGGTTTTCCAAAGAGAAAACAGATAAGGAAGGTGATTGCTGACTTCAGACCAGATATTGTGATATTGAGGGAAAAGTCAGTTTATTCAATTATCTGTTATGGCATCTGTAAAAGACTTGGTATTAAGGCTATTACCTACAATCAGAGTCCATTGTATGATGTGCCGGATAAATTCAACAGAAATGCAGCACATAGGCTGGTAGACGGCCTGATGCCTAAAGAGAGATTAACACCGGTAAGAGTAAATGACTACAACTTTGAAGGAAAGATTGCTGATCCAAATGCCTTTTTTGCACCATTTGTTGCAGAATTAAGGTGTAATCCCGATGAAAAAAAGTATATGATTGATGGGAAAATACATATCCTGGAGATAGGACGTTTTGAGAGACGGAAAAACCATATACTTATGATAGAGGCCTTTGACATGCTTATTAAGGAGTATCCGGAGGCAAGGTTGACTATTGTTGGAGAAGTAAGCGATTCATTTCACAGGGAATATATGCAGGAAGTTGAGGACTTCATAATACAAAGGGGACTCTGTGAGTATATAAGTATCTATACAAACCAAAAGGTCAGCGATATGGATAAGTTTTATTCGGAATCGGATATTTATGTTCTTCCAAGCAGTGATGAACCTGCTGCTGTTTCATTACTGGAAGCCATGGGATGGAGTTTGCCGGTGATTTGCAGCAGTACAAACGGTACGGCAGATTATATAAAAGATGGCATAAGTGGTTATGTTTTTGAAAGCGGAAATGCAGAAAGTCTGTATGAAGCAATGAAAAAAACTGTTGTGTCAAAGGATAATATAAAAATATTTGGAAAAAAAGCTTACGATATTGCAGCAAATGAGTTTCAGTTTAAGAATTACTATGACGCTGTTATTTCAAACGTAAAATGAGGTAATATGAGCTATTTTTTGATATCAGTAGATACTGAGGGTGATAATCAGTGGGACACATCCAAGGGTATATCAACTAAAAATGTTGGTTTTTTGCCTAGATTTCAGGATTTGTGTGAGAAATATGGATACAAACCTGTGTGGCTTACAAACTATGAAATGGCACAGGATGACGATTTTGTAAGATATTTTAGATCAAAACAGGATCAGAAACTGTGTGAAATTGGAATGCATCTTCACGCCTGGTTTACTCCTCCTGAATATAAACTTGATAAGCACACGGAGGAAAGAGACTATCTGATAGAATATCCAACAGAGATAATGGATGCTAAGATAGACACTATGACAAAGCTTTTAGAGGAGAAGTTTGAAGAGAATGTTATCAGTCATAGAAGCGGCAGATGGGCTATGGATGACAGATATTTCAAACTCCTTTCTGAACACGGTTATAAAGTAGACTGTTCTGTTACTCCGCATGCTGATTGGAGTGGACACCCAGGAGCTACAGGAATGGGTGGGACTGATTACACGGACTATTCGGAAAAACCATATATTACTAAAGAAGGGCTTCTGGAAATTCCTGTATCTATCAGAAGAATGCATTTTTTAGACAAAGAAAAAATGACAGATCCAATAAATGCGCTAAAAGGGGTTAAGCATGCCCTTGAGGGGACTACGCAGTGGCTTAGATTTTTTGATACTTCTTCCAGATATGGAGTAGAACAGCTGACGGGCAAACTCTTAAAAGAGGGTGAAGATGTGTTGTTTATGATCCATTCATCTGAACTCATGCCGGGAGGAAGCCCTGCATTTTCTACGGCAGAAGATATAGACTACTTATATAACGGAATGGACAGCGTATTTAAAAGATTTGCAGAAGCCGGATATACCGGATGTACCATGAAAGATTACTATACTGAATGGAAAGCACAAAAACAGCTATGAAAAATGTTTTGTTTTTTACCCACAGTTTGAGCGGTGGGGGCGCCGAAAAGACTGTGCGTCAGGTGGCGAGATATATAAATGCAAATAACTATGATTATAAGGTATATGTTTGCGTGGTCTATGATGATCCGGCATATCACCATGAAGTGGATAATCTTATAGTACTTAAGACAAAGTCAGAGCCTTCTGATTCGAAGTTGAAAAAAGGAGTCAATGTTCTAAAGCAGATTTCTGAAATGAAGAAGCTAAAGAAAAGGCTCAATATAGATATATGTGTCAGTTTTCTCCCCGGTGCGGATATCATCAATGTTTTGTCAGGACGCGGAGAAAAAAAACTGGTCTCTGTCAGGAATAAGGAATCTCTTTTTACCCACAATATATTAAAAAAACTATATGTAAAAACCAGCTATGCATTATGTGATAAGATTATTGCTGTAACTGAAGTAGTAAGAAATGACTGTATAGACTTTTTTGCTGCGCCGCCGGAAAAAGTAGTAACAATCCATAATGCCATTAGAGAAATGCCGGTGGATGATACTGAATCCAATAAGAGAGAAGATGTCGATGCTTTTATAAAAGGGCATAGAGTTATCATAAATGTTGGGAGACTTGCGAAGCAAAAAGGACAGGTGCATTTGCTAAAGGGCTTTGCACGTGCACTGAAAACGCATCCTGATATTAGACTTTTAATTCTGGGAGAGGGACCGCTGCGCCAACAACTCCAGGAAACCTGCAACAATTTGGGAATATCCGAAAGCGTTATGCTGGCAGGAAATGTAATTAATCCTTCCAGATATCTGAAAAAATCAGATGTTTTTGTCTTGGCTTCAGAAGTTGAAGGCATGCCAAACGTTCTGCTTGAAGCTATGCAGTGTGGCCTTCCGTGTATTTCTACAGAGTGCGGGGCAAGAGAGTTTGTGGCACCAGCCACTGATGCCATGAAGGCAACCACAAAGATTGATAAGGCTGAATATGGGATACTTGTTCCGACCTGTGGAATAAAAATGAGCGAAGCAGATCAATCGAAGGCTGAAAAAGAGCAGCTTCTTGGTGATGCTATATGCATGATGCTGGATGATGATAAGATGCGAAATGAATATTCACAGAAAGCATTAGAGTGTATCAGGCCATATAATATTGAAAATATTTGTAATAAGTGGGTGGACACTTTGAAGAAGTGTTAATTAAACCTGAATGGAAAATCTTTATGAGTATAAAAAACATTGTAAAAAGCATATGTGCTGAAATTTATTATGGACTATACAGCGTAAGGAGAATGGTACTGGGGCCAACTGTCAGAGTAATGAGTGTTGATGAGACAATAGATGAACTCATAAACACGGATAAGAGTCTCGTCCGCTTTGGTGATGGCGAACTGCTCATGATAAGAGGAGGCGATGTTCACTTCCAAAAGGCGAATCCACAGTTATCTTCTGAGCTGGCAGAAATAATAAAATATCCTTATGAGGGACTTATGGTTTCCGTTCAGGATATTTTCAGCGGGCTTAAGATGTATGTACCCAAATCAATAAGCTTTTGGAAGGAACATTTACTATTCTATAACAAATACTATAGAAAGCTGTGTAATAGAGATAGAATTTATGCATCTACTTCTTTTTCCAGAAGCTATATAACCATTCAGGACAAAAGCCAGAGCGCCAGGTGGTTTACCAAAGTTAAAGAGGTATGGAGAAACAAGGATGTTGTGATTGTAGAGGGAGCATCTACTCATAATGGTGTGGAAAATGATCTCTTCGATACCGCCAAGAGTGTTAAACGTATTATTTGTCCGTCGAAAAATGCTTATACCAAATTTGAAGAAATAAGGAATGCTTGCTTTGGACAATCAAAGGATGTATTGTTTTTGGTATCTCTAGGGCCTGCTGCAAAGCAGTTGGTAAGAGATTTGTATCTAAACGGCTATAGAGCAATTGATATTGGCCAGCTTGATTATGAGTATAGACTGTACCTGCGAGGAGCTACAGAAAAAGGGAAGCCAAATAATAACCCGAAAAAAGAATCTGAAAAGTATTTGTCGGAGATAGTTATAAGATTTGAATGAGTAATATGCTATTACCTAGAAAGAGAGCAGATATCATATGATACCTAAAATTATTCATTATTGCTGGTTGAGCGATGACCCTAATGCACCTATACCAGAGGAATTTGCGGGTTATATTGCGGGATGGAAAGAAAAGCTGCCTGATTACCAGTTTATGAAATGGGATTTCACCAAATTTGATAAAGAGTCTTCAGATTGGGTAAAAGAGGCCTTTGACAATAAGAAATATGCATTTGCTGCAGATTATATAAGATTTTATGCGGTGTATAATTATGGAGGTATCTATTTAGATACTGATGTTGAAGTATTAAAGAGCTTTGATCCACTGCTTGATAAAGAATATATGCTTGCTTATGAGAGAGAAAACAGACCACTTATTGAGTCGGGATGCTTTGGGGCAACAAAGGGAAATCCTATTATCGGAAAGATTCTTGAACGGTATAAAGGAAGACATTTCATCAAGGAAGATGGATCATTAGACATGGTTTCACTTCCATATATCATGGATGAAGTAATAAAGGAAAACGGGTTTGAGCCTGAAATATATCCCTGGTACTATTTTACCGCTAAAATACATAGTACCGGTGAGGTTAGAGCTACAGAGGAAACTTTTGCAATCCATCACTTTGCGGGATCTTGGAAACCTGAGCGAGAACGGGAAATAAAAAAAGAAATACATAAACTTTCTAAGCACTTAAATTATTTCTGGGCAAGAAATATTGCAGAATTTAAAGTTGCCATCAGGCATAGAGAGTTCTTTAAGGTTTTGACAAATAAAATATTCAAAAAACTAAAGAAGTAAGATAAAATCTAACACTTGTGAGGAGAATAAGCCAAATGGGAGTTTGTTTCTCTTGGGCTGTAGCAGCTGCGCTGGCACTGAAATCAAAGAAAAAAATAGAAGATACTGTTACTATTGCAATAGCGGTTATTACGATGTTGATTTTTATTCCCGGATTGGTCGTTTCACTAGTGCCGGGAATATATCTTGCATTGGCATTTTGCGTGTTATGCACGGCTTTTTGCGTTTTCTCTTTGTTTACATCCCGTGATGACTATAAGAAATATGTATTCACCCCCGGGGGCTGTGCCTTTCTGATTTTTATTCTCTTTTTTGCTGTGTTTAGTATTGGAAGAGGTTTTGTAAAGTCCGATGAGTTTACTTATTGGGGTTATATTCTCAAGGGCTATTACAATTATGCTGATCTGAGGTTTGGAAAGCCTATTCATCCGGGCATTTCTATTATTTGGAATTACTTTGCAGAAAAGACCTGGTTAGGTTATTCCGAGGGAATGGCATTTTGGGCAACCAATGCATTGAATATATCAATGCTTCTACCTTTCTTTAAATATATAAAAGGCGATAGGGTAGTAGGTAAAACTATTGCTATGGGTGTGGCACTATTCTTATTGCCACTGTCTGTATGGAATTGGGCTTGGAACACTGTTATGCCGGATGCTATCATTGGTCTGGCAGTTGGCTACTCGTTTTGCGCTGCATATAATTACTTGAAAACGCAGGATTCATTTATGTTTTTGCAGGTATTAACGGGCCTTTACCTTTTGAGTTCTTTAAAGAGAATCGGTATACTTTGGGCTGCACTGGTGATCTTTTCTATAGTTTTCTTAAGAACTTTGGAGACGCTGGAAATCAAAGATACCATTTTATTAGTGGCTTGCAGTACTATTCCGTATCTGCTGTGGCTTGGCTTTTCTTTATATGCTGTATTACCTGTATTGGCCGCCACAGGTGCAATTATTATAGCAGCAATTTATAAGCGGTTTCCGACTATTTTGAATAACAGAGTTCTTCAGATAATCTTGGCTTTACTGGCAATGGTGGTTGTCTATCTGGCATCCGGGAGACTAATTTTCTCTGATGAACTCAATAAGATATCCACGATAAACTATTGCAAAGCTGTTTTCGGGACGGATAATGTCTGCTTTGGAGAATTGGTGCGATTTTCCATGTCCAGTCTCCTGGTGGCATTTTTGGTTTTGCTTTTATTTATTCGTAAAAAGAACAACGGCAAAGATATGTACTTCCCGCTGGGAATATGTGTTGTTCTTTCAGCGGTGTTGTTTGGTATAGGTTTATGGGCACAGTATTCTTTAGCCATCGTTTCAGCAAATGAGGGCTTTGGACAGTATGTCCCCGGTTTTGAAAGATATATACTGGGCTGCTTCTATGCACCGATAATGTTTGGAATGATGGTGGTTTTGGAGGAATATCATGATCAATTAAGGTATTCCATAGAAGGTGTTCTTATAACATTTTTGTTGATGACTAATATTTCTTACGCCACCGATTACGTCATTGATAAAAGAGAGCCAATCCGGTTTTATGGCTTTGAAAATGCTGGGATAACCCTGACGCAGGATGACAATATATTTGCTATTTATGAAGTGGAGATAGATTCTGCTACAGATTATACAATGGCGATGGAGTACGGGATGTTTCCGGCAAACTGTAATACCCAGAATGAGTTTACACTTATTGATGGCGATATGAATTTATGTATCGCTCCTGCGGAATTTTCCAGGATTCTTACTGAGGGTGGCTATAATTACGTATATATTCAGACAATAGATGAAAATTTTGAAACTGTGTATGGAGAAATGCTGGATTACAACGGTGCTATTACCAGTGGAACGGTATTTGAAGTAATACCGGATAAAGATGGTATGATTTTACTGAGGCAAAAATAGTTTTTTAAGGAGTTTTTATGAGTAGTGTCATTAGAAAATGCTGGAGAATAGTGAAGAAAGAAATGTCTGCACTTCCTGAAGTTATAAAATGCAAGCATTGCTCAAAGAATCCTCAAGAATATCTTATAGTCAAGGCATCTGTAAAGTATGATGCAGCCGGGAATTTAAGACATGATAACTGGGGAGACGATATGAATTTGTTCTTTCTTCAGATGATTACCGGTAAAAAGGTAATGACTCTTCCGGAAACTTCCATTGCAGCTGCTCTCAGGATTAAAAACTATGTTTGTATCGGTAGTACATTGACTTTTTTTGATATGAGAGATTCTGTTGTATGGGGGAGTGGCATTCTAGACAATACAATTGGTCTTAAGTTTGTTTCAAAGCCTGCGCAAATAATGGCAGTAAGAGGACCGCTGTCGAGAAAATGGGTAATGGAACAGGGAGTAGATTGCCCGGAAGTATATGGCGATCCTATACTTTTACTTCCAGATTATTATAAGCCTCAAGTAAAAAAAACCGATGCGATAGGCGTCATTCCACACTTTAGCGTTTTAAATGATCCTGTATTTCAAAATCTTAAAAAGAATGATAAAGTAAGATTTATTCCCACCAGAGAATACGATTCATGGCAAGGCTTTGTGGACGCCATAGCGGAGTGCAGCGTTATTATTTCCTCTTCCTTGCACGGACTGATAGTTGCATATGCATACGGAGTACCGGCAGTATGGGTAAAAGATAAGAATATGACTAAGGGGTGGGACACAAAGTTTTATGATTTTTACTATTCAGTAAATTTAAGGGATGTAAAGCCACTTGTTCTTGATGAGAGCACAACTCTTGATGAATTGTTGGAAAATGTGATTGATTATTCAGGCTCTTATTTTGACAAAGATAAGTTAATAAGCGTATGTCCGTTTGATTTGTTGTAATGATTAATGTAATAAAAGGGGAAAAAGTGTGATAAAGAAGATTTCTTACATAATGACGAGAAAGGAAAAATGGCACCTGCTATACCTGCTTATTGTCGTCATATTTGGCTCTGCTATTGAACTGGCAGCAGTCGCGATTTTTAGTCCTTATATAGAATTGATAACCGGGCCTCAATCCGAAAACAGCAGTTTTGCGTCGAGAACAATATTAAAAGTTCTCACAAATGTATTCGGCCTAAGCAGCAGAAGTCAGTACATTATCGGGCTCTCCCTCATCATCGTTTTTATTTATATGTTCAAAAACATTTATCTGGCATACGAAAAGAATGCTACATATAAGTATTCCTACGAAATGCAGAAGCGAGTCGCCAGAAAACTCTTATCCTCTTATATGAATATGCCATATACCTTTCATCTGAAGGTTAATCCCGCAGAACTTGTCAGATCTGTCAGAATTGACGTAGACAGTTTTGCCAAGACTGTAATTCATATTATGGAGCTCATTACTGAGCTTTTAGTGTGCGGAATCCTTGGTATATATCTGATTTTTGTCAGCCCTATCATTGCAATCGTAATTGCAGTATTTCTTTCAGGTGCAGTTTTTGCTTATTTTAAGTATGCAAAGCAGAGATTAAGAAGGCTTGGCAAAAAGAATCAGGGCTTAGAGGCAGAAATCTTTAAATCAATAAATAAGTCATTAGGCGGTATCAAAGAAATCAGAGTGCTGGAAAGGGATCAGTATTTTATTGATGAGTTTTCAGAAACCTTGGCAGGCCATGTAAGGATTTTGAGAATTCAGCGTCTTATGGCTGTTTTGCCCAAATACTTTATTGAATCTCTTTGTATAACCGGATTAATGATTGCGGTAATCATTATGATGGTATTTGATCCACAGAACATTGACCAGTTTGTGCCTCAGATTGCTGTATTTGCAACCGCCGCATTCAGGCTTATGCCTTCTGTTGGCAGGATTAATGAACACATGTCTGCGATAGACAGCTGCAGCGCTTCTGTTGGACTTATTTACCATGACCTTCAGGAAGTTGAGCGGATAGGCGTGATGGATAAGAAGGATACCGATAAGGATTCTATTATTTCTTTTGACGAGATTTCAGTGAATAACCTTTCGTATCAGTATCCGGATGCTGAAAAGCCTGTTTTTTCAGATGTAAACATGAAGATAGGCCGTGGCAAGACAGTTGCTTTTGTGGGTGAATCCGGCGCGGGCAAAACTACTCTGGCAGATATTATTCTGGGACTTCTGACACCGTTTGAAGGCACTGTGAAGGCAGGAGGAATAGATATATTCTCCAATCTGCCGTCATGGCATAGGAATATTGGATATATCCCTCAGTTTATTTATTTATCCGATGACACTATAAGGAATAATATTGCTTTTGGTGTAGAGACAGATAAGATAGATGATGAAAAGGTGATCATGGCTGCAAAGAAGGCCAAACTTTTTGATTTTGTTCAGACTCTCCCGGAAGGATTTGAAACTGTAGTTGGCGAGAGAGGAGCAAGACTTTCCGGAGGTCAGCGGCAGCGTATAGGAATTGCGAGAGCACTTTATCATGATCCTGAAGTGATTGTCATGGATGAAGCAACTTCTGCTTTAGATAATGAGACAGAGACAGCCGTTATGGAATCTATCGATGGACTTAGAGGAATGAAGACGATGATCATCATAGCCCATAGATTATCCACTATACGAAACGCTGACGAAGTCTATGAGGTCGGCGGCGGCACAGTCAGGAAGAGAAATAAAGAAGATGTAATAAAGAATGCGTAAAAAAGTTAGTGCTTTAGTGAGTTGTAATCATAGTTTTTGTAAAACATGCGAATGTCTTCGATAATGTCAATATAATTATCTTTTGAGAGTCGATTATTGTCGGCTCTCATTTCTTCTTGCAGTTCATCTCCTATCGCGTTGACATAGTGAATAGAATCAGCATAATTGCTAAGATCTGTTGTTATTTCAGTTTCATTTGCAAAGCAATAAATCTTTATATTTTCATAGCCTATCATCTTTTCCACAGCTGATAAAACAGAATCACAGGTATAATCCAGCTTACCTTCTGCTGCTATGTCATTCCACCAGGAAATGCTGTAGGGTGGGATGAAATAGATGAAAGTGGTTTCTGGATGGGCCTTAGCAAGGGAAATAATATTTTCTTCAACATTTCTGGTTAATACATCATCTTCGGTGGAAGTGTAGGGGATGCTTTCGTCAGCAAGGCCAAAGTTAACAGTGTCAGCCAGAACATTTCCGGGCTTAAGGTTTTCATAAACATAATCATCAAAGGACAAATGACCTCCGGGTTTTCCTGTTATCTTTTTCAATAGCATAGGGAGGCAATATTTTTGCATGATATCCAGATTAAGAACGTATTTATAGTCATCCCAAATTGTGTCGTTGTAGAGATAATCCGGATAGTTTCCAAGGTCTTCTCTCGTGGCATCAGGTTTCTCTACCAGGTGATTAATGTCAAAGGATCTGATGATGAGCTTGATATTGTGGCCGCTTTCAAAGGCGATTCTTTCTGTCTCTGCTGTTTCATAGAAGGTTGATCCGGGAAATGGCAATTTAATTGCATTTGTTCCAAATAACCTGTCTATGTCACTGGTTTTACTGTTCTGAGTCAGGGATGTACCTGTCAGTATGGCATTATATTCAAAATATTTGGCTATTCCGCGGTTTTGGTATCTTTCACTATCAAGGGTGTAATAAAAACCGCTAAGGGGAGTATGATAGTGGAAAAACGGATCCAGAACTACAACTGTTATTATGGAAAGAGCCAAAAACGTAAAAAGGCTTCCAAAGAAAATCATCAGATTTTTTTTCATTGACAGAATCTCCTGTTAAAAATTGAAATAAAGGAAAACAGATATTTTATTTAGTGTAAGCAGACATAAAGTCAAAAGTAGTGCAGTGCATACCGAGACTGCAGGATTTAACCTGAACCTGCGTATATAATTGTTCTTAGGTACAAGGCACAGGAAAAGTGCTCCTATAAGGAGGATGCCTACAGGCATATACGAACCATAGCTGTCCAGCAAACTGTCTGAAATATCAGAGGATAGATTGCTGGGTATCCGCATTAGCATTGTGAGCCATTCTTTTATTCCGTTTGCCCTGAATAAAAGCCATAGTATATTGATCACTGAAAAACTCACTACCCACTTTACGGGAGCAGGGATTTTTTCTATTATCCTGTGACAGCATCTCTCTATGATTATGAACAGACCATGCAAAATGCCCCATAGTATGAATGTGAAATTTGCACCATGCCAGATTCCGCTGATCAGAAAAACTATAAAGGTGTTTATACAGGTTCTTGGTAGTCCTTTTCTGTTTCCACCTAAAGGAATGTATATGTATTTAGTAAGAAATCTTGTGAGTGTCATGTGCCAGCGGCGCCAGAAATCCTGGATAGTGACAGCTTTATAGGGGGAATTGAAGTTTTGTGGTAGAGTAAAGTTGAACATTTTACCTATGCCGCAAGCCATGTCAGAGTAACCGCTGAAGTCAAAATAAATCTGCAGGGTAAAGGAAAGCATAACAAGGAGCACATCTTTTCCGTTAAGACTGTTTATGTTGGCAAAGCCGTAATCTACCCCGCCGCTAAGCAGATCAGCTATAAATACTTTTTTACAAAGACCTAGCGTAAACCATGTGATACCATAGAGAAGGTTCTCAGCATTTGGCTTTAAGCTGCTGCCGGATTTAATCTGTGGGATCAGTTCATCATGATAAACAATTGGCCCTGCTACAAGCTGTGGGAAAAATGTAACATAGAGTGCATATTCAAAAAAACTATAATGTATTGAAGAATCTCTATAGGTGTCAATCAGATATGAGATCTGCTGAATTGAATAAAAACTGATTCCCAAAGGAAGTGCGATATATCTGATAACAAAATCAGTGTGCAGGAAAAAGTTAGAATTCCATAGAAGGAAACCAGAGTATTTGTAATAGATGAGGATTCCTACATCAAATAAAAGCCCCAGTACCAGCATTGCAGACTTAAGAATTTTATTGTGTATTCGAAAAAACAGCTGTGAAATGATATAATTTATTATCACACTGCTTATAATGATCAATAGGTACTTAGGATTATTGTAGCCATAGAACCAGAGGGACATACCAATAAGAAAGCCCTGGGCAGCTTTCTGACTTTTTGAATTTATTAGAAAATAGAAAATAAGTGCCAGTGGCAGAAATAGAAGTATGAAAATATATGAGTTAAAAAGCATCGAAATTATCCAACCTTATATTTAACTAATAATCTGCGATAAGTGTGGCATATATCACAAACTTTATCATAATTATACTAGTTAGTCGGAGTAAAACAATGAAAAAAATATTGAATAATATACTGTCAGACAAGATACTTTCAATAGTCTCAATGATTATTTACATAATATCTTTGATTCTGCCTGTGTATGTGGGGCTACATAATTATGCCACGGGAGATGACCTTTTATATGGATCGATTCTTCGAAATGCCAGTAGGAACAATGCTTCTGTGGGAGAAATGGCAAGACTTGTAATTCAGGATGTTGTGACTGAATACAAGACTTTTCAGGGAACCTGGTCTTCGCAGATATTATGGCGCCTTGAGCCCAGTATCTGGGGAGAAAAGTTTTATATAATAACTATCTTTCTGTCTTTGGGAATTTTATCTCTGGGAACAGGGTACATGCTTCATCAGCTCTTAGGTCAGGCTGTAAGATTATCTGTCTGGGGAAGAATTTTCATATATAGCTGGATATTGTTTTTTTCTATTCAATACATGCCATACCCAAGAGGGGGACTGTACTGGTATACAGGAATGGTTCAGTATACTTTTGCCTATGGTATTTCCATGCTGAGTCTTGGATGGACTGTTAAATATCTGATGACCGGATTTAAGCGGTATATTGTCTATAATACTATAGCCCTTGGCTATATAGGCGGTGCAGGTTATCCGGTGATAGTTGAGACGGGAATGATTTTGTTTTTTATTACAGTATGGTATTTACTGGAACAGGAGAAAAACAAGAAAAAAAGAGGTGCTCTATTATTCATCCCCTTGGCTGTGGAAGCAATTGGCTTTTTGATCAGTGCCGCTGCTCCGGGCAACTCTCTTAGAGGCGGTGAAGACTATGGATTTAGTATTGGCCGTGTGATGCATGTATTGATTCAGAGTATAGTTGATGGAATTACTTATTCTTTTGATTATGTAGTAAGATCAAGAACTATTGTTTTTTTGCCGATTGCAGTTGCTCTTATTTCTATAGCTGCAAAGGGAACTAAGACACTGTCGTTAAAAAAATCCATAATTGCACTTTTGTTGGGATTCTTAGTGGTTTGTTACGTGCATTCACCAGAGATATATGCCGGTGAAACAGTGGCAGCCGGTGTTTCCGGAGGTGTGTACGATATTTACTATTACGTCCTCGTTCTATATCTTGCAATGGCAGGATATCTGGTTGGAGGATTACTAAGAGGCGCGTTCAAGGAAAAAGAGTCTACTGTGGTAAGGACTGCATTTTTTGCTTTTATGGTTGTCTTTTGCATATTGTTCAGAAGATTTCTTGTGGGTAATATGCTGGATCATACCTGCCTGGAATATGTTCGTTCAGGGCAACTCAGAGACTTTACGGAACAGATGGAGGAGCGACTGGTTCTTTTGGAGGACGACGGGATAAAAGATGTTGTTCTTCCTGAAATGAATGATCTACAGGGACCACTGATGCATATGGCGCTTACCGGTGATCCGAAGGCGTATATAAACTATGCTACTTCTCTTTTTTACGACAAGAATTCCGTAATTGCTATTGATAGAAATAAATGGAATGAGGAATATAAAGGCAGATGATCACAATTCTGACACCAACCTATAACAGAGAAAAAAACTTATGTCATCTCTATGAATCATTGGCCAGACAGAGCAACAGAGATTTTGAGTGGCTTGTGATAGATGACGGCAGTACAGATAATACCAAAGCCCTAATTCAGGGCTTTATTGATGAACAGTCCGGAAGAAATGCTGGCTTTCCTATAACCTATGTCCATCAGGAAAACGGTGGTAAGCATACTGCGCTTAATCGCGGTATTAACCTGGCAAAGGGTGAGCTTCTTTTTATCGTGGACAGTGATGACTGGCTATCAGAGGATGCGGTACAGACAATACTGAATTATCATAATAAATATGTGACTGTGAAAGAAGTCAATAAGCTCTGCGGTTACAGCTTCCTTCGAGTTTACAGTAACGGCGAAGTCAACACTGGAGAGTTTCCGGAAGATGAGAAAGTTGACACCTACAGGCAGCAGCGCATAAACAATAACCTTCTTGGCGACAAGGCGGAAGTTTATTACACAGATATTTTGAAGAAATATCCCTTTGAAGTATTTGACGGGGAGCGCTTTATGCCGGAGGATGCGGAGTGGCTTAAGATGTCCGGCCCTTACAATATGGTTCACATAAATAAGGCTATATACATCTCGGATTATCTGGAAGGGGGACTAACCAAATCCGGCAGGAAGATGAAGGTGTTTTCTCCCTATGGAATGATGTACAGATCCGCGGTATATCTTACAGATCCGCTTGTTAAGCTAAAGGTCAAGATCAAGATGATGCTGCTGTATCAGGTCTATAGCAGATTTGCAGCCAAACGCGACAAAGAAAAGGAATTGAATGACAGACAGATAGCGGAAAAGCGAAGGAGGGTTGAAATACCCAAGGGGCTATTGTATTGCCTGTGCATCCCTGTTTCTGCTCTAATATATACAAGATGGAGCAAAAAATACTGATTTGGATAAAAAGAGGGAAAGAAAAATGAAAGTCCTTATAGTAAACAAATTCTTACACCCAAACGGTGGATCGGAGACATACATATTCAAGCTTGGTGAGGCCCTGCAGTCTCTTGGACACGAAGTGCAGTATTTTGGCATGGAGCACAAGGGTAGATGCGTCGGAAACACAGCTAATGCCTATACCTCTGACATGGATTTCCATGGA
>JAEEGL010810030.1_pt1 | contig 31103 bp, 24 predicted proteins | sample 9134231 | NCBI WGS metagenome assembly JAEEGL01 (sample SAMN16246548, study PRJNA631951) | gut metagenome | biome: gut microbiome; feature: rumen; material: fiber-attached | host: Bos | place: Iran: Karaj | collected 2018-10
CCTACCGTCGGACCAGTTCTTAATCTTGGTCATATAGCCGATGATACGGTCCCAGAGGCTGACGTGCGTGCTACCGCAACGGGGGCACTTATCGAACGGCTGTTTCGCGATGTAACCGCAGTCGTCGCACTGGCAGTTCGGAATGTTGAAGGTCAGATAGCAACAGCCCTGTTCGGCCGCGTACTTGAGGATGTGCTTGTACTGCTCCTTGGTAAGGTGTGAGTCAAGGTTCAGGTGGGCCGCAGAACCGCCGTCCAGATAGTCGCCGATGAAGCGGTTGCCCATCATGCGGATTTTCTCGAAGACGGAGATGTCGTCGTTCGGCTTGTACACGTAACTGGCGTACAGGTTCGTATCGGAAGGAACCCAGTAGCCGTCCTCCTTGTCCCAGTTGTAATTCTTGATGGCAAGGGACTCAGCCGGCACCTGCTCGGTATTGAAGGTGAGTTTGTGAGGACCTTCAGTGACGTTGTGGGCGGTGTTCTGTTCCTTGATGTTACCGAAAATCTGCTGGCAGAATTTCGCGTACTCGTCGTTGTCACGGCACACGAGACCGAGGAACTCGGCGGCCTGATTCAAACCGTTCAGACCAATGGTCAGGTACTGCTTGTTCAGGTCAATGAAGCCGGCACTGTACACCGGAAGGAGACCGGCGTCGTACACGTCCCATAGGAGTTCATTGTAGGCGTGGTGATACTTGTAGACACGGTCCAGTATCTTGTTGATATGGGCGTTCAGGCTCTTGTACTGCTCATCGGAGCCGTCGAACTTGAACTCCACGTCCTTGTCCCTTCTTTCGCGGAACCAATCCTGTATGATACGGTTGAGGTTCAGGGTGATGACGGACTTTGAGCCGGTCTGGACGCCGATGTTTCCGTTCGTAAAGTTGAACTCCTTCGTCTGTATCTTGTTCTTCAGACGGCAGTTGTGGGTTATGAGCCCACAGGGAAGGGTGAAATAAGGTTCGTCCTCATTCTTGCATTCAATACAATACACCTCATCGGTATATTCCACTTTCTCAATGGATTTAATCTTGAAGTATATGGAATTGTTTTTCTTTATCCAAGAATGGCTCGGATTCTTGTTCACCCTATGGTTTGAAGGTTCATACCACCTTACACAATACAAGGGGTAATTCCTTCCCGTAACCTCTTCACGGATTATGACCGGTTCATCAGTCCTGTCAGAGATGTTGATAATAGACTGCATTCCGAGAGAGGTAATCAAAGCCTCCATGCACTCGGCGAGCAACGGGCTGGTCGTATAGCACCTGTTTGAGTTTCCTCCGTCAGTGTTGTACCACCCGTCGAGAATACCACGCCTGAACTCAACGGACTGTTGTAACGCGTCCAAATTGAGTTCCTTGTTATAGGCATACGTACCCCTGTGCCAATTCGTCCACCTCATTATGAACGCGGCCAGTTTTTTTGAACTTACCCTTACCGGATATACGTTGTTGTAAACACTACTGAGTTTCGCCTCGCCTTCCCCTCCTACCTGTTTGTTGGCCGTGTTGATGGCGTCAACCATCTTGCGATATTTTTTCTCGTTCTGAGAAAAGTTAATATCGTAAATGGTTCCTTTCACCTCGCTACCAAACGAGCCGTCGCCCAAGAAGGCACCAACCACAAAACCCTGCTCGTACGTAAAATGCTCGTCTTTCTCAGGCACCGCATTAAGTTCAGCCGTATTGAACATCAAGTAGTCGTCCGTAGTCAGTTTATCCGTGGTTTTTTCACCGGCCAGCGTGACGTTGATGTGGTTGTCCGTCATCACGAACTCCTTGTTGTTTTCAGTGACGACGCGGTACATCTGCCTATTCGGGAGTTTTATAGGCTTACCTTCAACCCAACTTCCGTTGTGGAAAATTCTGAGGTTCTTTTTATCGGGTTCCCAAGCCCGGTTATACAAATCCTCCAGTGTCGTGAGCATAACGCCCTTGGCTGAGGATTTCCATAGGACCTTCTGGTCCTTTGAGAAACAGCACGATGAGAGGCTATCCACACTGTCGCTGATGTAGGTGAAGAAACTGTGACCGCGTTCGTACTCTTCGCAGATGAAATTGAACTGGTCCTCGTCCACGAACTTGTGGTCCTTGTAGAGGAGGGTTGCGGACTCCACGGGGAAGGTGAGGAGGCAACGCAGACGCTCGGCGTTGAACCACATCATGAACTCCTTCTGGATCCACCGCAGGCTCTCCCAATCCGGCTTCGTTCCGTCCGGGAAATAGAAATTGCCGAACATACCGTCGAAGAACGGCTTGTCGAAATAGGAGAAATTGACGAAGGCACTCTGGTACCCACGGGCGGCCGCCGGCTGGGAGATGGTGTACACAATCTGTTGCCAGCACTGGTGTATCTGACCACGGATGGTACGGGTTCCGTCTCCGAGTTTCAGGGAGAACGTAGGGTCCTCCTTGATTCTCTCGCAGTAGAGTTTCAGTTCGGCGTCGGTAAGGCTACGCTCGTCCTCGGCGACGAGTTCGTCCCGGAGGTCGTTCAGTTCCTTGGAACCGAAATCGTGTGCCTTGAGTTCCGTGACGTTGTCACACCAGTAGTGGGACGCGTTCAGGAGTTTGCGTAACTTGTAGCCGACCTTGTAGATGCTGTCGGAGTGAAGGTAAAAATCATCGCCCCATTCCTTTTTGCAGAAGTACGTGAAGCAAAGGAGTGCCTCGGAGGTAGCGACCGCACCGGCGAACTGGGACGACTGGGCGAAGATAAGGTTGCAGTACATACCGCAGAACGAGTCAAGGTTCTTCGGCTCTGCGGAAAGACCACCTATGTTCTTGAGACCGTTCGTCAGGAACGGGTACATTGAACCCGACATACAGTACGGGGCGATGGCACCGGCGAAGGTGGTCTCGTCGTGCTTGTAGATGATACGGCGACCGAGGTCCTTCTCGTAGTTCTTCGCACGGAAATTGGGGTAGAGTTGCTTCAACTTGTTCTCAACCATACCCCGGCTGATGATGGCGTTGTCGGGCTTGTGGATTTCGGCGTTCATCACGCCGATGTTCTTGTTGGCGACGTTTGAGTTATCGTCTATCGTGGAGTTGGCCGCGTTGCTCGCCCTCTTGAAATTCTCAATGAACTGCATCTTGCCCTTCACGAACTCGCGGTCACTCTTTTTCTTGTCATTGAAACTCCTGTAGGCTTGGAGTAGCCTGTCGTCCCTGTCGCTGAACCGCTCTTCCAACTGTTTCCTGATTGAGGAACAAAGGATGCCGTCGTAAACGTACAGGCTGTCAACTATCTCATTAACGCAATCGCCGTCGCATTCAATTCCTGCCGTGGCGAAGACCTTCTTGACGATTCCATTCAGTTTTCTCTTGCTGTAGGGTTCATAGGAACCGTCGGATTTTCTCACTGTTAGACTCATATTGTATTCTTCCTTTTAGACGTAGGATAAATACACCCTACCCAAGGTGAAAAAGTCTGTTCCGGGAAGAAAATTTTTGCAAATTTTTCGTCCGGGAACAGAACTGTCTGACTTACATTGTTTTGCCTGACTCGGTCTGCCTCAACTTGTACGTACCCCTCGACTCGCGGACCATATTCTCCATTCTTTCAGCCTCCTTGTCGGAAGCATACTCATTGTAAACCAAAGGGTTATCAAAATCAACCGCCTCATCGCAGGAGATTGTGCAGGTACCGTTGTTGAACGTGATGCCGTTGAGCGTGACGCCACCGAGACCGGAACGGTTCTTCAGGAGGGAGATGGTCGCCTTGTTGTTGTACTGGTCGTCAACGCTCCTCGTGATGGACAGGACGACCTGTGCAATCTGGTTCTTCGTGATGGACCCGGAAATCTTGTCGTTGGTGACAAGTTCAGCCATAATGCTGTCTCGGTTTCCCTGCACCGGTATCCACATAGCGATGTCAAGGTCGGCGGCCATCGTCTCGAACTTACGCATCGTAGTACCCTCACGCTCGGTAACATCCTTGTTACTCATACCGCGTTCCGGGGCGACACACCCAAAGTAGTCCACGATGACGAGGTCCGGGTAGAACCCCTCCGTAATCTTGGTCTTGATGATGGTTTTAATATCGGTAGCGGATTTCTCGCCGGTAGGGAGACGCATAATCCTGATGTTGTCGTCCATCATCTGACGCTCCTCGGAGGAACGGAGGATTTCAAGGACGCGTTTCGGGGTCTCCTCGTCTTGGTTCAGGTTCCTCGTCTCAATCTGGGACACCTTCGCCATATACTTGCGGTGTATATCGCGGTGGGCATCCTCAAAGATGAGTTGCAGGACCTTGAAACCTCCGTACTCGTTCTGCTCGCACTTGTACGTGGCGGCGTTGGCCGCGAAACAGGTGGTCATAGAGGTCTTACCGAAGCCCATAGAGCCGATGATAAGACCTATCTTGCCCTTGTCAAGACCACCTCCGAGTGCGTCGTCGAGCGGACCTACGCCTGTCGGAATGGAAACGATGGACTGCTTGGAAAGGTCATCCTCCATATTCTCAAAAGGTGTGGACGTTTCCGAGTCACGCCTCTTGATGGAGTTGATGTGCTCCCACATCTCACAGCACTCATCGTACTTGTCAAGGTCACCGGTTCCGACGACCTCCTTGATTTTGTTGGCTACCTTAATCATTTCCTGCTGGCGGAAAAACCGCTCAGCAATGTTTCCGACCTCCTCCAGACCCTCAATCGAAGATTTCCTTATAGCCTCTACAGTCTCGTCAAAGTACTGTATATCATCATCCGTTGACGCCTTGCTTCTCAGCAAAATGAGAAGAGTGTCATATCCCGGCACCGTGTCGTGGTCCGCGAAATAGTCTTTTATCGTGCCCACTATCGTACGGAGGTACGAGTTCGTGAAGGCGTTCTGGTTGATGATGGACTGGTAGTCTATGAAATAGTCTACGTCCTCTATGAAAATCTTGATGAGTTTGTGCTGGAAGTCAACGCCGAGGTAACCGAAATTATCCTTTGTTAACTTGCCTGCCATAACAAACTCCTTTGTTAGTCAAGGCAGTAGTGAGTGTGGAAATACTTTCCGACCTCAAGCGAGAGCCGGCGGTCTCCGTAGCGTAGTTTGGTAAAATAGCGGAGGTTGACCGCGTTGCAGGCGTACTCCAACTGACGCATAATCCTCGGGATGATGCTCTGGGCACCGCTGTTGAAGGCGTTAATCAACGCACTCTCAAACGGGGCGAACTGGTCTCCATTGGAATACTTGTTCTTGGAGTTGGACAGGTCAATGTTGGTCCTGACGAACTTGGGATAGACGCTTCCGTCCCAACTGACCGAACGGACCTCCTCGTCCTCGTCCAAGAAGGACAACTTGAGTTCAAACGGCTCCGTCTCCTCGGCACCGATGTACTCGTTGCGGTTGTATGGTTTTTCGTAGGGGCGGATTTTCTCCCCGTCCCACGTGTAGACGCCCTCCTTCTCACGGAAGACGACGAACCCGCCCGGCTCCAGTCCGTTCGGGTGGCATTCAAGCCAGCCGGCCATCTCCTCCGGGTCCTTGAACACCTGCGGTGCACTCAGGCGGAGGTAGATTTCGGTCTTCCTCTTCAGGTCCTCGTTAATCATATTGACGCACTTGTCCATAGACTCGGCGAGGTTCGCGGAAGGCAGGGACCGCTCTTGGAAATTGGTTATGTTGAACGACCTTTTGCAAACGATGTTACCGTTCGCGGTAAGCATGAATGCGAAGCGACCGGTAGTCACGTTGGGGGCAGTCGCCTCCTTCACTTGCGTTTTCTCAATCATTTTTGCGTGAGATTAAATGGTTATTGTGAATAATGTTTAAGCAAATATACATGTTTTTTCCTTCCGGCGGTATGCTATAGTAAACTTTCCTCATATCTTTTCCTTTCCATCTCCTCCAGACGCTTGAAAACCCTGAAGAACGACGTAAACTTGGTGTCACCCTTCAGTTCGTCAACGCCGTCCTCCAAGATGAACCGGTACAGGTTCGCGAATGACCTGCCCTCCGGGTCCTGCGGGGCGTACATCATAGCGTCCATCTCCTCCTTGGCGGAATCGGACATAAGGGGGTGCTTGAGGTCAATGATTTTTTGATTGATCAAATAAAAATCGCCCTCGTAAGGCTTGTTGGAGACGCCGTTCACAATGTTCTCGTGCAACTTGTACGGCTTCTTCTTCTCCCTGACACGCTCGTCAATCAGAGCCTTTGTCCTCTCAATCACCTCGTCAACGGTAATCGCCCGGTCAATGACCTCGGGCATCAGTTTGAAGAACCCTTCCTCGGAAAGCCCCTTGATGTTCCCGATATTGTCGCTGTCGTCGCCGGTAAACACCTTCTTCACGAGGACGTTCCGGTAGTCGTACCCGAACAGTTCCTTGAAATTTTTCGTGGTGACGAATTTCTTGATCTTCGGGTTCGTGTTGTATATGATGACGTCGTCGGCGAGCAGTTGGGACAGGTCCATATCCCCGGACATAATCACAATCCGCTCGTTCGGCTTCTTATGCAGACAGTAGTAGGCTATCTGGTCGTCACCCTCCGTCGTCTCGTCAATGTTCCAGCGGATGTACAGTTCGTTGAAATACCGGCACAGGCAGTCGCGTTCCCGGTCAAAGTTCTCGTCTATGAACCGCTCCCAGAGTTCCGACTTTGACAGTTCCCGCTTGGGAAGATTGTCCCTGCCGGCTTCCCGGTTCTTCTGCTTGAAATAGGCGGTCATACCCTTCATCTTCTCGTTGAACGCCTTCATATAGTCGGATACCCCGTAGTCCTCGTAATGCTTGTCCCGGTTCGCCTTGTAGGGCTTGTACAGGTTGTAGCGGAGAAGGCCGGAGTACTCGTTGTCGAAGAACACGTAGACGTAACTGAAATCCTTCTTGGACATCATCATCTTCAACTGCAGGAGGAACTGGAAGATACCCCCGTAGTGCTGTCCGTTCTCGGATTTCTTGTCGTCCGCCATACACGAGAAAAGGAGAGAGTTCCCGTCCACCAGAAGGGTGTAGAACGGCTCTTCCTTCATTATCTCGGAGTGTGCCTCCTTTATGCTTTTCTTGATAGGTTGCTGTGGCATTTCAACACAAATCTACGAAAAATTCCGGGATATGAAAAGGGTCACCGTCACGGCGACCCTTTCCTGCCAAACATTTATGAAGTCAAACACCACTAAAGGTCTTCTTCAACCTCGGAGAACTCAATCATTTCTGCGTTGGCGTCCGCGAACTTGTCTTCCCCGTGCAGTTCCTTCATCTTCTCAAAGATGAGCGGTATCTGCTCCTTCTTGTACTTGTCGAGGTCCTCCTCACAGATGATGCCGTTGTGAACACAGCACATAGTTCCCGAGTAGGTGATATTGTACGGGATTGGAAGGTGGTTCTTGTAGACGCTCACCTTCGTGACCGTACCGTACTGGTACTCCTGACCCTTGAGGGTCGCCTTGAGTTTCTTGGTGGCCGCCTTCGCGACGCCTCCGAGGTGGATGCCGAGGCGGGTGTGGTAGTGCATCTCCTTACCGCCCTTGTTCTCCACTGAAACGGCACCGCCGGTGGAGTTCATAACATCCTGCCAAATCTTGTTGATGACGAGCAGGCTGTTCGTGTACGGTGCACCGACCTCCTTGGAGGACGCAATCCTCGGGAAGATGTCCTTGAACGCGGTGGAAATCGCACCGGCGTCCCATTGTGCGTTGGACACCTTCGACGTAAGGCTCCTCCACGACATCACGGAACCAACGGAGTCCCAGATGAACAGTATCGGCATCGGGAGTGCCCCTTCGTCCTGCTTGTCAAGGAAATCCCTGATGATGTAGGTGATGTCCTCAATGACCGGGACGTTGCGTTTCTTGGACACCTTCTTTCCCTGTGCGTAGTCCATATCACCGCAGTACTCGCAGATTTTTCTCGGAGTGAACAGGATGTAGTCTCCTTCCCAGTCCACGATAGTCTCCTCGCCGGTCTCCGGGTCTTTGCCGTAAATCGGGGCGATGTTCATACCGCAATCCTTGGCGTACTGGAAATCAAAGTTTCCCTCCGTCTCAAAGATGACGGGGAGGACGCCCTGCCTCATAGCGGAGGCGATGGCACAGTTCTTCAAGGTACTTTTTCCGGTGTCGGACCAGCCCCTGATTGAGGTGACGCGACCCATCGGAATGCCGGGGAGTTTGGTGGCTTCCTGATATGCCTTCGGCATAATAATCCACTCAAGTTCCTTGTCGGCTACCTTGCTGACGCCGTCACCCAGAACGTCCTTCTTGAAATCCTTGACGCTGAAGGAGGCGACTTCTTTCTTTTTCAATGGTTGTTTAGCCATACGGTTTCTTGTTATTTTTTCGTTGGGAACAAAACTTTCGCCCGGGCACCGAGTTTCTTCTTGAAATCCTTCCTCTCCATAGCACAGTACTTGTCCTCGGCACCGACCTCAACTTGGAAGCCGTTGATGAGTATCTCGCCATCCTTGTCTATCCGTGCATTCACGTGCCGGTAAGACGAGTCGTGAAGGAGGTTGCTGATACAGTCCGAAAGTTCAAACAGACGCTTGCTACCGGGGAACAGTTTCGTCTGGAAATCGGTTGAAAGCCCGTAGCAGGCGACGCCGATGTTCTGGTAGTCGGCGATGTCGGAGAGTTCGTTCACCTGCTCCTCGGTCAGGAACTGAGCCTCGTCAACGAGTATGACGTCTGGCTCCGGTCCTTCCGCGAGCAGTTCGGCGAACGTCTGTGTCGGGGAAATCGTTTCACAGGGGATGTCGGTATAATTCTCGTTTCTTGAGTGTATCATACCTTCATCCCTTGTGTCAAGCGAACTCTTGAAAACACGGACAACGTCCTGTACGGTATCCGTAAAGTAGTTGTATGAGTCAATGAGCCTTGCACTCTTGCCGGTTCCCATTGAGCCGTGTATGAAAGAAAGGAACGCCATACGTTAGAACGGGAGACCCTCCTCACTTTCTTCTTCAACCGGGTCGGGTTCAGGCTCGCCCACGTCCTCGGTGCCGGCGGAAACCCTCTTGGCCGCTTCAACGGCTGATTTCTTGGAGACCTCAATCTCATTCTCCGCCTCACGCTCCTGCTTGATGCCTTCCTTGACCTCCTCGTTGCGGTAGCGACCGCGAGTGACCCACTTGTTGTTCGCCTTGTCGTAGTACGGGACCTCGCCGTCAAGGACGATGGACAGGTACTCGTAAGGCTTCACGACGAACACGTCAGACCAGACCTTCTCGTCCTCGCACCACGCGTCAATCTGGCTCTCGTCCTGAGACAGGGGCTTGAACCGACCATAGTCCATCACGGAGATGGAGGTCTTCTTGGTACGCTTGCCTTCCTTGTCGTAAACGGCGGACACGGTAATCTGGAGGTCCTTGCCTTCGTACAGGTCAAGGATGTTGGTGGGCTCAAAGTCATCCGGAAGAACACCGCCGTTATCCATCTTGGCCTCGTCGATTGACTCCTTCTTGCGGAGAGCGTACAGGTCCTTGATAAAGTGCATCGGGTCCTTTCCGTCGGCACGGACGTTGAACTTCCAGAACTTGGGGCCGTCGGCTTCCGCACCACGCTCAATGACGCGGAGGATGCAGACCTCGCTCTCGGTGTTCGCCTTGGCGATTTCCTTCCAGCGGTTCATCTCGCCCTCGTGGTAGTTCTTCTGTTCCTCGTCGTGGCTCTTCTGGGCCTCCTCCAGCAGTTTCTTCTCCTCACGGTAGTGGCTCCAAGCGTCCTGAGCCATCTCGCAGAACGGGCACGCGGTACCGTAATGCTCGTGATCAATGTCGTCGGTCTTGTTCAGGCACACGTAAGACTTCCAGCCACTCTTGGAAATGGCCTCCGGAACCTTGATGGTGTGCATGTGGATGATTTTGAATGGATTTCCCGTGCCTTTCTCCACGGGAAGCAAGCGGATGACGAGTTGCTTGCTGTCCTCTTTGGGACCGAGTTTGACGTTCAGGTAATTCTTCTCGTCAAATGAGGATTTCGGCTGTCTTTTCTCTTCTCCCTCAAACGCGTTCGCGTCAATGTTGTAGTTTCCTCTACTCATGTTGCACAAAATTTAGTACTGAAATTAGTAAGTTTTCCCGAACTCAAATATACAAAAATATTCAAGTTTTTTATCTATAATAAATACAAAAACGGGGGCGTTTCCGCCTCCGTTTCTGCTACTTTTTTCGCGTTTTTTCCTACCTCAACTGGACGAGTTTGTCAAGGGTCTGCTCGTACATAAAGGTCTTGAACTTGTCGTCGTTGAACGAGTCGGCGATAGCCTTCCAGTTCACGTCGCCCTTCACGTCGTCAGCCGTGATAACGTACTGTCCCTGCTCCTTGCCGTTGTTGTCTGGCTCGGCAGAGTAGTTGGAGGTAGCCTCCTTGTCCTTCCAGTAGTCGTTCGGGGACACGTTGAAAGGATAGGACTGGGCCTGCTTCACGCCGAGTTTCTCAATCTGCGTAGGGTTACGTCTCTCGAACTCGGCCTTCAGGTCCTCAATCTTCTCGTCGTTGGAACGGAGGAGTTCCTCAAAGGCACCGATAGCCTTCATAACCTCCTCAAACTTTCCGCCGATACCTTCAACCTCGTCCTTGATGTCGTCCTGCTTGTCGGTCAGTTCGGTCACGTCAAGGACCTCGTCGCCCGGCTGTTGCATATCCGCACCGCCGGCGTCGGGACCCATCGGGGCACCACCGCCCATATCCTGAGGATTGAAGCCCTGCGGGGGTGCAGGGGGAGCACCGGCATCCTGTCCGGGGGCACCGCCCGCGTTCGGGTCCATACCTCCGGCATCGGGTCCCATAGGACCACCTCCCATATCCGGTCCGCCCATCGGACCACCGCCCATATCGGGGGCACCGCCGGCATCGGGACCCATCGGAGCGTCACCGCCCATCGGGGCACCTCCCATATCTGGAGCACCGCCGGCGTCTGGACCGGCAGGAGCACCTCCCTGCTCGTCGTCACCGGGATTCTCGTCGGCCTCAAAAGTACCACCAAGAAAAGTTATCTCGGTCAACGGACGCCTCGGGTCAAAATCGGTGATTTCGTTGAGTCGTCTCAGAACACTGTTGTAAGCCTTGCTGTCTTGTTTCATAGCCTAACCGAACAATACTTGCCTGTTATCCTCAACGAGGATGACCTTGTCCTCAAGGTCCTTCCGCTCGATGAGACCCTTGTCGCTCTTGACGACCTTGACCGTCTTCTGACCCATACCGTTGATGAGGTTCTGGGCGTTTGAGATGTTGTTTCCGTTTACCGTAGCCATAGTGACCTTATTTTTGTTCCTTGTTATCGGAAACCTCTGCGGGTTCCTCTTTCTCCTCCTTCACAACGGGCTTTTCCTTCGCCTTCTTCTTCTCGGGAACGACGATGGACGCCTTGACCGGCTCGGGGTTAAGCACGACCGGGTTGATGCGTTGCACGGGGTGTGTAGTGTTTATGCTCTTTTTTGAAATAAACATCGCTGTTCTGCATTTATCTTCTAATAAATACATTTTCAGCGTAAAAAGGTGTCTACGGGAGCATAAAATGGATATATGGGACCAGTTTGTCGTTGTTCCTGATATAGGGTGCGGTAGCCGGCGTAAGGAACCTCGTGGTCGTGAACACGTGGTTGTACGGGTTACGCTCAACCTTGCGGAGTATCTTCTCCCTCGGTATCCCTATGTACTCGCAGTCGTCAAGGGAAAGCCCGATTACCTGTTTCCCGCTGTAGAAGAACAGGTGGACGCCGTTGTTATAGACGGACTTCTCCTTCGCACTCCTGACGTAGCGGATGAACTTTTTGATGAAAGTAAGGTTCTCCGTGAATATGTTCACGAAATAGTAGTTGAGTTTCCTGTCAGCCTCCTTAACCGTGTGATCAAGAAACACTTTCAGGTCGTCCTCAAAGTCGACCCTGCGTTCCAGTTTGGAGAAGGTCCAGAACACGTTCTTCCGGACTTGCTTGTCAAGCATCCTGAGGTTCTCGCTACCAAAAATATCCGTTGCGAGTTTCTTGCCTACGACAAGTGTCGGGACGCCGTCGTCAACGAACGTGCCCGACACCTCTATGAACTCAGGAAGGTCCTGAATTTTCCGCTTAGATATTATTCTGCCGAGGTACATAGGTCTCCGCAAAGATACGGAAATAAGACCTACTCTCCAAATTTCTTATCGGTCGTTGTATCGCGGGTTCCGGCGTATCTGAACTGTAAAGCGATGGTTCCGTTCACCTTCTTCTCGCCGTAGCACCAATAATCGCTACCTTGGTTATAGTCGCTTACGAACACACCGTCGGCCGTATACATAGTTACATGCCCATACGGTTTTGCGTGAGCGTTCGGTCTCGAACCTTTGTTCGGGTGAAACATAGTTACGATATCACCCGCTTCAAACGGCTGGAAATTCTCAACACCGTTACGCATCTCGCCAACGACCTTGAAACCGAGACCGGGAAGATTGTAACTACACGCGAAACCGCTACCGATTCCTCCACCTCCAACCTGTTCCTGTTTTCCATACCCCTTGAAGCCGGCATTGACGAACGCACCGACATAAGACGCACATTTTCCGTACGATTTTTTGGACTTTCCTGCGTTGTTGAACGCCGATATAGTTACGGGCATACCCGGGAAGTGCATAGGAACGTTCATCTGCTTTCTGGCTGAAATCAGATAGAACGTCTTCCCGTCGTAACTGCTCTCCTGAGGCAGGGGTATCATAACGCTACCGTCCTCACGCTTGACCTCGAAGCCCGTGGTCGCGTCGCCTGAAACTTGAATGTTCGGTATAGTCCACATATCTCTTGAAAAATCTGTCTGCCCGTACTGGTTAAGTATCATCTGCAGGGTCTCAAGATTAAATACCTCCTTGTTGAACGGAATTGCGTACTTGCTAACCTTTGTGCCGACGAACTTGGTCTTCATCGTGTTGTTCTGAATTGAGTGTTCAACCTGCATAATCCTGTACACGCCACGGAACATAGGAACGTTGTTCAGTTGGAAATACATCATCGGCATAATGTTCGCACAACCGAGCATCTCCACACTGCAGTCGTACGACCTATTGGAGTATATGGAGAACAGGTCCTGACCGGTACCGACACCCTGCAGTGTCCCTTCGTTCCTCGCGGCCGCGGCGATGTTGAACTTGTTCGCTATGGACACATCCGTGACACGGGGGTTATCCATACCGATTGAAACGTTCGTGAAATAGGACTGGTTCTGTTTTCCCGGGGTTACACCGAACGCGGTAACGTCGGCGTTGATACCGCGACCCTGCCTGAACACCCGGACCGCCTCGTCGGTTATGTTTCCGAGACTGTCGGCGACCGAGAAGCCGTCCCTTGCATACCCAACTCCGAGTTTGTCGGACTCGTTTCCGAAACCAAGTTTGTTCGCCGGCTCGTAGGTGTACATAATCAGGTAGGTGTTTCCGGCACCACGCCTCATCGTGCTACCAATCTCGTACGGATTGTGTGGCTTGAACATCTCGGCGATGGTGTTGGTGCTGTAGAAATTGTTGATGGTCGGAAGACCCTTGAACAGCAACTTGTTCTCCCGGCAGAGCATACTGATGAACTCAAGGACGCTGAAATTCGTCTTGCCGGTCCTCTGTCCGTCAAGCATACTGAAGAACGTGTCCATATTGATGTAAAAATCGTCGCTGATGTCGTTGAAGAAACCGTCAATGAACAGGAAATTGTCGAACTCCGAGAAATTCTTGTCGGCATAACTCGCCTCGTGCTCGGACCTGAGCCTCCTCTTCTTAGCCTCTATTGAGGCGGGCACGCTCTTCAACTTGAACACGTTGTTCGGATAGGTGGAAATCCACCGGTCGTACAGGTTCTTGAGCGAATAGTACGTGGACTCCATCATCTTCGCGTTCGCGGTCATCTCAATGAGTTCACCGTCAATAACCGGCGTGATTTCCTCTCCCTCGTCCGTGTCCTCCGTACTGCCGGGGTTACTGTCCTGTATCTTCTTGATGAACGAGGTTATCGCATACTCCATATCCGCCGACGAAAGATATTTGCTGTCTTCCATCGGAACGTGTATCTGTATGAGTTGTCTCCAGAACTTGACGAGGTCAGTATGGAACTGCCTTGTTTTTTCATAGTTGAAATATGTTGTGTTCTCGTCCTCGTCGAAAAATTTCTCCTCATTATTGAGGCTTGACCTCGCTATCTCAACCATCTGGTTGTAAATCGGTTCAAACTGCCCTCCGAACACCCCGGACCCGCCACTTTCCGTAAACGACTGGAAATATTTTCCGTCAACGGTCAGCACGTCCCAAGAGCAGTTCACGTCCTTCTTCAGGTCACTCGGAAGGCTGTTTAACTCGCTCTCGTGGTTTTTGTAATACCCCCTCGCACTGAACGTCAAGTACAGGAACGCCGGTAGGTTCATTATGTTCGCCTTGCTAAGGTTCAGATAATGAGAAGGATGCTTCAAATCAAAGCATTTCAGGAGGTAATACGCCAACACCCTCTTGTTCACGTCATTGAGGTTCGGCTTTCCACTGATATACTTTCCAACCTCACCCTTTGCCCTGAGGATGTTTCTCGTCGTCTTGCTTCCCTCCCAACGCAAGGAAGGGAACCACAGTTCGTCGTCCGGGAACGAAAGAACCTCACTGTATTCGGTCTTTCCATCAGCGACTGGATGTACCGGGGTCTCTCCGCCGTGATAGTTCCTTACCGGCTTTCCGTCAACCTCAATTTTCTCGTACTTTTCCCCGTTTTTCTTCCACCTCCATACGGTTGCCGGTATTCCATATTTACGGAATGTCTCATACGGTTCCGTACTCAGTGCGTACCCGTCATACACAAAATCGTTGAAGGTGTTTTTCCAGTAATCGTCGGGGAACTCCTTGTAGGTTGAGTTCGACAGGAAATTACCCTTCTTTTCATAGAAATTCCCGCCGACATAAGAGGAGACCGGCTCCGACCTCGCCACCAACGAATAATTTCTCCTCCCGTCGTTCAGCGGATACTCGTTCTGGGTTATGTCTATGTGGCTTACGTCGTAAGACGGAACCGTAGCCATATTGTACCCGGAAACGGTAGACGCCTTGTAGTTCCTGAACTCCGCCTCAACGAATGCGTCGAGCGAGTTAGAACGGCTGACATTTCCGTTCCCGATGTGTGCGAAATCAACACGACGCTTGAAAAGTTTTATAAGCCTCTCTCCGAAATCGTCCGAGAAATCCTCGCCGGCCCTCTTTAGTTTTGAATACGGGTTCAGTCCGTCCGTATAGAAATCGTAGATGGACGTGCTGTGGTACCCGTACGACGTATTGTCGTTCCCGGGCTGTTGCTGTTGCCCGGTATCCTCGTCGTCCGGGTTCATATCGTCCGGGATATTGATATTGCTCAGGTTGTCAACGCCGGTGAACAGGGTGGTGACCATACTTACCTCCGGAATGCCGGACAACTGGGGATGGTTTCCCGGATACATACGTTCCTTCAGCCCAGTGTCCGGGTTGTCCTTGTAGAAACCTGTGAACGGTGGCATATAGGCGTTGCTACCAGCGTTGGAAGCGATGTCGGTGTCCTCAATGGTTATTCCGAACTGCTTAATCCGCCTCGTTGTTCCAACGTTGTTAATCGTGGTGTAGAACATCGTCAGGAACGTGTCGAGGTGGGCGAAAATCATCCTGAAAATGTTTCCGATGCTCGGTGTATAACCGAAACTGTCCTTGAACAGTTTTCCGAGTTCCTCGTTAGCCTCCGGAGCGTTTTCGTCATACTCTTTCTGTGCTTCATCGTTCCGATCCACAAGATACTGGCGAAATTTACTTTCGTCGTAGAAAATATATCCGTTCACTGGATGCTCGGCCGCCTTATTGTCTTCAAAAACCTTCCTGACACCCGCTACCTCGTCGGTCGTGAGGTCTGGCAGGAAAGACTCAAAATCTGCCTGTGAAGGGAAAGAGCCGTCCGCGTTCTGCGGTATCTTGACTCCGTGGCGTTTTCCGTCCTTTACCTCTGCCTTGAGGCACGTCTCAAAATACTCCGCCATTTCGTCAACCGATATTCCGAGTTTGTCCGCTATCTCCTTTGCCAAACTCGGCAACTGCTTATATTTCGTGGCGTCCTGCGTCTCGTCCACTCCGCCCGGGTTTCCGGCGTCCGTCAGGAAAACAATGAATTTGTATCCAGCCGGCGTAAACTCCATATATTTCTTTCCAGCCCTGAGTTCCTTTGCAAATTTCTTCCACAGCACCTCCGATTCCCCAATCCTTTTCCTCAACTCAATAGCGTGGTACAAAACGGAAATTCCGCCGACGCTGTCCGAGGTCTGCAGGTTCGTGTTGAACTGCTCGTAGGATTTCATGAACTCGCTGAAACGCGGTATCGGTGCACCAGTGTTACCGTCCTCGCAAAAACAGAAGGTTCCGTTCTCAACCTGACTCTGCCAGTACTTGTTCGGCTCTCCGTCCTCTCCTCCGATATCAGGGGCCGCGAACAGATAGTTGAACGGGATGTCCGTGTACAGACCGTACATAAGACCGATGAAACGCACCGTGACGTCAAAGTTTCCCGTCTCCGAGTTGAACTTGGAGTTGAAATTCTCGACGGTAAGGGTAAACGTCACGTAGGTTCCGTACTGACCCTTGACGCTGAGGAGGAACCTCGGGTATGGGAAACGGAAGAACGACTTGAAGAAACTCTTGCAGGCGGACCCTTCGGAGGCGTTGTTTCCCCCGTGCATCTCATAGTCCTTCTGCTCCTCCGGCATCATAAGGGAGGCGGCCCGAACGTCCGTGAACGACATCTCAACGGTCGGGAACATGTGCGGGTCAAACTTAATGTTGATGCTGTTGATGCCGAGGAGTTCCTTGGACCCGGACCCGGACGACAGTATCTCCTGATAGTTAATCATCGTATAGTCGTCCGTGAGGAACCTATGCCCCTTTCCGGTCACGTCAACACCAGCCAACGCCGACGCATACCCACCATATCTCGGGTTGACCTTCATATAATTCAGGTTGTCAACGTTCTCCGCCCTGTTGTACTCACGGGACGGAATGATAACCTGCAGGTCCACAGATATGTTGAGGTCTTCTGGGTTCCAGAACACATTTTCAGCCATAGAGCCGTTCGGTGTCGTCGCACAATAGACGGACGGCAGGTTGTTCGGCTCTATGTAAATGATTCTACCCCTTTGGCTTATGGCTTGGCTCATTTTGTCTTCTCGTTTATACCATAAAGGCTCATGTGTCGTTCAATCTGGGAGTTGTAGTTCTCAAGGGACGTTGAGAGAGGATACGGGATACGCACCTCATCCCCGTCCTGAAACTCAAACTCCAAACCTCCGAGTTGCGGGTTGGCCATCAGTATCAGCCAGTCGTAATTCGGGTCTCCGTAGTAGTTTGACGACAAGATGTCAAACCGGGTATACCCCCTCTTGTACGGCTCGTAAAAATCCGTACTTTTTTTCGGAATTTCAACAAACGGCGGGATTTCCACATCGCCGTCAAACCTGAACTTGTTATACCTATCGTACGACATATCCTGTAATCTTATTTAGCGTTTGGGTTCGGCGTCCAAATATGCGTGTATTTCGTGGAGGAACCGTAGACTGTCGTAGTTGAGTTACCTATCTTGACGTCCTTTTTTGTCTCCTCCGGCATAGCGATATCCGAACGGTCATCATACACTCCGGTGTTGGCGTAGTAGTTGAACGAGACCGCGTTCTGGAGCCGGTTGATTGGTCCAGAAAGCGACTGACCACCGATAATATGCAATCCAAGTGACACCTTTGCATACATTGGTTGGACACCGATTCCCTCCGGGTTAAGGTCCCACTGGGTCGCACCACCGTTTGAATAACTTATTGACACGTTATCAATCAGAACTTTCGTGTTGATAAAATCACCTATCCTCAGGACGCAAACGGGCATCCTTCCGAAGGACAGGTTTCCGGCGGTCATCGCGTAACCCTGCAACGACGAGGACTCAATGGTGTGACCCTGTCTCGTGCACTGCTGGAGGAAGGTGAGGCGGGCGTTGAAGCCCTCCGGGGAGATTGAGTGGAACGCCGGCGAGAAATATTTGAATTTCTCGGTCAGGTTCTCGTAGAGGAAGCGGTTTTCAATCTTCAGTTTCTTGAAATACTCGTCCTCCCGCTCATACCTTCTCTTGGTGGTTTCGTCCGCACCCTCTCCGACGGTGCCGGTCGTAGGTTGCTCGTTCTTCTTCTCCTCCTCAACGGCTTTCTTGACCGCGTCTTCGGCTTTTTGGTCCTTGGACGCGTCGGGATTGTTGGCGGTCGCCGTATCGGACACGTTCGTTATCTCCGGGAGCCCGTACCGTATCTCAACGACAGCGAAACGTTCCTGCTTCCTCGCAAGAGTGTTGTCGTCCGAACTTTCCGCCGTGCTTATTTGAACCGTGCGGTTCCTTCCGCTACCGTTATCCACGAAAACCGCATTGGTGGAGTCGTTGATTGTCTCCTCAAGGAACTTCTGCACCGTGCTTGCACGACGGACCGCAAGCGTCAAAGAGTTCACCCTGTTCTGATTGGTCGCGGCCCCCTTAACCGATATTGAATACTTACCCTGCTCCCCCTTGAACAGGCTCGCAAGAAACTTGACGCGGTCGCTTTCCTGACCGTACCACTGCCTCCGGCTCTCGGTGATTGTGTTCTTTGCCAGTTCAAGTCCGTAGACAACCTCCATAAACGTATGCGTAGCACCTTCAAGTTTGTGCTTCAGCGAAGAGTTTAGTTCAAACGACCGGGAGTCGTTATAGTTTGAGTCCATAGGCTCCCGTGGCTGTTTGTTGTCATACAGGTCAAAAAGTTTCTGCTTCAAGTCACTGTCAACCCGGTATCCGTATGAATGGGTTTTGTAAATTGGTACCGTGATACGGTTTTCGTTCGGGGCGATACCAGTCGCCTCGACGATTGATTTTTCCGTGATACCCTTCCAGTCCCCCTCCGGCTGTACCTCATAGCCTACGTATCCTTGAGTGTCGCTCGTCCTTTCCGTGAAATCAATGTTCTTTCCGAACAAGATATATTTCCACCAGTCCTTATCCGTAGGACTCGTTACCGCAGTGTACCCCGCATCGGAAACTTTCTGCACCTTTGCCGGAGCATTGGTCATATTACCAGAATAGTTGTTCGGGTAGTACACATAGAACTTGATGAGGTTTCCTTCCTGTGACGGGACCTCCTTCGTGTTGTTCAAGGACTCTCCCGGCTTCGTCTCCGGCTCCTTCGGCTCCTCTTTCTTGGGGTTTCCAAGCAATCCACAACCTGCGAAGAACCTCAAGATGTCACCCTCGGGGTCGTTGTCCGGGGCGACGCCCTCCAAATTGTACTTTGCGACGTTGTTAATGATTGACGGGTGGTCAATGAGTAGCGAGAAGGACAGCGTACCCCTACGTTCCGTGTTGGCATAGGTGTACACCGCCTCTCCGCGACCTATGAACTTGTTCGGGTTCCAGTCAACGTTCACGGACTCCTGAAAATCAAGGTCATAAGGCGGGAACCACATAATGCGTCCACCGTTCGGACCCCTCTGTGATTTGTGCAGATACTCGTCAACCCTTGGAACGTCCTTCCAAGCAAGGTTCTCGATTGAGAACATACACTTTTTAATGTCAACCTCATCCACGGTGGGGGCTATGTTGACATACCCGTTCTTGTTCAGGACGCTGTATTTCTCAAGATATTGCCCGCCGGTGTCGCCGTTTCCATACTTGGTCGTATACGGGTTTTTCTCGTAAAGTTCAGACTGCTTCATCACGACCGGCGTCTCCGAGCCGTCCTCGCCCTCCTGCATTTCCACGAACGGGCGTATCATCCTTGAAAGCCTGTCATATTGGTGGTGATAGGTCCACACACGGCAATACGGGTTTTCGTAATCGTTTGTTTTATAGTCCCTTACCCTCGCACCGATTTTCAGGAGGTTCCTACCGTGGGAGTTTCCGAACCTCTTGCTCTTTGCGGTATCGGTGATTTCCTGCTTATCGTTCAGCCCGTTCTCGTCAACGGTCGTATGGAACCTTGATATGAGGGTTGAAAGTTTATGCTCCTTGAAAAGCCTGTTCGTCCTGTCCAGAAGACCGCGTTCCTTCAACGGTTGCTCCGGCACCTCCAAGAAGGTGGCATAGTCCGCCAACTTGGGGTTGTTTGTACGAAGGAGTCCGTCTGCAAGGGTGTCGGTGAGAGTATAGTCCGGGTCAATGCCCATATTCTTACCGAGCGTATTGACAAGGTCAAGGGAAGCCTTCGCTGGACTCGCGTCCATTTCGTCGTAGGCGAGTTTTGAGTTCCGTCCGGCACCATACCTACCCGAACTGGAGATAGGCTGTGAAACGAGGGTTTTTGAGGGGTGTGTGAGGTGAATTAGGCTCAGTCTCGTACCGCTTGAGAAATTGGACAGGGCGTATGGGACGTACGTGTGAAAATACACGTCAAAAAGGTCTGTGTTCTCGTCGTACTTGTCGTTTCTGGCCGCGAAACGTAGGGAGTCCATCAGATAATCCCAGCCCTTATTGGTCTTGTTGGTGTATGATGCTGAGTGAATGTCGTCAATAATACGCACATCACCTTCCGGAGCCTCGGTTATCCTTATAGGGGTCTTGTTTCCGTGAGTGAAGAAGTTTCCGATATCCTTGAGGCGACCGGCGGACGTTCCGTAGTAGTACTTGAGTTGCGGAGTAATGTACTTGACCTCCACGTGGCGGTCGTTATGGATATACTCGGCGATAGCGGATTCCTTGGCCAGTTCAAGCGTCGCTATCCTCTCAAGTTTGGTGTCGAAATTAAAGTTGTCTATGTAGTTTCCTTCCCACATCCTGTTCCACAGGACGGGGTCCGTCTCATAGGTCCTTCTCGTTACGTCGTTTGGGGTATACCGGCTTTCAATATCGTATCCGTAGTGCGTTGAGCGGTCGTGCGTGTAGGTCAGGAGGTCCTTCCCGTCGGCCACGGGGTGCACGTCACGGGTTCCTATGTACGCATAACGCACATAGTTGTTCGTATATTTTGTGTACTGTGTATCTTTCCAGTAAATCCGTTTGAGCGTCTCCTCGCGGATTCCCTGACTATTCTTGAACACGCCCGGCACCCTTGCCGTACCTGCCGGCACGGTGTTGCGGGCCGGGGACGTCGCGTTCCCGGTGTTAACGTTTCGGTCGTTCGATATTCCACCTCTTTGTGTCGGCATTTCTTTTCTTTTTCTTTTTTTTCTTTTCTTATAAGTTATCTATAAGATTGTTTTTATAAAGGGTTCCTGCTGGTAGAAGGTACTATGAATACCAAGTACTATAGATATCTATAGAACCAAGTACCCGCGTGTACGCACGCACACGTACGCACGTAAAGGAAAACGATTAAGTATTCATTCCAACAACACCGGCTTGGAACGGGGCGTCCTCCTTATTGTAGCCACCCCTACTTGAGTAGTATTGCTGGTTTTTACTAATCAAACTCCAAGACTCATCCAGAACTTTCCGGGCGGCCGCAAGAGCGATGTTTTCAATGCTGAGCCTGTCAAGGTTCCCGCCACCCTCAATGCGGACGGTCATCGTCGGTACCGAACCGAAATCAATGCCGAGTCTTGACGGTATAAGCGGTCCGTTGTAGCCAGACGTGCTGACCGGTGCGACCGCCATAGGCTTATGTACCCTTTCAAGGTTATTGCTCGCCTCGACACTATGTAATGACGCGGACATACCCTGCAGGCTTCCGCTAACCTGTTGGAACATCGCATCGGTCCTTGCTTCAAGCCCCCTTGACATGGTTTCCTGATATTTTGCAAGTGCGTCGGTCTGCATTTTCGTCTGGTGCGTCTCAGAAGCCGGGTTGTAACCGTTCCTGACCATATCACGCCACATATCCTCCTTGCCGGCGACTGCCCATTCAGGAACGATAACCTCGCCGTCGTGAACGACAATCTTACTACCGTCCATTTCAGCCGGAACACCACGTTTCGGGTTGGAGTTGTCGATTATCTCCCTGAACTCTCCAAAGAGTTGGTCGTCCATCTGGGTTCCTGAGAACTGGCTGTAGCCCGGAACATTCTTGTCAAGGCTCGGGGCGTATCCTGTGGCGTGGTGGCGTCCCTCATAGTTCTGCTTTATCTCCTGATACATAACGTCGCCGGTATTCACAACCGCCGACCTGATTCTCCTTGCGAGTTCAACGTCGTTACCGTAGTTTCCAGTACCGCGATATTTCTCGTAGAAAGCCAACGCCATATCACGGGTCTGTCCTTCCGGTAAATCACGGAGCATAAGTTCGCCCCTCGTGGTCTTGTCTCCGGTTACTTTTGCGACGATTTTCATCATCCAGACGCCAAGTTTCTCCTGCATCCATTGGAGCATATTGTCGAGTTTCTCGGCGACGTTGGACGTCTCCTTATAGATGGTCCCAAGGTCCGCGTTGTCCGCGTTGCTCTTTCTCTCGGACTCCATCTTCAGCATCTCAAAGTCCGTGTCCCGGAGGTCTGATATTCCCTTCTGGATACCGTTCAGGGTGACGAGTGCGTTACCGTTTCTGTCAAAAGTCGCTATGTTCGCTATGTAGTCCCGGACCTCGTCCGGTATCTCAATCTTCGCGTTGTCCCTTATCTGGTCGCCGACCATCCTGACCCTTGCGTTGGAGTAGGTGAGGTTGAGCATCTCGTCGTAACTGACGCCAACAGCCTCAGAGGCCGCCTTCATCAGTTCCCTTGAGATGGGAGCCATATCAATCTGCCCGGTCCTGTTGTTGAAAAACGCTTGGTCGCCGAAAGTGTTGATAAGCCTGTCGTTAAGGGCACCAACGTCGTTGAGACTCTCGTAAAGAAGTTCAAGCGGGTTCCCGTTGATTGCGAAGTCACCGCCGAGGACGGAAAGTTTCGCACTCGCCTCCATAGCACCCTGAAGGGTGGACACCTTCTCGGCGAAGGTCGCCACCTGTTGCATATTGTATTTGAGCATAACGGATTTCTCCGCCATACCGGCCAACCCCTTCAATCCATCCGCGAACGTGTATTTCTGTGCCATTTTCAGGTTATCTACGATAGCCTTTGACACGCTCTTGAACGACAGACCGCGTGCACCGGCGTCTCCGTACACTTTCGCAAAGAACAGTTCCGTCTCACGAGCACTCTTTCCGAGGGTATCGAACTGGTTGAACGCGTTCGCGTCAATTCCGAACCTTTTCAGTTTGATGAGGGACTGCATATCCTGAGTGCTCAACTGGTCCGTTGCACGGCCGAGAGCATCCGCAGTTTCGGTCATCGCACTGTATATCTCATCAAACTTGTAAGCGAGGTCCCCGTAGTGGTACTCGGTGCTTGCGTATAGTTCGTTTACCGCGAGAAGGAAATCCCTTCGTCCCTCTTCGCCACCACCAACGGTCCTTGCGTACTCGGAAGCGGCCCGGTCACGCTTGGTGCCCATTTCAATGAGGCCCTTTACAATCCCGAGCACAGCACCGGTAATCTGACCGTACATTCCCGGCAACATTTTAGAAACGCCGGAAATTAGCGTATCGGCGGTTTTTGAAGCCGTTACTGACTCGTTACTGATAAAGTTTTTCGACAGGTCTTGCGTGAGTGAAATGGCACCTTTTCCTATCTCCCTCAAACTCCAGTCGTTCTCACGACGCCTCGCGAACTCTTTGTTGTATTTTTCCTCGTTTTTCCGCTTCTCCTCGTAAGTCGCTATGAACTCATTGTCACGGTCCTTTGCATTCCTGTCTTTTCGTATTTCCTCTTTGTATTTCCGGTCATCCCTTTCTTGCAGGGCACGCAACTTAACGAGTTCCTTGACCGTTTCCGCATCTTCCCGGTTCATAGCGGACGGCGTGTACTGCGTATTGAAATCAAGGTGGAAATTGATGAGTTCCTCAATGATGGCGTCCAGTCTTGAGTCGTACGGGTTTACTGACGAAGAGCCACCGGAACCACCGCCGGTGTTGGACGCGTTGTTTGCAAGGTTGTTTGAAAAATTGCTAATCTCTGAGGACACCCGACTGATAGCCTGTGTAATGGCTGACATAGCGTCAGCCGTCCTTTCAGACTGATAACTCAGAGAACTAAGGCTTGACGAAAGTTCTATTGACTTACGGTAAATGTTTCCGAACTGTTCGTTCACGCCCTGAGTGTCGAGCGAAAGCGAAGCGGGTGCCCCGGTTGTGGTGGTACCGCTGGCGTCCGTTATGACCTTGAAGGTCATATCTTCAAGTTTGGAATACAGGTCATCCATCGCCTCCGGAGAGGTGTCAATAATGATACCCTTGGAGCCGTTGGATTTCACGCCCTTGGAGAATTCCTTGAATATTGGCGTAATCTCTCCGAGTGCCTTCTCAAGTTCCTGTATTTTCTTTTCCAGATTAGCCATTTACAGACGTTATTATACACTGATAAATAGCCAGAAACAAAAAAATTAGGGTGCCGAAAGCACCCTAACTCTTCAATCCCATCTCGGTTCTGGCGAAGGCGTTGATACCTTCTCCGCCGACGGTCGTAGTACGCTCCGTACCCTCCCTCGCACGCTGTTCCTCCTCAACTTTCTGGTTGTGTTTCTGTATCCAGTACTTCCTGATGTAAATCGGCAAGTTCATTACCGTCTCATAGGGGAGGTTCAGGTAGTTCACACACCCGTAAATCTCGTTCCAGAAGGACAGTTCGTACTCTTGGTCGTACTTAACGGACGAAAATAAACTGACTAAGTCGCAGAAAGGTCTCCACGGAGCCACCTCCGAGACTCTCGGGACGCTGGATTGTCACGTTGTAGTCAACGCCCGGCTCGTTGTCAAGGATATACCGGCGGTAGTCGGTGGCGTCCTTGAGTTTCATATTCACGATATAGTTGACGATGAACTTGCGGTCGGTGACGCCGTTCACGGACACCGTGGACATAATGAGGCGGTTCGTCAGTTCGTGGTTGTAGTAGGTATCCTCGTCGCTTTCCGGGAACAGGTCATAGAACTCCTTCTCCAACCCCTCAATGTTCTTCATCGCCCGGCGTTTCTCAGTGTCGTTGATGCCGTCAATGTTGTCAAAGAACAGTTTCAGGTCACGGAGGTTCGTCTTAGCGACGGTGACCTTCTCCTTGCGGTTCTCCTCCTTACCCATCGCCTCGATTTTCTTGAGGTCTCCACAGGTCAGGAACTTGAACTTGATGACGTCTCCGGAGCCCGGAACTTTGTAGTCAAAGTGACCGTTCGCGTCACCCTTGAGGGTGAACTTTCGGAACTTGAGGGCGGACAGATCCACCGTAGTCTCGTACTCAACACCCGTCTCGTCGTCAACCATCTTGATTGGATACTCGTTTCCATAACCGCCGGCACGGAGCCAGATTATGATGGCGTCGCGGTCGCCCGGGACGAGGTCGTCCGGGTTCGTTCCGTCCATAATCTTGTTCCTCAGGATATGGTCAAGGAAGGTGCCAGTCGTGTACAGGTTCGGGGACAGGATGAGGTTCTCGTCGTAGGCGACGAGGTGTGACACCTGAATGCTTGATTTCTTGTTCGGGTAGCATTCACCCTTGGATGGCAGGGTAACCATATCGTAAACCTTGCTCGTGTCCACGGGACCCGTCTGCTTGATGAGGTTTTCCGGCTCAACGTTTTCGTTGTAGCCCCAGTTCTCCGGTTCCTTCTGCTCGGGAACCATATAGGACTCCTCGTGCTTCGGACCCGTGACATAATCTGGGATTTTCTCGGCAATGTCCGGGAAATTGCGGGCGAAATCGTCCTTCGGTGCCTGTTTCTGGGCCTCAACGGGACGCTCCTCGGCGTCGTTCTCGTCGCCGGCACCCCACGCCATCGCGTACTTTTTCATCTCGTCCTTGACGTTCGCCATACTGACGACCTTGCCGGCGTCCTTTCGGTTGATTTTCTTCGCACGCTTTTTCTTGAGGTCCTCGGGGTTGCCTCCGAGTTGGACGTATTTCTGGACGATGTCGTCCTGCATCGTCTCCATCAGTTCCAGCGTCTCGTCAACGCTGTCGTCGGTGTAGATGCGGTTGCCCTCCTTGTCGGTCATAGTGCCTCTGGTCGCCTTCATGTCGGCCTTGGACGCCTCGTACATCTCGTACGAGTGCTCAAGCATAATCTTCTCCTTCTCTTGGAGTTTCTTGATTTTTTCTTCGTCTTTTGTCGCCATATCTATTCGTCTTTTTTATAGTCGAACCTCACCCCCTCCGGGGTTATAATAAAGTTGGTAGTGATTTTCTCAATGGACACATCCGGGAAGAAACGAATGGTCACCTCCAGCGTTCTCGTTTCGTCATTGAACTCCGGAGCCTGTGTTTCAGATACGTGCCACTTTTTCGCCTTTGCCATAGCGGTCTACATTTCAATTTTCTCAACGATAACCGCGTAACAGTACGGGAACTGCTCGTTGGAGTAGTTCACGACCATCTTACAGCCGAGGAGCGACGCCCATTGGTCGCCAACCTTGACCTTGTAGTCCCTCGGAGGCAGGATTTCAATCTTTTTCCTGTTGTCAAGCGTGTTGTCGTCTATCACGCGGGAACTGTCCTCCGTCCAGTACAGGAGTTCGCTGGCCGCGTCCCCGTCAACGGAGTTCGGGTTGATGTTCAGGATGATTATGAACATACCCCTGCCGACTTGGTTCCGAAGATAGTCATCGTCGATGTCGTTTTTCCGGCTGTCCGTGATGAGGACCTCCGCCTCAAGGTCGTTGAAATTGTCGTCCACAATCCTCTGGTCCCGGACGTCGGACATCCCGTACCTGTCCGAAACGTTGCTAACGCCACGTCTCATATTGTCCACGAAACGCTCCATCCTTCCGTTGTTACGGCGGAAATTGTCGTTGTCAAGAGCCATAAACTCCTCTGCGGAGATGTCGCGACCGTAATCAAAGGTCTTGCTCTCCGTGTCCTGTACCTGTATCAGTATTTTCGTCAGCATTTTCGCTTGGTTTTTCTGTTTTTTGACCTCTTTTCTTGACCGCCCTGTTCCGGGTCTTGTGCAAACCGGAGTGCAACTCGTATTTCAGGTACTCCATGACCGCTTCCGGGTGGTCGTTGATGTCGTGCTCCCAGATGCGGAGGAGTTTTATCCCGTTCATCGCGGCCCAGCGGTTCTTCTGCTCGTCCGCGTGCTTGTTCCGCTTCTGCGTAGGGGTCATTTGCTCATAGACAAGCCCGTATGAGTGGTAGTAATCCCCGTCAACCTCAATGAGGACGTTGCATTCCGGGATGAAAAAGTCATAGAACCGCTTGATACTCTTCGCCTCGAACTGGTATATGTACTGTATGCCCAGCCTGTCAAGGAAATTGTGGGCGAAACGGACCTCAAGTTTGGAGGTTCCGTACGCTTGCACGTGCGGGCGGGTGTGCCTTTTCCGCCCGTTCGGGTTTTTCTTCGGAGGAAGCCTCTTGTCGGTCGGTTCCTTCGCTTTTCCGGCGGGTTTAGTCCGTTTCTTGACGGTCTTTGACCTCGGCTTTTGGAATGGTCCTGATTTTTTTACTGGTTGCACGTTTTCCTGTTTGTTATTTCCCTGAATTCAAAGTCCGCCGTGACCGTCCTGCTGTAGAACACGAGTTCACCGGATTTGTCCGTGAAAATGGCACCGTAAATGTCCTTCGGAGCCAATTCGTGGAACGCATACTCGTAGCCTTGGTCCTTGACGGTCATAAAATAGCAGTTTGTCAATGCCTCGTAGATAGCCCGGTCCTCGCAACCCTCGAACTCATACACGTTTTCCAGAACAATGGACAGTTCAAGTTTCTGTTCGCTCTCTATCTTGATGCTCCTGATATATCTGCTTGGAATTTCAACCCGTACGCCGAACGCGTAAACGGACAATGTGGCTTCGTCTGTGAAACTATACATAATTATCCTCTTTTTGACTTTTTGTTGAAAAACGGGTTGTCTTTCAGCGACTCCCTCATTTCTTCAATCTGCCGGCAGTAGTCCGCGAACTTTGAAAGGCGTTCCGTGTTGAGGTCGTACCATTCCCCGTTCACGTGGTAGTCCCGGTACCTTAAATGCAGTTGTTTTTCCAGAAAATACGGGTCGTCCGTCTCAAAACATTTCGCCAAGAAAATTTCGTCCGGGTTTCCCGTCTGCAGGGCTTTCATACGCCTCTCTATGCTCCCCCGAGTGACGCCAATCTTGAACAGTCCTTCGTTCTGGGGGTCGCAAATCACGTACACATAGCCTTGTTTCCCGTTTTTTGTCATTTCCGCTATTTATTATAAAAATAACGGTATTTACGGCTTTGTAAAGAGTTTATTTTATGGGCCGTAAGTATTTATTGGAAAGAAACTGTGCACAGTATGAAAGACAGCAAGAAATACTACAACGACCTGACAAAAATCCGCGATATGGTGGGTCACATCCGCACCATTTCCGAGGCAATCGCCTTCAACGAGGACGAATACGGATACGATGAAGGTGAGGGACAGGAGCCGGCACCCCAGCAGGAAGAAATGCCCGCACCGGAAGAGCAGGATATGGGTCCCGCGATTGAGGACGGTACCGCTGAAGGTGCCCGCGACCTCTCCAAGATGAAGCCGATGGAGGATGAGAAGCCGACCGAGGAGGAAGGTCTCATGCAACTCGGCGAGGTTGACCAAATCCGTGAGATTGCTCTCCGGGGAATGATCAAACTCTGCAAGAACCCGGAAGATGCCAAGTATCAGGCACTCAAGAAAATCTTCCAGTTCTGCGACAAGGCGGTTGAGAACACCGACAAGGAAGCGTAAAAGTTCAACACGGGATATTTATCTAAAGAAAAAACACACGAGATATGAGTGATTTGCTGATTAAGATGCCGCTCCAGTTCGAGCCACAACGTAAAAATAGATGGGTCGTCAGGTTCCCCTCCGAGCTCGGCGTTTCCGAGTGGATGCTCCAGTCCGCCTCAAGGCCGTCCATCAACCAGAAGAGCACCGAGATTGAGTTCCTCAACACCTCCACCTTCGTGGTCGGTAGGTACACGTGGGATACAATCCAGATGACGTTCCGCGACCCTATCGCACCGTCCGCTTCTCAGGCACTTATGGAGTGGATTCGTCTCTGCTCCGAGTCCGTGTCTGGTCGTCAGGGCTATGCGGCCGGCTACAAGCGTGACCTCGAACTTGAGATGCTTGACCCGACCGGCGTGTGCGTCCAGAAATGGATTCTGAAGAACGCTTGGATTTCCCAGTGCTCCTTCGGTAGCCTCGCCTACTCCGACGACTCCCTCGCCGACATCACGGCGACCCTCGTCATTGACTACGCTATCCTCTGCTACTAACAGCAGGTACACGCACAGGCAAAAAAGAACCCCACGAGCAATCGCGGGGTTTTTTGTTGTCCGATTATCAGTCAGTTCGGACAAGTTGTCCGATATGCTAATCACAGCCGTAGCGACTGCACCACCTGCCCTTGTCTTCCAGATATGCTTGATGCTCCGCTTGGAACTTGGGGTCATCAATGCGAATTTGGTCATACCATTCGGCACTCGGGTCAACGGTAATCAGGACGTCTCCGTACCCGGACATCAGTTTCTCCTTGGCATACTCAAGGCTTGCCTCGCTTCCGATACTGCACATAGCGTCGGACCTATCCGTGTTCATACTGACCCTTGAAAGACCCATTGATTGCAGGACGTCCCAAGTGAGTTCGGAAAGTTTCATTTGCCGTCCCTGTCCGGCCCCTTCAAGCAACCGTTTCGCGGCCGTCCTGATAATCCGGCGGAGTTGCTGTTCGTTAATGGTCCGTTTCGCGTTTTTCTTGTTTTCTTGCAGTTCAATGGTGTCGGATTGGGTAACCCTCGGGTCATTCGGGCTGTTGTAAATCAGGCTAAGTCCCCTGCAGATAAGCACTTTTATGTTACGCTTCGTCAGGGAGCCCTCATACGGTATTGAGCACCGCTTCCCGTTCGTTTCAACGTTGATGCCGTTTTCACCACAGGAAGCGTGGACGGTCATAACGTCTCCGTTGTTGCCCTTCACTGTAAACCTGGCCTGTCCCAAGTTCATTATGTTGACCATCGCCATATCAATCGCGTGATAGATGTCGTTCCACGTGATTCCTTCATTGATTAGTTTTTTCATATCCATTTCAGCAATATATCTAAGTTTCTTGTACCGGTTCATAATGTCCCAGAAATATTCACCGGTGTCACCGTACGTTTTCTGATGTATGAACTCGTTCGGGTCCATACATACCGCTATGTAATCAAAGTCGTGCCGTTCATTCTTTCTGACGCAAAAATCACAGATGATTTTCAGGCTATCGGGGCTGACTTTGAATTTCTTACATATCGCGGGCACGACGATTGACATATACTTTTGACAGTCCGCGAACGGTATCCGCCAGTTGTCATCCCAAAACGTAATGACTTTGGAACGGTACCAGTACCTGACGTCGAAAACGCAACGCTCAAGTCCGTAAAGTTCGTCGTGCTGTTCCTGCGGTTGTCCGAATATCACGCCCGAGTTCTTCGTTACGCATACCGGTATCGCGTCGTCGTCGTAACAACCGAGGTCGTATCCGAACACGGTAACGGCAAACGGGTCAGCCTGAATGCTTCCACCAATATCTTTGCTACTTACAAAATCCATAGTTATGCTATAAATACCTGATATTAAAACAAAAAGGGGCGGTTTTCACCGTCCCTTTCATTTTTGTACCGCCTTGGATTAAGCGAGGTCAAACTCAACGCCCTGAGGAGTGACAACGAAGTTGATTTCGATGTACTCGAGGGTCGGGGTAGGCTTGACCCACAGCGTGCAGGAGAGTTCGTGCTGGTCCATTTCCTCGGGGGTCTGGGAGACCTTGAGTTCGTAGGCAGTGATACCACGGTCGGCCTTAATCTGGTCAAGGATAGGCTTGACGATGGACTCAAACTCGTCCTTCAGCGTAGCGTCGTTCGGCTCAAAGATGAGACCGCGAGTGGACTCAATGATGAGTTTACGCATGTAGAGCATAAGCCTCACGGAGTTGATGCGGTTCATCGGGTTGGTGGACTCGCAGACGTACAGCGTCTTGTTGCCCCAAATCTTCACGCCGTCCTGAGAGTAGGAGATGAGCGGGTTGATGCGGTCGTCGTAGACGTTGTCGCGGTCTTCCAGTTTCGCGTAGAAGTGCATCTTGGAGCATTCAACGGTACCCCTTTCAAGACCGGCAGGAGCAATCCACGGGAAGCGTTTGCTGTCCGTGTTCGCCATAATCCTGACGGCGTCCTTGGTGGCGGGCAGGTTGATGTAGACGTTGTTCTCCCGGTCA
>JAEEGL017295324.1_pt1 | contig 31103 bp, 29 predicted proteins | sample 9134231 | NCBI WGS metagenome assembly JAEEGL01 (sample SAMN16246548, study PRJNA631951) | gut metagenome | biome: gut microbiome; feature: rumen; material: fiber-attached | host: Bos | place: Iran: Karaj | collected 2018-10
AATCGCAGGTGAGACAGCTGCTTGCGCTAAAATCTTTGGTATCGATCCAAAGATTGCTATGCTTTCATACTCAACACTTGGTTCTGGAAAGGGAGAGGATGTTGACAAGATGAACGAGGCAACAAAGCTTGCAAAGGAAAAGTATCCTGAGCTTGATATTGATGGCGAGCTTCAGTTTGATGCTGCAGTTTCTCCACGTGTTGCAAAGACAAAGTGCCCAGATTCAACAGTAGCTGGTCATGCAAATACATTCATCTTCCCAGATATCAATGCAGGTAACATCGGATACAAGATCGCACAGCGTCTTGGTGGATTCGAAGCATATGGCCCAATCCTTCTTGGTCTTAACGCACCAATCAACGACCTTTCTCGTGGATGTAATGCTCAGGAAGTTTACTCAATGGCTATAATTACAGCTGCATTAGCATAAAGGAGGGACCCAGCTTGCTGGGAGGATTCCTTTTTGCCACGACGCAGCTATTGCCAAAGGCAATCATTAAATGCTGCGTCTTCCCGAGGTGATAATGAGTAAATGGATTTTGCAGCGTAAGGCTGCCGATTATAAAATGTTAAGTGAAAAACTAGGTGTGGATCCAGTCTTGGTTCGCCTTATGGTGAACCGAGGCTTGGCAACTTACGAAGAGATGGATGAGTACCTTCATCCATCTCTTAATTGTTGTGGAGATCCACACCTTTTTGCTGATATGGATGAGGCTTGCGAGCTTTTAATGTATGCCATTGATGCTGGAGAAAAAATAAGAGTTGTTGGAGATTATGACGTTGACGGAATAATGTCCACCTATATTCTCACAAATTGTATAAAAAGAGCAGGCGGAGATGTGGATTATGCTGTACCACATAGAATGGTAGATGGATATGGTATAAATCCAGATATGGTACAACAAGCTTTTGATGAGGGCATTACGTTTATTATCACATGTGATAATGGTATTGCCGCAACACCAGCAATAGATTTGGCAAAAGAGTTGGGAATGACATTTGTGGTGACAGATCACCATGAAGTTCCCTTTGTTGAAGAAGGTGGAAAGAAGATTCAACAACTGCCCAACGCTGATGCAGTGGTGGATCCGAAGAGAGATGATTGCGGCTATCCATTTAAAGGAATATGCGGTGCTCAGGTAGCATGGAAGGTTGCGTATTGCTTATATGAATTGCTTGGAATTGACAAGGCCGAGGCGAATGAATTCCTAGAGTTTGCAAGTATTGCAACAGTTTGCGATGTTATGGAGCTAAAAGGCGAGAACAGAGCAACTGTTTATCATGGAATAAAGGCAATTGAGAGAACAACAAATGTGGGAATCAATGCGCTGCTTGCTAGAACTGAGTTAAAAGGTAAGCCACTTAGCTGTTATCATCTGGGCTTTGTGATTGGCCCATGTTTGAATGCCAGTGGGCGTCTTGATACAGCTAGCAAAGCGATTGAGTTACTTATGGAAAAAGACCAAGGTAAGGCGCTTGCTATGGCTAATGAGCTGGTGGAGCTTAATTCTCAGCGTAAGAACATGACTCAAATTGGTATAGATAAAGCCAAGGAGATGATTGAGAATGAAGGCCTAGACAAGGACAGAGTGCTAGTTGTTTATTTGCCAGATTTGCATGAGTCCCTTGCAGGAATTGTTGCAGGACGAATTCGTGAAAACTACAACAAGCCAACTCTTGTGATTACTGATGCAGAAGAGGGCGCGAAGGGAAGTGGCCGTTCAATTCCAGCATACAATATGTTTGAGGAGCTCACGGCTGTGAAAGATGTATTTACAAAGTTTGGTGGACATCCAATGGCAGCTGGAGTATCTCTTCCTATTGAGAAAATTGACGAGCTCAGAAGACGATTGAATGAGAACTGCAAATTGACCGAGGATGATATGCAAGAAATAATCAAAATAGATTGTGATATGCCGCTTGCATATATTTCAGAAGACTTGGTGGACAGTATTGATTTGTTGGCTCCATTTGGTACAGGTAATTCTAAACCACTTTTCGCCCTAAAGAATATAAAGTTCAATAATGCGACTTATATTGGAAAAGAAGGACAATATCTGAGATTTAATCTTTCAAAGGAAGACGGCGGCAATATTACAGCTCTTATGTTTAGAGGCGCACAAGACTTTGAAAATGCGGTTATAGAAAAATACGGAGAAGAGCAATCGCAACGACTGTTTGCAGGTAACGGTTCAGATGTGAGAATGGATATTGTATACGAGCCATCAATAAATGAATTTCGTGGAAATCGTTCTGTCCAGATTCTTATCGAAAACTACAAATAGTATTTTTGGGCGGTGAAGCGTTCATTTATTGAATGTGTGTAATAAATCATATAAAATCATCTTATCTACGTGATTGACTAAAAATAGGGAAGGGTTTTGATTATTATGTCGAGAAAAGAGTTTTACACATTTAATTCCAACGATGGACACTCAATTATTCATTGTGTAAAGTGGGTTCCAGAATGTGAGCCAAAGGGTGTTATTCAGCTGGTTCATGGTATGGTGGAATATATAGAAAGATATGACGAATTTGCAACTTTTTTAGCAGATAAAGGATTTTTGGTAGTTGGTCATGACCACATTGGTCATGGTCATTCTGTTACAAATGATGAGGAACTTGGAGTAATGACTGGTGCACATCCAGCAGACCATATGGTTGAGGATATTTACACACATTATTCTATGACAAAAAAGGCTTTTGGTAATATTCCATATTTTATTTTGGGACATTCGATGGGATCGTATATGCTTCGCAAATTCCTTGCAGATAAGACTGCATATTTAGAGGATTTGACTGGAGCAATCATTATGGGTACTGGTCAGGAAAAGGCTGCTACTTGTAACGGTGGGCTTTTTATGATTGGTTTATTGTCACTACTAAGGGGAAAGAACTATCGAAGCAAGCTGATTCGAGAAATGACCTACAGCAAGCCATACAAGCAATATGATTGTTATGGAAAAGATTATGCAAATTCTTGGCTTTCGAAGAATATAAAGAATGTTGAGAAATATTATCACGACAAATACTGTACATTTACATTCTCGCTTAATGCGTATAAGGGGCTTGTCGAGGCTACAAAGTATGCATGTTCAAATGAAAGTGTTTCAAAAGTGAGAAAGAGCTTGCCAGTGTTGTTTGTTTCTGGTGATGCAGATCCAGTTGGAAATATGGGGATTGGCACTACAGAGGCAGCTGATTCTTTCAAAAAAGCAGGAATAAAGGATGTCACCTTGAAATTATACAAGGGTGATAGACATGAAATACTAAACGAAATAGATAGACAGCAGGTGTATGAAGACATCTACGGATGGATGAAGGCTCACTGCTAGTGAATGGGGGAGTTATGGATTCTCTGGAGCATTTAATAACAAGGTCAATTAAATCATATTATAAAAATAGGCTGTTTGCTCCTGTTATATTTCTTGCAATTTTGATGGTGCTAACAATTCTTACTCCATTTAAGTATATGCTAGCGCCACGTACGTATGATGAGACTCAGCAGGTGAGCTTGTATGAGCTATACAACAAAAAAGAAATATATGCAAAATTTAATTTAAAGAATCTCTACTTTACAGGTTATACAAACAAATGGCTGGATCATACTCAAGGGTATTACTATTACACAATGATTAATTCTGAGTGTGTGGTAGTACTGCTTGATCCTGATACATGCGACCAAGGCAGTCCTACAATTGATGAGCTTACAATCAGGGGCAAAATCTTGTATGAATCACATTCTGCGAGGATGCTTTTGGCTGGGCTCGCAAATGATTTGAATTGGAGTGAAGATGGAATATTATCAACAGTTTCCAGCTACACTATTTCGGAACCAGATGCGACGGGTATTTTTTCAACTGCTTTTGAATTTTTCTATATGGTATTTGGTTTATATGCGTTTGCGTGTATAATACTGTTCTCGGTGTACATAGCTTTTCCGGTTCTGTCGCTTCCAGTACAGAAGACAAGAGCATATGGCAAGCCGGCAGAGATATTGGCAGAAGCGGAGGAAGAGTTGGCAACATTGCCACAGCTTGCAACAGAAGATATGTTCATTACCGAACATTATTTTATCGAGACAAGTAGCTACGGAGTGGCGATAGTGCCTATTGATGCTATAATTTGGATTTACAAGTATTCGACTATGCACAAGTTCTTATGGCATCATTTTTCAATTACATATACGCTCTATATTACAGCGGGCAAGCGTCACTATATCAAATGTCCTAAGAATATAAAGAGTGATATAGATGGTATTATGGATTATTTGGCGGAGGCTAACCACGATATTTTAGTGGGATTCTCGGAGGAGAATAGACTAAAGGTCGAGGAAATCCAAAACGATTTTGATATTATTAGAAAGATAACTAGCTTTTTATCTAAGAGGGTATAGAAGATGGAAGCTTATACAGGATTTGCAGCGGTATATGATAGGTATATGGACAATGTTCCATATGATACCTGGGCTGCAAACATAAAGAACTTATTTGAAAAATATAATATGCCAATGGAAATCGTATGCGACTTGGGGTGCGGTACAGGTCAGATGACCAGACGCCTGAAAAAATTGGGCTATGATATGATTGGTATCGATGTCTCTTATGATATGTTGATGGAGGCAATGGGTAGGGAGGATTCCGATGGAATCCTTTATCTATGTCAGGATATGCGTGAGTTTGAGCTATACGGAACTGTTGGTGCCGTAGTTAGTTTGTGTGATAGTATAAATTATTTGCAGAATACTGACGAGTTGTTACAGGTATGCAAGCTTGTAAATAATTATTTGGACCCAAAGGGACTGTTTGTTTTTGATATAAAAACAGAAAGTTATTTTAAAAAGCTTGGGACAAGTACTATTGCGGAGAATCGCGATGAGGGCAGTTTCATTTGGGAAAACGAATATGACAGTGAAACTCGTGATAATGCGTATTATTTGACAATATACGAGGAAAACGAAGAAGGCACTTTTGATAGATATGAAGAAGAGCATTTCCAGCATGCATTTACCCAAGATGAGATTGTGGATGCTATAAAGCAAAGTGGCATGGAATTGCTTGAAATATTAGATGTGGACACAATGGATGCACCTAGTGCAGATAGTGATAGATTATATTATATAGCAAGAGAGGTAATTAAATGAGCGATTATATAGTAAGAGCAACAGCAGCAAATGACGCAATTAGAGCATTTGCTATAACTAGTAAAGAGATGGTAGAGGAAGCAAGAGAACGTCACAATACTTCTCCGATTGTTACAGCTGCAATGGGAAGAATGCTTTCTGCAGGATCGATGATGGGCGTAATGCTTAAGGGAGAGGACGATTTGGTTACTCTTCAAATACAAGGTAGCGGCCCAATGAAGGGAATCACTGTTACTTCAAATAGTAAGGGTGAGGTTAAGGGATTTCCTAATGTTGCGGTTGTTGACTTACCACCAAAGAATGGAAAGCTCGATGTTGGCGGAGCAATTGACCTTGGTATTATGCGAGTTATCAAGGATATGGGGCTTAAGGAGCCATATGTTGGTACTGTGGAGTTACAGACAGGAGAAATTGCAGAGGATTTAACGTACTATTATGCTGTTTCTGAGCAGATTCCTTCTACAGTAGGACTTGGTGTTCTCATGAATAAAGATAATACAGTAAACTGTGCTGGTGGATTTATTGTTCAGTTGATGCCATTTACTCCTGAAGAGGTTATTTCACAGATTGAGGAGAATTTAAAGACTCTCCCTTCTGTTACAGATATGCTCTCAGCTGGAAAAACTCCTGAGGAAATGCTTGAGACAGTGCTTGCAGGACTTGATTTGCAGGTTATGGAAAAATACCCAGCTGTATATAAGTGCGATTGTTCAAGAGAGAGAGTAATAAAGAGTCTAGCATCTCTTGGTAAAGAGGATATGGATGAAATTATTGCAGATGGCAAGCCAGTAGAGGTTAAGTGCCAGTTCTGTAACGAGGCTTATGAGTTTACAATTGATGAGCTGAAAAGCTTTAGAAGAAACTAGCAGTTATTGATTGCGTCAAATTAATAGCCAAAATTCTGTAAAAGTTTAGCTGTTTTTTAGCTGTTTTTTCCTGTAAACTGAATCTCGGAGAAAATTTACATTATAGAAGGAAATGAAAGATGAGTGTGAAGAAGAAAAATAATAAATCTCACGAATTATTCATAAGCAGAACAGCTATGATAAGAGCGGGTATTATTGTTGGCGCTTTATTAGTTGTTTATTTATTAGGTAGCTTATTCTTTAGAAGCCATTTTTATATAAGAAGTACTGTTAATGGTGTTGGAGCATCATTTAGAACAGCAGAAAGTACATACGACAAAATTATCAATAGTGCTGATCATTACACAATCTCATTTATAGATGCAGAGGGGAATGTGGTAAATGAAGTTAGCTCTGGTGATTTGGGAGTAGGAGTTAATTATTCTGTTGATCAGGTTCAGACATTATTGGATGGACAGACTGGTTTCAACTGGGTAATCAGATTATTTGTTCCGGCTGAGTATTACACCGAGATTGGAAATTCTTATGACGCTGCAAAGGTAGCATCAGTAGCAGCTAGTCTTGATTTTAGCAATCAGAAATCCACACAGGAATCTGAGGATGCTTATATCGAGTTCAATGGCAGCGAGTTTGTTATCGTTGACGAAGTATACGGTGACAGAATTGATCAAGAGGGTGTTGAGGAAGCAATTATTTACGCTGTTGAAAATCTAAAAACAGTTATCAATATTTCAGATGGTACTTGTTACAATAAGCCAAATGTTTTAGCAACTGATGACAATATAACATCAGCCCTTGAGACATTAAATAATTATATGAATACTGCTATTCATTATGATTTAGGGGATGGAATCACAGAAGAAATTCCGGCTTCTACTAAAGCAACATGGTTTACATGGGATGATGATTTCAATGTATCCTTTGATAGAGATGCCATTGGCGAGTACGTAAATGAAATGGGTTCTAAGTACAACACATTTGGAAAGGCCAAGGAATTTACAACTACCTCTGGTGAAACTATCTCTGTTCCAGCAGGTTCTTTCGGATGGAAGATTGCTTACGATGGAGAAATTGATCAGATTATAAGTGACCTTTCTAGTGGCGAGGATGTTACTAGAGATTTCACATACCTATACAAAGCAACAAGTCATGGCGAGCACGACTATGGAAATTCATATGTTGAGGTAAACCTTACAGAGCAGCATGTGTATGTATACAAGGATGGCGAGTTGGCGGTTGAATCAGATTGTGTATCTGGAAACATCTCAGCAAATCACGGAACACATACAGGTGTTTATCCAATCGCTTACAAGCAGACGGATGCAACACTCAGAGGCGACAATTATGAGTCTCACGTAAATTATTGGATGCCATTTAATATGGGCGAAGGACTTCATGATGCTACATGGCGCTCAAGTTTTGGTGGTTCAATTTACAAGACTAGTGGTAGCCACGGCTGTGTCAATCTGCCAAAGTCAAAGGCAGCAGAAATATATGATGTGGTAGAGGCAGGTTGGCCTGTAATTGTATTCTACACAGGCAACACAGAGCAGGAGAACTACCTAATCGTTAATCCACAGGTAAAGGTTTCTCAGTTGATTTCAGAAATTGAGACAGTTACCCTTGAGTCAGAAACACAGATTGTTTCAGCTAGAGTTCAGTATGATGCTCTTAGCGATGAGCAAAAGGCTGAAGTTACAAATTATCAGGATTTAGTAAATGCTGAGCTTCAGTTGCAGTTGTTAAAGGAGCAAGCGGGCCTTACAACTACAGAAGAAACAACAGAAACAACAGAAACAACAGAAACAACAGAGAATACTGATGGCACTGTAACAGAAGATAGTACAGATGCTACATTGCCACAGGAATAGATGTAACTGTAAACTAGCACGATTTCATGAGGAAGAATAATGACTAATTGGAAGGACAATGTTCGCAGAGTAGTACCTTATACACCTGGAGAGCAACCTAAAGCTAAAGTTATTAAGCTTAACACCAATGAAAATCCATACCCACCAAGTCCTTTGGTGGGTAAAGCTATTTCAGGTGTTGCTTTAGATAGCTTGAGAAAATATCCAGACCCAAGTTGTGATTTGTTGATATCTACAATAGCTAAATATCACAATGTTGATAAATCCAAAGTGTTTGTAGGTGTCGGTTCAGATGATGTGTTGGCAATGAGCTTTTTGACATTTTTTAATTCAAAGCAGCCAATCTTATTCCCTGATATTACCTATTCATTTTATGATGTATGGGCTGAGTTATTCAGAATTCCTTATGAACAAAAATGTCTTGATGAAAATTTCAAGATTGTTTTAGAGGACTATAAGGCTACATGTGGTGGAATTGTTATTCCTAACCCTAATGCTCCAACAGGCGTTTCTGAGCCGGTTGAGTTTTTTGAAGAGATAATTGCAACGCATCCAGAGTGTGTTGTTATTATAGATGAAGCTTACGTTGATTTTGGAAGTGAAAGCTGCGTAGAGCTTACAAATAAGTACGATAACCTGTTGGTTGTTCGTACATTCTCAAAGTCCAGAGCTATGGCTGGAAATAGAATAGGATATGCAATTGGTTCGCCAGAGCTTATTAAATATCTGTCTGATTGCAAATTCTCATTTAATTCATATACGATGGATTCGATTACTCTTGCGGCAGGCGTTGCTTCTATAGAGGATGATGAGTATTTTAAGGCGAGAGTAGCTGATGTCATTTCCACTCGAGAATGGACTAAAACACAGTTAGAGGATTTGGGATTTTCCTTCCCAGATTCAAAGAGCAATTTTATTTTTGCTAAGCACAATTCTGTTAATGCAGAATATATTTTTGAAGAGCTTAAAAAAGCTGGCATCTATGTTCGCCACTTTTCTAAGCCGGAACGTATTGCAAATTACTTGCGTATCAGTATTGGTACAGATGAGGAAATGCATACCTTTATCGAAGTTCTAAAGGAGATTTTGTAAATGCTAAAGAATTACTTATACGTATTTTTTGTATCCATGGTTCCGTTGATTGAACTAAGAGGTGCTATTCCAATTGCATATGTTACAAAGGGACTTAATCCTGATTTTAATCTACTTACAGCTTATATCCTTATTGCAATTGGAAATATGATTCCTGTTCCAATTATTTATTTCTTTGCTCGCAAGGTACTAGAGTGGGGAAAGGATAAGCCAGTAATCGGTGGATTCTTCACTTTCTGTATTGAAAAGGGCGAGAAGGGTGGAAAGAAATTGCAGGAAAAGGCTGGCAGAGGTCTTTTTGTAGCTTTACTTCTTTTTGTAGGAATTCCGCTTCCAGGTACAGGAGCTTGGACAGGTACACTTGCAGCTTCAATCTTAGATATGGATTTTAAGTCATCGATTTTAGCAGTTATCTGCGGAGTAGCTCTTGCAGGATGTATCATTGGATTGTTATGTACATTAGGTCTTGGTGCTTATATAGGAGTTAGTGCGTAATATGGATACAGCAAATATGCTTATCAATGTGGCAGCCATTATTACAGGATTGTTTTTGTATATTTTCATTACAAATACAAAATGGGGCAAGGATCATGAGCAAATTCAATACGCAATTATGCTAGCGACGATTTTAGTTGCAGTGCTGATTGGAGGTATGATTCGATGGCTAATAAGGTAAAAGGTCAAACAGCATGTGAGTATTGCAATAATTTTGTTTGGGATGAAGAGGATGAACAGTATTATTGTGAAATGGACATGGATGAGGATGATTATGTAAGACTTGTTACAGGACATTATAGTGAATGCCCATATTTTGTTAATGGTGACGAGTATAAAGTTGTAAGGCATCAAATGTAAAAAGTAGCTATTTATAGCTACTTTTTACATTTGGTCTTTGATATACTATATATAGATTATTCTTAGGAGGATTTATTGTGGAAAAATTTAAAGCAACAAAGTTATTTAAGAGACTTTCTGCTTTGGCTCTTGCAATCGTGATGACATTCTCAGTGTCTATTACAGCAAATGCTGCAGGGGCACAAGGTATTGATGTCTCAAAGTATCAGGGATCTATCAACTGGGCAGCAGTTGCATCTTCTGGTATTTCTTTCACATTCATTAAGGTAGGTAGTACAAAGAGTGGTATGGATCCATACTTTGTATCAAATGTTCAAGGTGCTCAGGCAGCTGGCGTACGTACTGGCGTATATATTTACTCATACGCTACAACAGTTGAGCAGGCAGCAGCTGAGGCTCAGTTAGTTCTTCAGTGGATTGAGCCATACAACATCAACTTCCCTATAGCTTGGGATATTGAGGATAGTGTTCAAAAGGGATTGGATGCCAATACATGTACAGCAATGGCAAATACATTCTGCGGTATTATTTCGCAGGCTGGTTACACACCAATTCTTTATACATACACAAATTTCTATAAGACACATTTTACATCTGGTATAGCATATGATAAGTGGATTGCACAGTATTCAGATCACAACGATACCCCAGGTTGGGCAATTTGGCAGTACTCATCAAGCGGAACTGTTGCAGGTATCAATGGACGCGTAGATATGAATATTGCTTCAAAGGATTACACAGCATATATTCCACAGGTAGGTCTTCTTGATTTAGGTGATGGCAATGTATATTTCTTCAACAACTATCGTAGACAGTTTGGTTGGATAGATATTGCAGGTGTCAAGTACCATACAGATCCAACAACAGGTCTTGTTACAACAGGATGGTTTGCTGATGAGACTGGTACATATTATTTCATGCTAGGAACTGCAAATGCCGTTACAGGTCTCAATGGAATTGAGGATGGAGTTTACTACTTCAATGAGGCTGCACAGCTTCAGACAGGTTGGTTAGAACTTGATGGAAATACATTCTTGTTCAATCCAGCGGAAAACGGAAAGCTTTACACTGGCTGGTGGTCAGATCCAACAGTTGGAACACGCTACTTAGATACAACAGATGGTCATATGATTACGGGCCTTAGTGTTATCGATAAGGATATGTACTATTTCAATGAGCAAGGTTTCCTTCAGTCAGGATGGGTTGAGCTTGAGGGAGTTACATACTTGTTTAATCCAAACGATGGCGGAAAGCTTTACAGAGGTTGGTGGACAGACGCAACAGGTACATATTACTTAGATCCAACAGATGCTCATAGAACAACAGGACTTGCTGCAGTTGAGGGTTCTGTCTATTACTTCAATGAAGCAGGTCAAATGCAGGTCGGCTTAGTAACAGTTAACGGTGCTACATACTACTTCGGAGCAGATGGAAAGATGCTTACAGGTATGCAGACAATCGGAGATGGTATCTACTACTTCGGTGTAGATGGCACAATGGTTACAGGTCTTGTTCAGACAAAGGATGCAATTTACTATGCAGGAGCAGATGGAAAGCTTGTAATGAACCAGACAGTTCAGATTGGTGCAGGACAGTACCTCTTTGGAGCAGATGGAAAGCTTGTAATTAATCAGGTTATTCAAGTGGGAGATACTTTCTACCAGACAGATGAGACAGGATTAGTTGTAGCTACAGCGCCAGCAACACTTATAGCACAGTAACATTTTTAAATATCATAAAATAAAGAGCCAGCTGTTAGAAAACAGCTGGCTCTTATTTATTATTTGCTACCGGTGTATTTTTCTTCACAATACTTGCAACGATAAACTTCATTCTCAGCATCAGTGAGGATAAAAATTTGATCTAATTCCTGTTCAACGGTACTGATGCAACGAGGATTCTTGCATGTGATTACGTTCTTTATTTCCTTTGGAAGAGTTAACTTTCTTTTTTCTACAATAGCATCATCTTTAATAATGTTGCATGTGATATTGTGATCGATGAAACCTAAAATATCCAAATCAACACGCTCAATAGGACACTCAATCTTTATAATATCTTTTCGTCCCATTTTATTAGATTTAGCATTCATAATCATTGCTATGGTACAGTCACAACCGAGATTATCTAAATGTAAATCATTGTAGATAGTCATGGACTCGCCAGCTTTGATGTGATCAAGTACAAAACCTTGATGAATTCCACTAATATTTAACATATGAACTTTTCCTTTCGATTATTATACGAGCTCAAGAAGTGTTAGTATTAGAGCCATTCTGATATAAACACCATATTTAGCTTGAGTAAAATACATAGCTCGTGGGTCGTCATCTACATCAACAGAAATTTCGTTTACACGAGGTAGTGGATGGAGAACCATCATATCCTTTTTTGCAAGCTTCATTTTTTCTGGAGTGAGAATGAAGAAGTCCTTTAATCTGATATAGTCTTCCTCGTTGAAGAAGCGTTCCTTCTGAACACGTGTCATGTATAGAATGTCTAATTCGCCCATTACATCGTCGAGGGAATCAACTTCTTTATACTCATAGCCATTTTTCTCTAAGACATCCTCGCGAATATATTCTGGAACACGAAGCTCTTCTGGAGAGATGAGTACAAATTTTATTCCTGTATATCGTACTAATGCATTGATAAGTGAGTGGACGGTACGACCGAACTTTAAGTCACCGCAAAGACCGATAGTAAGATCTTTAATTTCACCACGTAAAGAACGAATGGTAAATAAATCGGTAAGTGTTTGAGTTGGATGTTGGTGACCACCATCACCGGCATTAATAACGGGAATAAGAGATCGCTGAGAAGCGACTAATGGAGCGCCTTCCTTTGGATGACGCATTGCACAAATATCTGCGTAAGAAGAAATAACACGAATAGTATCAGAAACACTTTCGCCTTTGGCTGCTGAAGAAGAATCAGCTGATGAGAAACCAAGGACTGAACCGCCAAGATTAAGCATGGCAGCTTCAAAAGATAATCGTGTACGAGTACTAGGCTCGTAAAAACAGGTTGCAAGCTTTTTACCGTGGCACTTTTCCGAGTACGAATCAGGATGATTCTTGATATCGTCGGCCAGGTCCATAAGCTGCTCTAGTTCCTCTCTAGTGAAGTCTAGAGGGCTCATTAGATGACGCATTGGTTATCCTCCCAAGTGAATTATTTTCAAATTGTCTACATTCTACCATATTAAATTCAAAATGGAAGTCCTTTATGATAAAATATTTTTTATGAAATACGCAGATATTATTATTGATATTTCTCATGAGAGATTAGATAAAACATTTGAATATATAGTCCCCGATGAGCTTGAAAACTCAGTGGTTGAGGGCGTACAGGTTGTTATACCATTTGGTCAGGGAAATCGTGCGATTACAGGATACGTAGTAGGATTGCATGATAAGCCAGAGTTTGATGTAACAAAGCTAAAGCCTATTGCTCGCGTCGTAAAAGATAGTATTGCCATAGAGTCTCAGCTTATTTCTTTGGCTGCTTTTCTTAAGAGGAACTATGGTTCAACTATGAATCAGGCCCTCAAAACTGTTATTCCAATCAAACGTAAAGAAAATGAAAAGCTAAAAAAAGAGATTAGTCTTAACATCCCAATAGAGCAAGCAAAAATTGAATTAAATGAATTACTTACTAAAAAAAATCATGCAGTAGGTAAGGAGCGTTTGCTAAGAGAGCTTCTTGAGGTTGATGTAATTGACTGGGAATTGGCCACAAAACGATTGCAAGTCCACTCAGCAAATATTAGGGATTTGGAGAAAAAAGGAATCGTTCGTGTTGATTCTGTTAGAACCTATAGAAATCCTCATATGACTGAGGCTGCTGAGCGCAAGAATATTGTTCTCAATGAGGAGCAGGAGTTCGCTGCGGAAAAAATAAAGGCGGATATTGATACAGGAAGACGTAAGACTTACTTGATTCATGGTGTCACAGGCTCTGGTAAGACAGAGGTTTACATGGGTGTTATGGAGCATGTAATCGCAAGTGGTCAGCAAGTTATTGTATTGATTCCAGAAATTGCTCTCACCTACCAAACAGTAATGAGATTTTATACGAGATTTGGTGATAAGGTTTCTATCCTTAATAGTCGAATGTCTCCAGGAGAGAGATTTGACCAATTTGAGAGAGCAAAGTCTGGTGAAATAAGTATAATGGTAGGGCCGCGTTCGGCTTTATTCACACCTTTCCCAAATCTTGGTCTTATAATAATTGACGAAGAGCATGAGCCTTCATACAAATCCGAGGTAATACCTCGTTATCATGCAAGGGAGACTGCAGTTTACAGGGCAAAGCTTGCAGGTGCAACAGTTGTTCTTGGTTCTGCAACTCCAAGCATCGAGGCATACAGTAGAGCTCAATCTGGAGAATATGATTTAATAACGCTTCACAATCGTGCGCAAGGGCAGGATATGGCCACATGTGAGATTGTGGATTTGCGAGCAGAATTACAATCTGGAAATCGCTCAATGATTAGCAGAAGACTAAAGGAATTGATGGCGGACAGATTGGAGAAGAAACAGCAAATTATGCTATTTTTGAATAGAAGAGGTCTAATGGGCTTCGTTTCTTGTAGGGCGTGTGGTCATGTGTTAAAATGTCCTCATTGCGACGTTTCGTTACATCTTCACAAAAATGGCGTTATGAAATGTCATTACTGCGGATATACGACTCAGGCTACAAAGACTTGTCCAAGCTGTGGAAGCAAGTATATTGGCTCCTTTAAGGCTGGAACACAGCGCCTGGAGGAGATTGTCAAGGAAGCTTTTCCGCAGGCGAGAGTTCTTCGAATGGATGCAGATACCACCAAAGGAAAAGATGGTCATGAAGAAATATTATCTGCTTTTGCAGCTCAAGAGGCAGACGTACTCATTGGTACTCAAATGATAGTTAAGGGGCATGACTTTGCCAATGTTACACTTGTTGGTATCATTGCAGCGGATATTTCTTTGAATGAATCGGATTATCATAGTGGAGAGCGGACTTTCCAGCTTCTAACACAAGCTGTTGGTAGGGCTGGCAGAGGCAAGGAGGCTGGTGTTGCTGTCATTCAAACTTATCAGCCAGAGAATTACGCTGTGGTATCTGCTGCGGCTCAGGATTACGATAGCTTTTATAGTCAGGAATATGCGTACAGAAATCTACTTTCGTATCCACCATGTTCTCACATTCTCGGAATACAGGTTAGTAGCGAGAATCAAAGGGATGCAATAGCTCAAGCGGACATCCTAGCGGATTTGATTAGAAAAACGGATTCGAAAGTTGTTATAATGGGACCGGAGGATGCATATATTGGAAAGCTAAAAGATGTGTATCGCCGTATAATATATGTTAAGGATGATGATTACAATCGACTGGTAAATATTAAGGACGCTATCGATAGATTTTTGCTCGAACAAAAACAATATAGAAGCACCAGTACTTGGTTTGATTTTGATCCAATAAACACTTTGTAAATTAACCAATGAGGATGAGAAAGGAATAAATAATTATGGCATTATTAGAAATTAGAGAATGGGGCAAGGATGATGTTTTACTCAAGACTTGCAAGCCAGTAAAGCTTTTAACACCAAGATTAAAGACACTTATCGAGGATATGTATGACACAATGTATGATGCGGACGGTGTTGGCCTTGCCGCACCACAGGTAGGAGTACTTAGACGTATCTGCGTAATTGATATCGGAGAGGGTCCGGTGACTCTTATAAATCCAGAGGTTCTTGAGACATCAGGAGAGCAGACAGGCAATGAGGGATGTCTCTCAGTTCCTGGCAAGACAGGACAGGTTACTCGTCCAAATTACGCAAAGGTAAAAGCACTTGATGAAGACATGAAGGAGTTTATCGTTGAAGGCGAAGGCTTGATGGCCCGTGCACTTTTACATGAAATAGACCACCTTGATGGGCATATTTACACAGAACTCGTTGAGGGACAGCTATACGATGTAGAGGACCTTATGGAGGAAGTAGAAGAGGAAGAATAAAAAGCTCCCCGGCTTAAAGGAGAGCTAGTAAAGGAGCTGACTGGCAACAAGTCAGCTCTTATTTATTTGTTTTTTAAATAAAAAATTGCAAGCTGGGTCCTATCTCTTAATTCTAATTTTTCAAGAATGGAAGATAGGTAGTTTCGTACTGTCCCTTCTGAGAGGAATAGCTTTTGGGCTATTTCTTTGTTGGAAAAGCCTTCGGCAACAAGCTGAATTACTTCGTATTCTTTTTCGGAAATATCGTATTTACGATAATCGAAATCGTCTGCTCCAGAGGACTGTGACATTAGCGTAGGAAGCTTGTCTACAACGGCACCACCAAAAACGCTTTGGCCGTCCATAGCCGCATGTAAGGCTGCTGGAAGAGATTTGTAATCCTGTTTAAGTAAATAGCCTTTTACGCCAAGCTTTAGGGCTTTTACGATATACTCATCATCCGAGAAGGTTGTTAGGAATAGAATGGTTGCATCTTTATGGACTTTAAGAATTTCTTCTGCAGCTTCTAGTCCGTTCATGTCTGCCATTCGAATGTCCATTAATAAAAGATCAGGATTTAGTTGATCATATAGAGCAACAGCCTCCCTGCCACTACATCCTTTTCCCACAATTTCAAAATCCGCTTCTGCAGTTATTATCATTTCTAGGGACATTGTAATTAGCTCGTCGTCATCCACAAGCAATATTTTTTTCTTTTCCATACATCAATTCCTCTCAAACGGTAATCTAGCAAATACAGTGAATCCCTCTTGGGTGTAAAAATATGCATCACCACCGATGGATTCAGCTCGTTGCTTAATATTATTAAGCCCTATACCTTCTATATTCTCAGTGCCAATTTTAAGCTTGGCTTCATTAGAAAGAACACCGTTGTCATAAATAGATAGGGTACAGAAGCTATAATTTCTGTTTAGAATAATTGAAACGCTGTTGCCATTGGAATGTTTTACAATGTTGGTGACAGCTTCCTTTAAAATTCCTATAAGTGTAAGCTTAATGTTCTTAGGAAAATTCTCATCTAAATCTAATTCCGTATTTACGTTAAATCCTTTTAATTCGCCAATAATATCATCAAAGTTCTTTTGCAAATCAATTGAGTCATCATGTAAATCATGAACTGAGGCACGCATCTTTGCCATTGACTCATCTAAGGTGTCAGCAAGCATTTGAAGCTGAGGCTCCAAAGCTTTGTCTTTATTAACCGTGGAAATGGCTCCAAGTAACAGTATGGCTCTTGATAAAAGGTGGCCAACATTGTCATGGATTTCTCTTGCGATACGATTTCGCTCACCTAATGTCGCAAGACGTACCTGTTGATCTTGTTCTTCTAATAGACGACGATTCTTGGTCTTTAAAAGTGATTCGAGTTCGAAACTATCATCACGTGTACGATGAAGCTCTGATTTGTATTTTGTCATATTCTCGTAAAGGATAATAGATAGTATTGTAAATCCTGCGATAATAATGAGTATGAGCAGTTGTATTGAAAGAAAATATACATGGGAGCGAACAAGGAAAATTCCTGTAGAAATAAAAGGCAGAGCGGTGATAATGCTATAAATGTATTTGTTTTTGATTAGAAGACTAATTTCAAAAATAATAAAAACGCAAATAGACATTACGACTGATGTTGTCGTAATGCCCTCTGCGTTTATAAGTACTGTTAATCCTGTTACCGCTAATAAGCGGATTATTATATCATATAGCATATTGTTCCTTTTTCCTTGAAATAATCATCCCTGCTGTAAAGAACATTAATGCAAAGAGGATTTCGATTAGTAAATATACTCCAAACTGTCGACTCAAAATATTATTGAAAGGAGTGTCATTGATATATTTGATTGCGGTTGTATACCAATAAAGTGGCATGAAATGAGCGGCTTTTACAATTGATGTTGATAGATACTGAGTGTCAACAAATACTCCACAAAGGAAGCTCATTGAAAGAACCAACATATTTGCCACCATGTTTATAAGGTTTTCATTAGCGGTGATTGAACAGATGAAGTATGCCATGCCAAGTCCTACAAACATAAGGCTATAAGCGTCAAGTGCGTAGAATACAAGTTTGTCGTTTGAGTATTGGCTGCTCATTAATAGAATAACAGCAATAACGAATGTTGTAATGAGAAAACCTATACATAATACTGCGCTTATTGTTGCAACATTTCTAGTGAAAAAATGCATTCCGCTTACGGAAATACGGTTGCTTACATCTCTGTTTTTCATAAATGTAAGAGTGCATGCACCGCAAATGCAAAGTAACATCAAAAGTGTATAACCATTAAAGGTGAACATTCCTGTATAGAAAGAACGGTGATTTTCTTCTAGTTGATCGATTACTGTCGCATTTGTTTCGGAAAGTTTTATCATCTGGTCATGAGTCAAGGCGATTGCCTCTTCCTCGCTATAACCACTATTTAAATATATCACAACATCCTGTAAATAGTCATTAAGCTTCTCTGTGAGTAAAAACTGTGATGCAGTTGTGCCTGGAGCAATATATGTAAGCGAATCCTCAATATTGCCTGATTTAATGTTTTCTTCAAAGCCTTCATGAATAATCAAGGCGTATTCGTATATTAGAAATCGAACATTATCATTCATCACTTGAGGGTCATCAGTTCTAGGATCAACAACCTCTTGAGTAGATTCAAGATATGACACTAATGCCTGGCTAAGCTGAGAGTTATCATTATCTGTAACAGCTACCTTTACAGTAGTTTCCTCAAATACATTCTCCTGTGTTGAAACTGTAGCACGTGCTTGCATATTTCCAAATATTGTAAATATTGAGAGATAGACAATAATCGTTATAATATTCGATTTTAGTGATTTTAATATTGCATTAAAGACTGACATATCTTCTCCTCCTTAAAAGCAATGCACTCACAAGTAGACTGGCTACAATCATGCATGCCATAATAATAATATCCTGATAGTAAGAAATTGTTTTTCCGTAGGTCGCGCGGGTATATAAGCAGTCAACTAATAGTGAAGCAGGATTAATCTTATTCAATACAGGGCAAAAGCTCTCAATGTACTGACGAATCTGGTGCCACATTAGACCGCTAAAGAAAGAGCAGGTCATTGTGAATGCCAGAGGAACTACAATTAATAATCTTGCATTCTTGATAAAAGATCCCATTAGGACACCTGCTGATACGCCAAGACCGCTTCCTAATGTTGTAAGTAGGATTATGTTCCATAGAGGAGCACCAAAGCTAATTTTTAGTACTTCTTGAACATATACAACGACTACAGCATTTGATACTGACTGAAGGACTAATGCTGCTAGTATGCCGGCAAGAATTGCCATAAGCTTGCTGGTAGGAGAACATTCAAATCTTTTACCCTGTTCAGTCATATTTGCACATATTCCTTCAAGGATAGCAGTGCTTATCCAAGAACTGAATAACGATGACATTGCAATCAAAGCAAAGAAATACTGGATGTAAGGTGAGGTATTATTTCCAAAATCATATTCCTTCATCACGGATAAATCTTTAGTAGCCATATCAAAGGCTACCTGGAGATTTTCAGGATGTTCCATTGCGATTTTTTCAATGACCTCTTTTTTGTTCTGGTACTCTCTAACAACTTGGTTAAGTGTGGTAGCCTGGTAACCGTTTTTAGGAACGATAGTCTCGATTTCATCGTTGCTTTCCATATAAAATCCTGAAATCTCATCGGAATTCATAGCTTCTATAGCATCATCTTTTGATTCATATTCATGAAGGGATAATATTGCTATGTGTTCATCAGTTTCCTTGGTTAATTCATCTAGCACCTGTTTAAAATTGGAATCTGATTGATTTGTATTTACGTATCCTGCCTCGATGGTATTGAAGTTATCAGGATCGTCTTTAATAAGATTTCCAAATCCAAGATAGAAAACTGTGGCAAGCACTATAGGAAAGAGTAAATTCCAACCGACTACATATCGATTTCGAGTTATCTCCTTAAATTTGTAGATAAAAATTCTTCCAAACATTAGTCTCTGAGCTCCTTTCCTGTGATTTCAAGGAATACGTCGTTTAAGGTAGGAAGTTCCGTTGAAACATGTCCAAATGGAATGTTGTTGTCTGTTAGGTACGAGAGAACGTGAACTAGATTGTGGTCACCACCGTCACACTTGATGATTAAATCATCTCCATCTTCCTTAACTTTATATACATGGTTAATTTCTTTTATTGCATCAATAATCTCATCATTTTTATTTGGTAAGTTGACGCGGATTGTCTCACGACTCATAAGTGAAGACTTAAGTTCGTTTGTTGTTCCGTTGGCAATGTTTTTGCCATGGTCCATGATGACAACTCTTGAGCAAAGCTCCTCAACTTCTTCCATATAGTGAGAAGTGTAAATGATAGTTGCACCATCACGATTCATTTTCTTGATTCCCTCGAGAATGGCATTTCTGCTCTGAGGATCAACTGCAACTGTTGGCTCGTCAAAAATAATAAGCTTTGGTTTGTGAGCTATGCCGCATGCAATGTTTAGTCTTCTGAGTAGACCACCGGATAATTTCTTTGGCTTGTACTTCTTATATTCTGTAAGACCTGTGAATTCAAGGGCTTCCTCAACATACTGTTTTCTAGTTGCCTTATCTTTTATGTATAGGCCACAGAAGAAATCTACGTTTTCATAAACATTTAACGTATCGATGACGGCTACATTTTGCATTACCACACCGATTTTGCTTTTAATATCGTAGGCATCTGGTGACATTTCTTTGTTGAATATTTTGATTTCACCCTTATCAAATAAAAGTAATGAAAGAAGGCAGTTGATTGTGGTTGTTTTTCCAGAACCATTTGGACCAAGTAATCCAAGGATTTCTCCCTCCTGTACATTTAGAGAAAAATGATCGACTGCGACATTTTCGCCGTAGCGTTTTACTAGATTATCAATTGAAACGATATTTGCATTCATATTCAAATCTCCTTTTTGTAGATTGGCAAGTTCCTTGTTTTGTTCTGCCATTATAATACCTAAGACAAGGGGACAATAACAGTGAAGTGTGTCATAACTTGAATATGACAATTGTCATGTGGTCTGTTGACATTGGTAAAGTTGGGAAATTGTACAAAATTGTTTATAAATGGTAAACTAATCATAACTATGGATTGAAATAACTCGAAAGGATTTTTACATATAATGAAAGTAGTTTTCATGGGTACACCAGATTTTGCGGTGGAGACTTTAAAAGCAATATATGAGGCAGGACACGAGATTATTCTTGTGGTTAGTCAGCCAGACAAGCCAAAGGGACGCAGTGGCAAGCTTCAGATGACTCCAGTAAAAGAGTTTGCAGTTGAGCATGATATTCCAGTTTATCAGCCGGTAAAAATTAGAGCAGAGGAATCGGTAGAATACTTAAGACAGTATGAAGCTGACGTTTTTGTAGTTGCTGCATTCGGACAGATTTTGCCAAAGGTAATCTTGGACATGCCACGCATTGGTTGTGTAAATGTACATGGTTCACTTCTTCCTAAATATAGAGGGGCAGCGCCAATCCAGTGGGCTGTTATCAATGGAGAAAAGGTGACAGGAAATACTACAATGCTTATGGGTCCAGGTCTTGATGATGGTGATATGCTTCTTAAATCTGAGGTTGTTCTTGCAGCAGATGAGACTGGCGGAAGCTTATTCGACAAGCTGGCATTAGATGGTGGACAGCTTGCAGTTAAGACTATCGAAGCCTTGGATCGTGGAGAAATTACTCCAGAGCCACAGGATGAATCACAGGCGACACATGTTGGCATGATTTCAAAGGATATGGGAAATGTGGATTGGAGCAAGTCGGCGGTGGAGATTGAGAGACTTATTCGTGGTCTTAATCCTTGGCCTTCTGCATTCTCCTTTATAGATGGTAAGCAGTTAAAGATATGGAGGGCTACAGTGGTTGAAAAGTCTGGGGAAGCTGGCACAATCATTGATGTAAATAAAAACGCATTTACGGTTGCTTGCGGTAATGGCGCATTAGAGATAAATGAACTCCAATTAGAAGGCAAAAAGCGTATGGCTGCCGGAGACTTCCTTAGAGGTTATAATCTTGAAGTTGGTAAGAGGTTTGCAAATGGCAGGGATTAATAATAGAGAAATTGCAGCTGATACCTTGATTGAAATATTAGAGCATGGTCAGTTTTCTCATATATATTTAAAGGCTGTTCTTGATAAATATGGCTATCTTGAGAAAAATGAGAGAGCTTTTATTACTCGCTTAGTAAATGGAACTGTTGAGAGAAAAATTGAGTTGGATTATATTATTGACCATTACTCAAAAACTAAGGCAAAAAAGATGAAACCACTTATTCGAACAATTATGAGAATGGGTGTTTTTGAAATCTACTATATGGACGCGGTTCCAGATTCTGCCACATGTAATGAATATGTAAAGCTTGCAAAGAAAAGAGGTTTTGCGGGGCTTTCTGGATTTGTAAACGGAGTGCTTCGCAGCATTTCTCGAGAAAAAGGAAAGTTAGAAATAAAAGATTTGGCAGTCAAATATTCGATGCCTCAGTGGGTAGTGGATAAATGGGCAGCCGATTATGGCAATGAGACAGCGGAAAAGATTCTCCAGGGATTCTTCCAGCAGGAGAATATTTGTGTACGAATCAATCAAAATAAGATAGATGAGGTAGAGCTGGCTCGTCGTCTTGAGAGCCAAGGGATTAAATATGTCAAATCTGATGATTTGCCATATGCAGGATATATTTCAGGATTTGACTCAATCGGGGCGATTCCAGAATTTAAAGAAGGCTTATTCTATATTCAGGACTATTCTTCTCAGCTCGTACCGTTTTATGCCAAGGTGCAGCAGGATGATGCTATCATAGATGTTTGCGCTGCTCCTGGTGGAAAGGCTTTACACTGTGGGGAGTTGGCAAGCTCAGGTACAGTTCTTGCTAGAGATTTGACTGATGCAAAGGTTGCTTTGATTCAGGAGAATATAAAACGTACTGGAGCAGAAAATGTAACAGCTCAGCAGTGGGATGCCACAATTCTCGACGAGGATTCAATTGGTAAGTACGATATCGTAATTGCGGATTTGCCATGCTCTGGTCTTGGAATTATTCGAAAGAAGCCAGATATTAAATACAACCAGACTCAGGATTCTTTAAATGAGCTTGTGGATTTACAGGCCAAGATTCTTGATAACGTATGCAAATATGTTAAGGATGGTGGAAAACTATCCTATAGTACTTGCACAATTAACAAAGATGAAAATGAAAATCAGGTAAGAAACTTTTTATCTTCACATAGTGAATTTAAAATAGAAAAGGAAACTCAACTTTTCCCTGATAATAAACATGATGGATTTTATATATGTGTAATGAAAAAGAATTAGTAGATATTAGGTCATTAAATATAGAAGAGCTTACAGAATTTGTGACTAATGATTTGGGAGAGCCAAAGTTTAGAGCAAAGCAGCTATATGAATGGATGCATCAGCACTTAGCTCTAGACTATGACGAAATGAAAAATATCCCAAAGTCACTTAAAGAAAAGCTTATTGCAAACTGCAACTATAGACCACTCAAGCAAATAGATTTACAAGTGTCCAAAATAGATGGTACCCGTAAATACTTATTTGAATTATGTGATGGTCAAATGGTTGAGAGTGTTTGGATGAGCTACAAACATGGCAACTCAGTTTGCATTAGTTCACAGGTTGGCTGTAAGATGGGATGTCGATTCTGTGCATCTACCTTGGATGGCTGGGTGAGAAATCTGACACCTGCAGAAATGCTAGGACAGATATACATGATTCAAAGGGATACCGGAGAACGTGTTTCAAATCTTGTTGTAATGGGCACTGGTGAGCCAATGGACAATTATGACAATATAGTTAAGTTTGTTAGATTGCTTTCTGATGAGAATGGACTAAACATTTCACAGAGAAATATTACGGTTAGTACATGTGGAATCGTTCCACGCATAAAACAGTTGGCAGATGAGGATTTAACAATTACACTTGCAATTTCTCTTCATGCTCCAAATCAAAAGAAGAGAGCTGAGCTGATGCCGATTGCAAACAAATATGAGATACATGAGCTTATTGACGCTTGTGAGTATTATTTCAATAAAACTGGTAGGAGAATTACCTTTGAATATTCTTTAGTGGGTGGTGTAAATGATCATGACGAGGATGCCAAGGAATTGGGAGAATTGATAGGTCATTTAAACTGTCATGTAAACTTGATTCCAGTCAATCCAATTAAGGAACGAGACTTTGTTAGCCCTACTATGGACAGGGCTTATGCGTTCCAAAAAAAGATTGAAAAATACGTGAATAATGCTACTATTAGAAGGGAAATGGGCCGGGATATAGACGGGGCCTGTGGACAATTAAGAAAGCGTAAAATGGAAGCTGCGAAAGGGACTGATTAATGATAAGTTATGCAAAAACTGATGTTGGAATAAAGAGAAATGTCAACCAGGACTCTATTTTTGTTTCCGACATGAGATTAGGTAGTTTGCCAAATCTATATATAGTTGCCGACGGAATGGGCGGAGAATTAGCAGGCGATTATGCATCCGCAAAATGCGTTGAGACAATTATAGATAGCATAAAGGCATCCACGGAAAAAGAAACTGTTAGAATTATCGAGCAGGCAATTCAAAAAGCCAATAGCATAATCTTTACAGAGTCAAAATCAGATTCTACAAAGGCAGGTATGGGTACTACTTTAGTACTTGCCACAGTTATTGATAATCACCTTTTTGTAGCGAACGTTGGTGATAGCCGTTTGTATGTTGCGACAGCTTCCAAAATCAAACAGATAACAAAGGATCACTCTGTAGTGGCAGAGCTTGTGCGAACAGGCGAGTTGGATGAGGATGATGCTCGTACTGACAAGCGCAAAAATATGATTACTCGCGCAGTTGGAGCTGAGAGTTCTATTACTCCAGATTATTTTGACGTTGCGTTAAAGGGACGTGAGCATATACTGCTGTGTTCTGATGGTCTCACAAATATGGTTTCAGACAAAGATATTTTCTCAATTCTCAAGGAGGATTCTCCTATCGAGAATAGAGCTGCGAAATTAATTGAACTTGCAAACAACAGCGGTGGCAAGGACAATATTTCAGTTATAATTGTTGAATAATCTATAGATTGGATAGGAGAATACATGATAACACAAGGCGTATTTATAGCGGATAGATATGAGGTAATTGATAGAGTTGGCTCAGGCGGAATGTCTGATGTATATCGCGCAAAAGACCATATTCTTGGTCGTGAAGTGGCAATAAAGATTCTCAAGCAGGAGTTTTCTGAGGATGCTACATTTGTAGCAAAGTTTAGAACAGAGGCTCAGTCTGCAGCAGGTCTTGAACATCCAAATATCGTCAATATTTATGATGTAGGTTCTGAAAATGGAATGTATTTCATTGTTATGGAATACGTTGAGGGAATTACTCTCAAGACTTATATTGAGAAAAAAGGTCAGCTTAATTTTAAAGAGGCAATTAGTATTGCAATTCAGGTGGGGCGTGGTATTGAGGCTGCTCACCAGAAGGGCATTATTCATAGAGATATAAAGCCACAGAATATTATCATTTCTACAGAGGGCAAGGTAAAGGTTACAGACTTTGGTATTGCTAGAGCGGCTAGCTCAAATACAATCCATGCTGATGTGATGGGTTCAGTTCATTATTCATCACCAGAGCAGGCGAGAAATGGTTTTGTAGATGGCAAGAGTGATATTTATTCACTTGGTATCGTAATGTACGAGATGGTTACAGGTCGTGTTCCATTTGATGGGGACAATACTGTAGCTATTGCTATTCAGCATTTACAGGAGGAGATGGTTGCACCTTCAGCTTATGCGCCAGACCTTCCCATTTCACTTGAGAAAATTATTCTCAAGGCTACAATGAAGAGTCCTGACAGACGTTATGGAACCATAACTGATATGTTGATGGATTTAAAGAAGGCTCTTGTTAGCCCTAATGATGATTTCGTTACTATCGTTGAGGCTTCAGACCTGGGAAAAACACAGGTTATTTCATCACCTCGCATTACTCAGGAACAGGAGGAAAGTCTTACAAGACGTGCAGCAGAGGCACTTACCTTCGAGGATGAGTACGACGATGAAGACGAGTACTATGATGATGACGATTACTATGACGATGATGACGATTATTACGATGAAGAGGATGACTCAAAGATGGACAGAGTCATGACTATCGCAGGTATCGTTGCCGGTGTAGCAATAGTAGCAATCTTAGTAGCAATACTTGGAAATATATTTGGATTATTTAGTTTTGGTTCTAAAAAGGTCACAATGATAGATGTTGTGGGAACTCAATACGAAGAGGCTGTAGAGAAGCTTACTGCTCTTGGACTAGATGAGGATAATATTTCTGTTCAGTACGAGGAGAGCGATGAGGCGGATGGTACAGTTACTAGCCAGTCAACAGCTGCTGATGAGGAGTTTTCACTTAGTGATACACTTAGACTTACTGTAGCAGGTTCTGATGGTTCTGATTCTTCAGAAAGCGATTCCTCTAGCACAGAGAATACTCCAACAACAAGTGATTCTGAGACTGAAGAAGAGGAAATGGTTACGGTTCCTAATGTAGTTGGTCTTTCTCAATCTGAGGCAACAAAGCTTTTAGATGAAAAGTCAATTGTTGTAGGAACTACTTCAAAAGAGTATTCAGATACTGTAGATTCTGGTGATGTAATTAGCCAGTCTATTGAGGCGGGCGAAGAGGTTGAGGCAAATACAAAGATTAATCTTGTAATTAGCCAGGGTCCAAAGGAAATCACATATCACTACAAGATTTCAAACCCATATGATGGAGATTGTACATTTGAAATTGCAGAGCTTAATCAGTCAGGTACAATTCCAAAGGGTAGTGCAATTGAATTTGACATCACAAGATCAGAAATAACAATTACATTTACCTATATACCTACATTTACTACTGAGGATGGCACAACAATAAATCTTGATGACAAGAAGGAAACATCTTCTCAGACAGTACAGGGAACGCAAAATTAATGCAAGGAAAAATAATTAAAGGTATTGCTGGTTTCTATTATGTTCAGACATCTGATTCCAGCGTATACGAGTGCAAGGCCAAAGGTGCCTTTAGAAAAGAAAAGATAAAGCCTCTAGTAGGAGATGATGTCGTTATTGACATCATCTCTCAGGAGGAGAAGACGGGCAATGTTACTGACATTCTCCCACGCAAGTCCCAGCTTATCCGACCTGCAGTGGCAAATGTCGACCAAGCATTGCTCATTTTTGCGACCAAAAATCCAGAGCCAAATCTCAATTTATTGGATAGATTTTTGTGTATGATGGAGGAGCAGCAGGTTCCTATTGTAATATGCTTTAATAAAAAAGATATTGCGGATGAGGGCTTCGAGGAAGCTATGCGAAATACTTACGAGAAAGCTGGCTACAAGGTTATATTTACATCAGCAAAAAGAGAACATGGCCTTGATGAAATAAGAGAGGTTTTAAAGGGAAAAACTTCTACCGTTGCTGGGCCATCTGGTGTAGGCAAGAGTTCTATCGTAAACCTTCTCACAGAGGGACAATCTATGGAGACAGGAGAGGTATCTGCAAAGATTGGCCGTGGCAAACATACTACTCGCCATTCTGAATTATTGTATTTAGGTGATGATACTTACATTATGGATACACCGGGATTCTCGTCTCTATTTGTTCCAAAGTGTGAGCCAGTAGAATTGTATTCACTGTTTCCGGAATTTATCGAGCCAGAAACCCATTGCCGTTTTGGAGGCTGCGTTCATTATAAAGAGCCTGATTGCGGCGTTAAAGCAGCTGTAGAGGCGGGAAAAATCGCCACTAGTCGATACGAGAATTATTTGCAAATCTACTCAGAAATGGTAGCTCAGCAAAATTCAAAATATAAATAACTAATCAAGTGAGGTCCTTATGGAAAAGTGTTTAGCGCCATCAATTTTGTCGGCGGATTTTGGTATTATCAAAGAACAATTAGAGCTTATTGACGAGGCTGGAGCGCAGTATGTTCATTTTGATGTAATGGATGGTGTGTTTGTACCAAGTATCAGTTTTGGTATTCCAGTACTCAAAACAATTCGCAAATACACTGATAGATTGTTTGATGTACATTTGATGATAGTAGATCCGGAGAGATATATTAAGGAGTTTGCAGAGGCTGGTGCTGATATTATTACAGTTCACGCAGAAGCATGTAAGCATCTGGATGCGACAATCGATTTAATCAAGAGTTGTGGAGTAATGGCTGGTGTTGCAATTAATCCTGCGACTCCTATCACAGATATTATTCACGTTCTTGAAAAAGTTGATATGGTACTCATCATGACTGTAAATCCAGGATTTGGTGGCCAAAGCCTTATACCATACACAGTTGACAAGGTTCGTGAACTATCTATACTAGCTCGACAGAAGAAATTGAAGATTGATATTGAGGTTGATGGAGGAATCAACATTGATACGATTGATGATGTTTTAGAGGCAGGAGCCAATATTATTGTTGCAGGTTCTGCTGTATTTAAAGGTGATATAAAAGCAAATGCAATGGAGCTTTTGGAGAAGATGGAATGAGATATGTAATAGTTGCAGGTGGAACTATTGATTACACATTCACTAATGACTTTTTAAAAGAGGCAAAGAGAGAGCATCAGTTTATTATCGCATGCGACAAGGGATATGAAGCTTGTGAGTATCTTGGAGTTGCTCCAGATATTGTTATTGGTGATTTCGATTCGGCAGGAGAAAAAGCATTAGAAAAAATTAAAGAGAAAAAAATAGCTCATAAAGTATTAAATCCTATAAAGGATGATACAGATACTGAGGCGGCTCTTCATTATGCAATTGAGAAATCACACGATGGAGATTACATTTATATTCTCGGTGGAACAGGAACTAGGGTAGACCATCTACTTGGCAACATTGCGTTGCTGGGAATGGGGCTTAGAGAAAATAGAAATGTAATATTGCTGGATAGAAATAATAATATCCGAATGATAAAGCCGGGGGATTTATGTAGGATTGATGCCAATGAGGGTAAGTATGTATCGGTCGTTCCATATATGGGACCAGTGAGTGGTCTTACAATGGAAGGATTTAAGTATCCCCTTAAAGATGCGACTGTTGAGGGCTTTAATACGCTTACAATCAGTAATGAGGTGGCCGAGGCCACTGGAAAAATCACTATTGATAAAGGAAATTTAATTGTGATTGAAAGTATCGATTAAAGATGATAAGATAGATTGGATTTCGTTTTATAATAAAATTGTTATTTTATTAATGCATTTTTTAGTATAGATAGGAGTTATTATATGAGAAAAACCAAGATTATTTGTACAATCGGTCCAGCAAGTATGAATGAGGAAACTCTTACTGCTATGGCCAAAGCTGGTATGAATGTTGCTAGAATGAACTTTTCACATGGCGATCATGAAGAGCAGGGAATGAAGATGGATTTAGTTAAGAAGGTTCGTAAGAAGCTTAACTTACCTATCGCAATCTTGCTTGATACAAAGGGACCAGAATATAGAATTGGTACTTTCAAAGATGGTTCTGTTACTGTAAAAGAAGGTGATACATTTACATTCACAACAGATGATGTTGAGGGTGATGAGACAAGAGTGTCTGTTAGCCACAAGAATCTTCACAACGATTTATCTGTTGGTGATACACTTTCAGTTTGTAACGGCATCGTATTCTTTGAGGTTACAGATATCAAGGGACATGACGTTATTACAAAGTGTACTGCAGGCGGTACTATGAGTAACAAGAAGTCTATGTCGTTCCCTAACAAGGTTATGTCAGGCCCATACCTTTCAGAGCAAGACAAGAAGGATATCCTCTTCGGTATCGAGAATGATGTTGATTTCGTTGCAGCTTCTTTCGTTTCTACAAAGAAGGATATGGAAGAGCTTAGAACTTTCCTTGATGAGAACGGCGGTGAGGATATCGTTGTTATCGCAAAGATTGAGAATCAGCCAGGTGTTGACAATGTAGAGGAAATTCTTGAAATTGCTAATGGTATCATGGTTGCTCGTGGTGACCTTGGTGTTGAGATTCCATTTGTAAAGCTTCCAGCTATCCAGAAGGAGCTTATCGCAAAGGCTCGTGCACTTGGAAAGAGCGTTGTTACAGCTACAGAGATGCTTGAGTCTATGATTACAAATCCACGTCCAACACGTGCAGAGATTTCAGACGTTGCAAACGCTGTTTATGATGGTACATCAGCTATCATGCTTTCAGGTGAGAGTGCTCAGGGTAAATACCCAGTTCAGGCTGTTGCAACAATGGCTGAAATCGCAGAGACAACAGAAAACGATATTAATTATGAGAGACGTTTCCACAAGGATGAAATTGCAATCGCTTCTATTCCAGATGCTGTTTGCCACTCTACATGTTCAATGGCTATCGATGTTGAGGCAAAGGCAATTGTTGCTTGCACAATGTCAGGATATACAGCAAAGCGTGTTAGCCGTTTCCGTTGCCCAGTTGATACAATCGCTATGACAACAGACAAAAAGGTATGGAGAAGACTTGCACTTAGCTGGGGTGTTACACCAGTTCTCGTTGACAAGTTTACTTCACTTGATGTGATGTTCTACTATGCATCAGAGCGTGTTAAGCAGATGCTTGATCTCAAGAAGGGTGACAGAGTAGTTCTTACAGGTGGCCCAATTGATGGTAATGTAGGAAATACAAATACAATCAAGGTTGAGACTATAGAATAGTATTTTACTTTAGTAAAATGCTATTCCACGACGCACTTCCGCAAGCAAAGTTTGCATACAATAAGTGCGTCTTCCTGTTGAGCAAATAGTATTTATAATAATGTTAGAAAAAAGAAACTAAACGATTAAGTTAAATGAAAATTTATTTTATTCACAGACAATTCACAATTTTCACATAACTTGTACATAATTTTTAGTTAATATATACTCATCTCGAGAGAGATACAATTTTTTCATAACATTATTCTCCCTTTTGAAAGAGACGCTCCGCTGGCGTCTCTTTCGTACGTTTAGGCTCGCGTTTTTATAGCAACTATGTTAAAGTATCTTTTGTGGGCAGCGTTAGTTTTGCCTAATTATTTCTATATAATATGGAGGATGAAAAATGTTACCAGAGCAGTCAATTGAATTTAGATACGACACACAACTTCTTATCGAGGGAGAGAATCTTGATGAGGATGCAATCAATGATTACATCACAGAGAATTTTGTTGGAGATAGCCTTCTTGCTGTAGGTGATGAGGAGCTTATCAAGATTCAC
>JAEEGL015104478.1_pt1 | contig 31096 bp, 27 predicted proteins | sample 9134231 | NCBI WGS metagenome assembly JAEEGL01 (sample SAMN16246548, study PRJNA631951) | gut metagenome | biome: gut microbiome; feature: rumen; material: fiber-attached | host: Bos | place: Iran: Karaj | collected 2018-10
CTGTTCGAGGTTTTCTGCCGTTGTCATCAACCATCCTCTAAAGTATTTCTCCCCATCAATGACGCGAACCGGAAAAGCATCCGGCCAGACAGGCACATAATAGCGGCTTATCATTCGCATGTCGTGAAGATGGACGGTGTCTTGCGCCGCCAGCGGCTGGAGCAATGCCATCAAAAATCCGAGGAAAAGAATTGTTTTTTTCATAATGAATTGTTTTTGATTTGTTGATTACCGCCGTCAGGCGGGGAGGTTTTTCGTTATATTCACCTTTGCTTTATCAAGAACAAAATAATCTATTGAGAATGGTTTTGTATCTCTCTAACGAATCATTATCTTGACGGAGCCGTTCCTGCGATCGCTGACAAAGCCTATGCCGGCAGAAAGGTCCGAGGTGCTGATTCTTACCTCGCGATGTCCTTGGACAACGGGAATACGCTTCATCTCGCGTCCCAGCGCGTCGATAACCACAATCTCACGGGCATTGGAGCCTTCTTCGAGTTGCACGGTGATGTCGCTGCCGCGTTGCGCTACCGTCGGGCGTACGCTGAAGGGTACATTCTCCACGCGGGTAATGGATTGTTGCGTCTGCGGGCCCAGTTTGTACCAGACAGTAATGGTGTCGTTGTTGTTGCTGAGGTCGAAGTTGATGTAGTACTTGTCGCCAAATTTGTAGAGATAGATGTGAGGGTCCTCGCTGGCGTAGTAGCCCTCGTCCCAGGTGATAGTCCCCGTAACGGTGCCGTCGTCGGCCACAATCTCGTAGCGATTTACAGTGAATCCCACAACAATGCCTCCCTGATACACGGGACGGATGTATTCAAACTTGCTGTCGTTGTTGAAGAGCGTCTGCGTGTAGTAGAAATCCCTTTCGGGGTTAATGTAGTCGGCATCGAAATCAAAGAACCTGATCTGTGCCGGTAGCATATAGCCGTACTCTTCCAAATTCAGAGTAAAGGTTTTCTCCACCTGGAGGTCGCTATTGATGATTCTGACGGTGTCGTAGTAGTACTGCCCATGAGTATTGTAATCCTGGGAATACATATAGGTGACGATGGTGAACATGCGGGGAAGCACATCGGTGTATTCGACAAACTCCACCCGGGAGAATTGGTTTTGCGCCTGAGCGCCCAGCATTGTTGCTGCTGCCAAGAAGGTAAGGATAAATTTTTTCATAATCATTACTTTTTTAAATTTACCGTCAAATAATTCATAGAATTTCATGTTTGTGTTAGCGTCACTGGACGAGCAGTTTCTTGGTGGTGGGGCCGGCGGGGGTGGTGAGTTTGACAAGGTAGACACCGGAGGGAAGAGTGCCAATATTGATGTTAAACGACTGATGCTGAACATCAAAGACACGCAGTTCGCGTCCCGCGAGGTTGCAGATGGACAATTGTTCGCCTAAAGCCGAGGTGGGAACAATGACCTGAACGGTTCCGTGTGCGGGATTGGGGTTCAATACGAAATCCTCGCCCTCCGGGAGTATGATGCCAACGGTGTCCTCTTTCTCTCGGAAGAAGGCTGTGAAAGAGGTGTCGCTGATCACAAGGATTTGACGTGGGTTGGTGGTGTCGCCATCGTTCCATATGTCGAACTCGTTGTTGCCGAGACTGCGGGCCGTCAGCGTCACAACACTACTGTCCATATACATCCCGCTGCCGATGACGGTGCCCATGGCGGGATTGGCACTGTTTGCATCCACAGTACGCCATACCGTGTCGAGAATGGTGGTACCGAAGGATAAATACGACAGCCATTCGCTGTAGACCGTGGTGTCGTAGTTCGAGGTGGCATAGTGGCACTGTTTGCGCACCATCACGTTGTAGCGGACGCTGTCGGATAGGTTCTGGAGCACCAAGGCGTTGCCGGAGGTGACGTATGTGGTGTCGCTGCCGTCCTCTCCCACTAACCGCACGTTGTAGAGACCGCCATCCTCGCCACCGCTCCAACTTACCGTGGCCAATGTGCCGTAGTAGGAGTCCAACCTGTATTGACGCACAGGCTTGCACCGGAAGCCTGTGATGGGGAAAAATACGCCCCACCGTTTGTCCTGGTATCCTGTAGCAGGGAAAAACATATCAAGGGCAGTTCCTGTAATGTCATGGGATTGATAAATAGTACCCGGTAGAGAATTACTGTATTCACCACCATATTCCTGCAAAGAAATTCCCGGAGTTCTTTCTTGTCTGTAATAGCGTCCCACATAAAAAGTGTCCGTCATTCGGTTAATCTGTTCTGGCGTATCGAAATAGAACTCGTAGCATGGTGTTAATAGAGTATTTGTTTTGTCACACGAATCCTCATACAAAAACCAACAGAATCGGGGTTGCGATCGGTTTAGAGTAACTGAATCGACGATATTCATCGAATAAGCCCATTCGTTTATGGTTGAGGGGCCTTGACGGCTCATAAGCAAGGCTTGGTATTCTGTAAGATTATTACAAATTGGGTTATTACTATAGAAATTCATCAAAGGAATAGCCACTCCATACACTGTCACCGTATCGCTTGGCACATATTCCTGTACCATTACAATGGCTGGTGCCCAGTTATACATTCCTGGGGTAAAACAGGGTTTCGATGTAGAAAAGAGATAAAACGAGTCTGCGTCTGTAACAGTATCATATACTCGTGTAGAATCGAATATCGGCGTCTGCGAAAACAAGTTGCTATAAAACAGCATTATTATCGCGAAAGTAAAAAAGTTTTTTTTCATAACAAATAAATGTTTAACAAATGCTTTTTTTACATTGGATTTACAAATCATTCTTCTGGTTGGGGTATACCGCAGGTCCTCATCCCTCCAAATAAATAATATTGAATATTAAGTATTGATAATTGTTTGGATCCCGAATAACGCTCCAAGGGATCTTTATAATAATTAATAAGGGGAGGCTCTTTCAATGTGTATACTTTCGTAATCATTTCCAGACATGACGAATCAATATCCACTCCATTCGAAATATCTTGAAAGAAAATATTATTATCCTCTATGGCCATATACATATCTGATGTATATTGAGAATGTGTTCCCACAGTATCAATAGACCAAAGAAGTCCGTTGGGGTAATATAGTTTTGTCACATAAGAGCTCGTCGTTAAATAAGCATCTATATGATATGTTTCACTTCGATTACTCCCATTTAAAAGGGCTATCACTGTACTTACATCTGGTTCAAAGACGATATCTACCAAATTACTACAATCTTTTTCAAGTTGTATTTCATGAGAAACAATAGAATTAAATCCTGCAAGAAAATCTGCTAAAATAATTTTATGGAAACACAAGTAATATTTATTTCTTTTTGAGTCATATATTGTGTAAGCTAATATAAATTCATGGTCATCCAAAAAAAGCAAACGCAACTCACCATATACGTTTTCATTTGATGGTAGTAAGAATTGCCATTGATAATCTATGTCTCCATTAGAGAGAACATTGGTAGTATCAGAAATACGAAGATTAACGGGTGCATGTTCTTTTCGAGTGTCGCTTGTGGCAAAAATAACATAATGATCTATTGTAATAACGTCGTCCGCCGTCTCTTTTCTTTCAGTGGAATTGAATTCCAATGGAGCATACTGATACGGGGCAAACATCCCCGATCCATCTACATAATATTCTAGAATATAGCTTTGTGATGAAGAACTACCAGTTACTACTCGTTTACCAACGGAAAATGCCTTTGTCATAAATTCATCTTCTGCATTCGGCACTCTGATATATGCGGTTCTTTTTAACAAATCAACCGCTGGCAGTTTGAAGACCCTGAAATAATTGGCAGGATAAAATAAATTATAACTATTAGCCCATCCATACATACCTACCCCTTGATAAGATCCTATATACCCCGGAGATGAATTATACTCTTTAAAATCCCAAATAACAAAATCTTGTGGCATTGGGATTTTGTCTGAAGATGGAGTAGGTATCCATATTGCGGGGTTGTATAAAACGCAAAAGTATGAGGTGTCATTATAACGCATATAGTAAGTTGTCCAATTATTATAATGATATCCAATACGACTTGCATCACCTAACAAAGTTGATGATGAGGGGAAATACGAAACAATTGCAGATTGAGCCTTTAGATCACTATATAGTGAAATAACAAGGCAGATGAGAAATAAAGGTTTGATAATATTTTTCATAATTTGTGTTTTGATTTTTCAGTGCAAAGATACGAAAAAAAATGTTTCAAGTTTGGATGAACAGAAATTATCATCAATTGACCGTTAATTAATTTATGGTTAATTCATGGTAATTCATGTTTATGTCAGCGTCACTGTATGAGCAGTTTCTTGGTGGTGGGGCCGGCGGGGGTGGAGATGCGGAGGAGGTAGGGAATGTCAGGTTTCATCGTATTTCAAGGGTGGCACCAAGTTTAACATTCACTCCGAACTCCAAATGCACATCGCCGTCAGCATCAAGAATAACATGGGAGCCGTTTTCAAGGTTTACATTTCCATACGGGGGGAAGGGTAAAACACAGGATCCTGCCCAAATATTGTTACCTGCCACATAAGCATCTCTATAGTATGTTGTTCTCTGGATATAGCGGTTTGTAGAGAAATCATGTATTTGGCCTGTGCTTCCCGAGGCAAGGGCAAAACTGGTCAAAGGGGTGGATGTACAATTGCCTGCCGGAGACGAGGCATCTGGATTCACCCCCAAGTTGTATCCATGACGGAGATTGACAGAGCTTAATACGTTAACAAGTTCAATGTTTGCGCCATCCTCGATGCAAATATAGGCACCTTTGTTAATTTCAACATGGCCGGTTCCTTTTACTCTCAACGTTGCCCCGGACTTGACAATCAAAGTTCCTGAAGAGTCGATGTTTAGTGAGGCATGATCGCCGATTTCATAGATTGATCCCGATTCAAGAACCAGTGTGGAGGAATCCTTAACATTGACAATAGAGAAAGTGTCCTGTTTGAAATAGGAACCATTGCGGCAGGTGAAGGTGGTGGGTGTGATGAAATCCTTGACAGTAGACGAGGTCTGGTTGGGGTTTGCGGGGTTTTTGTGCCGGTTGGGGGTGCCGCTTTTGTCGATATTGACTGTAATGGTGGGGCGCACGTCAACATCGGGACGACTGTCGCCGGTGATGTCAGTGAGGATAATGGATGCAGCCGCCCAACGGACATCTTGGTCGATGGCGACATCGTCCATTCTGACTTTCACCAACATGTTGCCATTAAAAAGACGCAATAGTATTTCGAAAGAAATCCCATTGAGGTAATAGTCTCCCATCAAATACGCTGTTGAGTCGTATTTCGGAATGTTCCTTACGCAGGGGTTTCTTGCGATACCCACCTTATCACCCATTTGAAACTGCATGCCAGTACCTGTTAAGTACTTTGCAGTAGGAGGGAGTGTATCAAGCTTGACAACCGATAAACCTTCGTTTTTTGCTGTATTATTCAGACTACCTAATGAATGTTTATTATACGTTATTTGGCCATCATTATCGAAATCATGTCGGATAAGTTCTCCAACACTTTGCCCTCCTATAGGGTTCTCCCGTAGACTGTAAAAAGGGTGCGTAACTAAATTGCTACAAGCGGGGAAAGGTTGAATACTATTCATACCAAATCCGAAATCATGATCCCCATTCTTTGAAAGCCACCTAACACCATTTGCGCTATCATACAAGTCAATATAATTGGTGTCCTTTACATGAGAATAGGATTCGACATATGCAACCAATCCTCGTTTATATTCATCTATGGGTTCTTCACAATACCTGTTTTCAAGCATGTTACCGTCAAAGGTTGATTTGCATTGGTGGTTTTCAAGCCAAAGATATTGATAGATTCCATCGCCTGCAGGTACACGTATTCTAATGGCATCGCCCGTGGTGATAAAGTCTCTTAACAGAAAGACACCATTGTTGGCAACTAAATCGGAGACATTCTCAATCTTGGCATTTACTCCATTTGCCTTGATATCTGAAACCCAATTCAGTATGTAGCGTTCCCATCCCGCAGCACATGTATAATTATTGTCCAAATGCATCATGCCCCATCCTGCTGTCGGTTCATAGAAATATCTACCCACCACATGATTTGCTCCTGCATAATGTGGACCATCATATAAATCATGTCCGACTTCATGAGGGAAAGATGCAATAATATTCCTTCCTCCTGAAAAAAAGGTGAAGCCTGATGATCTTTTCACGGAATAGTTGTGTCCAACAGTGGTTTCTATAAAAACAGATGTAGCACCATCAGCATTTTCCAGAGATAGATTTTGGGAGGGTAAATGTTGCCAATTCCACGAGAATCTATGACAGAAAATAATATAGTCTATTGCATTGTCAGGTTGAGATGTTGAATTGTCAAATTCGTAATTAGGGGAATTTTTCCTATTGTCATAAAGACTCCAATTTACACTATCGGATATTTTTTGCAAGGCTTTCAGATGGATGGAACCCCAATCATCAGTAGGCAATACATTGTCAACAATAACTCTTCTTGGATAATAATCTGCTAATAATCTAAAACTTCCGTTGGACATCTGGTAGTAAAAATTAGAAACAGAGAATCTGTTGGGATCAGAATAAATATCGTTTGAAAAATCCAAAAACGTAGTATAAAATGCTTTGTTATCGATGTTGGTTGCCCAATTGGGGAAAGCAGAATCTTGGGGCCAGCCATTCACCTCCTGATAATCATAATCATCTCCATAACTTATAAAAATTATCAACACTCTTAAATCCCCTTTTGGTGTAAATACTCCTCCATTGGAGATATTTCCATATCCCGGGAATCGTGTAATATCGTGCTCGTTTTTACACACGAACTGACCGTAAATAGAATTTGATATGGCCAGAATCAAAAGAAACAAAAAAATTTTTCTCATATTATTTTTTTATTATGATTCTTTGTACAACTTGATTATTGGCAAAAATCTGCAAGGAGTAACACCCCCTTGGCAAATCTGACATGTCTAACACGCCATTCCCTTCAGTTTTATTTTTTACACAATGTCCTTCAATATTATACAACCTTATTGATAGCGGTGAATCTCCTTCAATCGCTATCCAATCTGTACAGGGATTTGGAAAAACAGTAATTGTCAGAGATGCTTCGTTTTCTTCTATCCCCACATCGTGAATAACACAGTCTTGCTCTTCCCGTGCGTTTATTCGACTGTCATGATAGACAAGGGAACCGTCCTTGAAGCAACACACGAGATAGCTTGCTATCATTACGGGGTATCGGGTATAGTCGAAAAGATTGGTACATCCGACACCTTCAATGAAACTTATCCTCTCATTCATTTCCCTGCATTCCAAAACGAGGGTACGCCTATTGTCTGTCGTTGCTGTATCTTGTACAACATATTTCAGTTCCAGATTCAGATAGGGATTGGTGTAATTCCTCAGCATGATTGTGTCTCCAATGGAAAGGGAGAGATCAACTACGAGGAATTCCTCTTCTTCGTTGGGGAAACGACACCAAAGCTTGCCTGCTACTGTGTCTTCCCTAAGATAGAAATCCTTTTCCGAGTCTCTAACTTCACTATATCCGTTATACCAAAAAACCTTGGAGTATTCTATTTTTTTGTAAACCAAGCCATCAACTACGGTGTCTTGTGTTTCCCGAAGCAAATGGTTCTCCAACGCCACATCATAGTACTCTGTCACTCCGTGCCATACTGTTGTTTCGTGGCCAAAGAACGACTGGAAACCTGTGGTGTCCTGTCCATGGCCGGAGACTGCCGTGCAAAGGGTGACAAAAAAGAGTAATATTTTTGTTTTCATGATAATATGTTATTTGGTTAATATCATCCGCTTGGTGTCTACTATCTGCTCGTCCACCACCAGGGAATATAGGTACATGCCGGCATTGAGGGTCGCGCCGTCAATGGATATGCTGCCGTTCCCAAATGTGTTTATAGGATATGTCTCCAACAGTTCGCCGTTGAGGGTGAAGATGTAGAGGTTTGCACCAATAGCATTGTCCGGAATGTAGTACTCTATCACAGTATTGCTCGAGAAGGGATTGGGTGAATTCTGGTATAACATGGCACCCGTAAAATGTTCATGATTGCCAGAGGGGCCGTTCGCATATTGGCGACCATCCATAGTGGAATCGGAAACATTTGTGCGCATATAGGCATCATACTCATCCATCACGTCGAGCGTAAGACCGCTGCTTTCGATGGCAGAGTAGAGTTCCTGAATGGCCGACACCATTACGGGTATCAGTTCCATGTAGTTGACATACTGGTTCCCTTGGTCGTCAGTTTCCACAATCTCCGGGAACTGCATAGCCAGTTCGCTGGCCAATAACCCATAACGGGTATCTCCCTGTGCCCGTGCCGCCCTAAGGTCAGCCGAGCGCTGCATGGCTTCGGCTTCTTTCTCGGAGGGTGTACCAACAGACTGGCGACTATCAGCAGCCTCGGAGGAAACGGTGTTGTCGATAGGGAGATAGTTGTATCTTACACCCGTCAGGTTCATCAGTCGGGGGAGCGCATAGGGGATTGTGCCGATGGACCGCTTGTTTCTGTCATCGCAACTGACAGACAACCTGTCAACATGAAGTCCGTCGTAAAAAGTGAAACGGGGAAGAGTCGACCTGCTCGGTTGCCAAAACATTAAAAGATCGTTGCCATTCCCTGCGGTTATTTTGACTCCATACTTCCCATGCAGCCACAGAATGTCAGAGTCGGTAGTTCCATATTCTCCGACGAATACGTTCCAACCGTCTAAATCATAATGTCCCATGTCACCAAAACCAAGTTTGGCACACGAAAAGTTAGAGCTATCTCCGTGAATTGATAATTTGAGGGCTGGGTCAGGGTCATCACTCGGATTGGTGTCAGGACCAACAACTACACGACCATCGCTTTTTATCACCATCTGTGCTTTCACTGGGGAAACAGAAATGAATGATATTACAGAAATCAGTAAAATAATTTTTTTCATTTTTCAAAATTTTAACGTTATATTACATCTCTTATTGTCTGCCAAAACAGGTGCTGTGCGATGGAGGGCAGTTTTTCTCCGATGTCACACAATAAAGTCGGACGATACACGTTGTTGACTATTGAGTAGTGTGTAGAGTTCGGCTCTATGCCTTTGGGTGCCAGTAGGCACCCTTTCTTGTCCCTGCGAACGGCGCACCTCTATCGGCAGAGACGAAAATGGATGATTTTCATGGGTTCTTTCTTTGTTTGGGGTTAATCACGAGGTCCGTTGACGGTTTTTGATTTACTTGATGGCTATGCAGGTGTATTTTCCTGTTCCTTGGTCATATGTAATTGTTACATAATAGCCTTGATTAGCCATTTCATTGGACCATTCATGAGCTTCTTTTTCACTATCGGTGACAAAAGTAACCTTCTCCTTGCTCTGAGAAGTCAATGAAGAGCGGTTTTTGGAGAATGATACTTCGTATCCTTCACGAGCGAGAGCGAGCATTCTTTCTACAAAGGCATCCCATTCCAGCTCACTAAGATAACATTGATAGACTTCTCCGTTGATAGAATAAACGACATAGAATGTATCTGCTGTTTGTCCAGAGATTACATTTGTGTCAACGAATTCTGTCTTCTGACAGCTTGTTGCGGCCAGGCTCAGAGCTGCGAGGAGCGCAACTGTTCTAAATTTAATGACCATTTTTTAAATCTTTAATTGTAATGTAACTAATTTTATTTTTAAGGTTATTATCGTCCGTTATAAAAACACATAATGACCTCTTTTTAAGAGATCCTATCACCATACGGCTATCCGGGTTGCTTAGCGGTAGCGTTTTTCGAATGTTGTTTTTGTCTATAAAAAATTTTAACAAGGATTTGTTTCTATCACCTACAAGGAAATCCCTGTTTGACTTGTACATCTCGATTAGTTCCTCTGGCATTCCGAAGTCTGTTAAAAGTGCATACCAGGCGGAGTCGGTGGTGGCCTGGAGGAGGACTGTCTCTACGGCGAGGGTGTCGTTGATTTGGAAGTCGTGGATTTCGGTGGCACGGATATGGTCGTTGTGCTCATAACGGCGGTAGAGGTCGCTGACCTCGGAGGAGGGGAAGAGGTGCGGCCATCCGCGCCACAGCACGACGGCGGTGACGGCGAGGAGCGAGAGGGACAGCGTTATAAGCAGGCGTTTCATTTTTGTTCAATCATTTGGTGAAGCATCTGGCAGTCGGCTTCCGGGGTACTTCCTCCCTGCGAGGTTTTATAGGAGCTGTATTCGGGGATGGGTGTCCAGGCCATCGTCAGCCCTGCAGCCAAGAAGACGACGAGTGTGGAGAGTGCATTGGCCACCCGGTTGGCACGGCGGCGCCAACGGCTGACATGGAGATGGCGAACGAGGAGGTCGACTTCGTCGACGGTGGCACGATTGCCACGCTGACGCGACCCCTCAAGCATTTGGATTATTTTCTCTTCACTGTTCATGGTGCATACGGTTTATGGTGTTACATTCTTTTTCGTACATATTGCGCATCCTAACGATGGCACGGTTAATACTTTGGCTGACGGCACTGGGCTGAATGTCGAGGAATTTGGCTATCTCGGATATCGAATAGCCCACCCTGTAGAGACCCACGGCAATGCGCTCTCTTTTGGGGAGGGCATCGATGAAGGTGTTGAGGAGTTGTTCGTTTTCCCTGTCGCACTGGTCGAGGACAATAATCATCTCGGCCTGTAGTCCCTTCAAGTCGCGTCGTTCTTTTCGCGAACAATGGCCGAGGACGAAGCGAGCAGCCTCTTTGACATAGGCGCGTTCCTGGCGCAGGGGTATGTCTGGCGTGAGCGAGGGCAACTGCCGCCAAAGGGAGAGGGCCACCTCCTGGAAGTAGTCGTCGGCGAGGCTGGGGTCGCCAAAGGCGCGCCGCAGGCAGAGCCAGCGGAGCATGCGCTCGTGGCGACAAATAAGCTCACGATAGTGGGCGGCGGCATTATGACGGTTCTCGTTCATCGCGTGACGGCGAAAAGATATTGCATATATATAACCATCAAAAGGCCAAAATGTGACAAAACGGGTGTTTTTTTAACATTTCGACGGTTTTTTCCGCACCGCCATGCGGTCGGAAGCCCTACTTACTGCGACGGAAGAGGTGGCGGAAGAACTTGCCCCAGGAGGAGCCATCGAAGAAGGAGGAGTCGGTGGTGGCCTGGAGGGTGAGGACGATGCCGATGGGCAGCATGACGAGGGAGGATATCCACATACCTTCGGGGCCGAGGGCGGACTCGCGGACGGCTTTCTCGGCAATCATGCCGACGACATAATAGAGCACGAAGAAGCCCACAGAGGCCACCAAGGGGAGCCCCAGGCCGCCCTTGCGGACGATGGAGCCGAAGGGGGCTCCGATGAGGAAAAGCAGCAAGCAGGCCACCGAGAGGGTGAACTTGCGGTGCCACTCGATATGATGACGGTTGATATACTCGCGCTCGCCGTCGAAGGTGTCGGCATACAACTGGGCCTCGTTGGCGGCACCCTGGGCCAGGTTGCGGGCGTGGCTGTAGGCACGGGCACGGTCGTCTGGGGAAAGCTTTGAGAGAAGAGACTCTATTGCTTGATTGTTTGATTGCTTTGCTCCATGTTGGTCGCAGGCCGTTCGCTGTCGCTCAGGCAGGATTGCTTGATTGCTTGCGGAGTAGGCGCGCAGGGGGGAGACCATCGAGGCACGATAGTGGCGGTATTTCTCGTTGAGGGTGCTGTCGAGCCGCGCCACGGAGGTGTCGAGCTGGTAGATGTTCATCATCTGGTAGCTGCCCTTGAATTCGCCCTCGACGGTGCGGTTGAAGGCGAAGGAGGAGATGTCGATATTGATGGACTGCTCGCGGAAGCCCACGGTGGTGAAGGGACGCCGCTGGAAGTTCTTGCCGTCGGAGAGTTCGGAATAGGAGTAGCCATCGTAAAGCGTGAAGCGCAGGAAACGGTTGTCGGAGGAGGCCTGCATGTTGCCGCGCTTAGCCACGATAACATTCATCTGGCTGGAGCCCTTGGTGTGGTCGTAGATGACGACATCGCGCAACTCGTGGCCGTCCTTGTCTTTCTCGCCGACACGGATGACATAGCCCTCGAGCTCCTTGTAGTACTCGCCGGGGCGGATATTGATGGCGGGTTTCTTGCGCGTGATGTCGTAGAGCGTCACACGGTATTTCAGCATGGCTGTGGGCATGACGTTGTTGGCGAAATAGAAGGCCACGCCTGTGAGCAGCAGCACGACGAGGGCCATGGGCATCATGGCGCGCCGGACAGAGATGCCGCCGGCCTTCATGGCCACAAGCTCGTATTTCTCGCCGAAGTTGCCCATGGTCATGATGGAGGCGAAGAGCACGGCGATGGGCAACGCCATGGGGACGAAGGTGGCGGAAGCATAGAGGAGCAACTCAGCGATGACGCTGAACTCGAGGCCCTTGCCCACGAGGTCGTCGACATACTTCCATACGAACTGCATGAGCAGCACCAGCACCGCGAGGGAGAAGGTGAGCAGCAGCGGCCCGACGAAGGAGCGGAGTATGAGACGATCGATTTTTTTCATTTAGAAGTACTGTGAGAGCCAGCGCCAGAGGTCGTTGCCGTTGGCGAGAATCATCAGCGCCAAGAGGAGGAACATGCCGAAATTCTGGGCGTAGGTGAGGAATTTGTCGGAGGGTTTGCGGCGGGTGATAATCTCCCACAGGGTGAAGAGGATATGTCCGCCGTCGAGTCCCGGAATGGGGATGATGTTCATGAAGGCGAGGATGAGTGCCAAGAGGGCCGTGAGGTTCCAGAAGGCTTTCCACATCCAGTGGTCGGGGAAGAGGCTGGCCATGGCGCCGAAGCCACCGAGGTTCTGCACGCCGCCGGGCTGGAAGAGCAGCTTGAGCGACGAGACATAGGTGACGAGGGTCTCCCACCCTTGGCTGATGCCGGCAGGGAAGGACTCGAAGAAGCCATAGTCGATATGGCGGGCTCCCGGGAAGAGGACGGAGACTTCGTCTTCGGCTCGCACTCCCAGCTTGCCCTGGTCGTTGACAGCCACCCGCAACGAATCCAACCGCCCGTTGCGGTAGAAGCCCATCATCACCTCGCGGCCGGCGTTCTGCTCGAGGGTCTTCGTGATGTCCTGGAACACCGGCATGGGCTGACCGTTGACGCTCACCACGCTGTCGCCGGCTTGCAAGCCCGCCAGTTCGGCGGTGGACCCCGCGACGAAACTCTTGATGACAAACGGACAGCGCAGGGTCATGAGGTCTTTGGGCCTGTAGGTGCTGACTTTCTCCACGAAGTCGCTGCCCAATGTGAGCTGCAGCGTGGTGTCGCCGCGACGCACGGTGACCTCGCGGGCATTCTCAAGGAGCAGCATGCGCAACGCTTCGGTAGCATCGTCGACGGCGGTGCCGTTGACGGCACAGATGACGTCGCCCTGCTCGAAGCCCTCGTGGAGCATCACCTCCTCGTTGTACTGGTAGCCGAAGGTGGCGGCGCTCATCGGCACCTCGTCCTTGCCCCAGGAGAAGAGTATCATGGCATAGATCAGGAGGGCGGAGATGAAGTTGACCAGCACGCCGCCGCTGATGATGCAGAGACGCTGCCAGGCGGGTTTAGTGCGGTACTCCCAAGGCTGGGGAATCTTCTCGAGGTCTTCCTCCTTCTTGGTCTCGTCGATCATGCCGGCGATATCGCAGTAGCCGCCCAGCGGTATCCATCCAAGACCCCAGAGGGTGTTGTCCTGGTCCTCGGGACGCAGGTTCTTCTCGTCCCAGGAATCGGGGGTCTTGGCGTTGAACCAGAGGAAGTGCCACTTGCCATCGAACTTCTTGGCTTTGAGGATAGAGAACTTCCAGTTGAAGAAGATATAGTACCTGCGCACACGCGTGTGGAAGAGTTTGGCGAAGAAGAGGTGACCCAGTTCGTGGGTGGCCACCAGGAGAGAGAGGCTGAGGATTAAGGCTAACCAGTTCATTTTTCAGATGAGAGTTATAAGATAAAAGTTAAAAGTGATTATTTCTTATTTCTTTGTCGGTTTCGAGGAGGTCGTCGAGGGTGGGGTTGGCGATGAAGGGGGCCGACTGCATGGCGGACTCGACAAAGTCGGCGATGTCGAGGAAGCCTATCTGGCCGTCGATGAAGCGTTGTACCGCCACTTCGTTGGCGGCATTCATCACACAGGGCATATTGCCGCCACGGGCAATGGCGCGATAGGCCAGGTCGAGGCAACGGAAGGTCTCGCGGTCGGGACGCTCGAAGGTGAGGTTGGGATAGTTGGCGAAATCGAGTCGCGGAAGGTGGCTCTCGATACGCTCGGGGAAGGAGAAGGCATACTGGATGGGGGTTTCCATGGTGGGGATGCCGAGTTGCGCCTTGATGCTGCCGTCGCGGAACTGTACCATGGAGTGCACCACCGACTGGGGATGTACCAGCACCTCGATGTCGTCGGCTTCGACGCCGAAGAGCCATTTGGCCTCGATGACCTCGAGCCCTTTGTTCATCAGGGTGGCGCTGTCGATGGTCACCTTGCGACCCATGCTCCAGTTGGGGTGCTTGAGGGCCTGTTCGAGGGTGACGGTGGCAAGGTCGGTGCGTGTGCGGCCTCGGAAAGGACCGCCGCTGGCGGTGAGGAGGATTTTATCCACCTCGCTACCCTCACCTACCAGACATTGGAAGATGGCCGAATGCTCGCTGTCGACCGGCAGGATAGGCACATGATGACGCAAGGCGGCATCGGTGACGATGCTGCCAGCCACCACCATAGTCTCCTTGTTGGCCAGTGCCACGGGCTTGCCTTTCTCGATGGCGCGTAGCGTGGGCCGCAAGCCTGCGAAGCCCACGATGGAAGCCAGCACCATATCGATGCTCTCCATCTCCATGAGGTCGACCATCGACGAGGCTCCAGCGAAGACTTTCACCCCCTGGGGCTCCAGGGCTTCTTTGACAATCTGGTATTTTGTCTCGTCGGCGATGACGACAGCGTTGGGGTCGAACTCGCGGGCCTGCTGCACCAAGAGGTCGGCATTGCTGCCGGCACAGAGTACCTCGACAGAGAAGAGGTCGCGGTGACGCCGGATAACATTGAGCGCCTGCGTTCCTATCGAGCCCGTCGACCCTAATATAGCGATTCTTTTTGTATTATTCATCTCTTACTCCTTATCTCCTGACCCCTTAAAATGAAATATACTCTTCCGGATTTACTGGCAACCCGTTGACCCACAACTCGAAATGGAGATGCGGAGCGATATCGTCCCTATCGGGAGAGGCCACATAGGCAATGGGTTCGCCGGCACGTACCATATCGCCCCGATGCTTGAGGATGATGCCATTGTTGCGGTAGACGCTGACGACGTTGCCAGGATGCTGGATGGCGATGACATAGCCCTCTTCGGAGGTGAAGTTGGCACTGATCACCGTGCCGCCATAGACGGCATATACCGCCTGACCGGGGGTTCCCTCGATATCGATGCCCGCCTGGCGACTGCCCTTCTCAAAGGGACGGAGTATCTTGCCTTTCAGCGGGGCGAAGAAGAGGTGCGAGACGGCGGTGGCGTTCTCGCTGACGGCCGAGGCCATCCCTGTGGTTCCTTTCACCTCATAGCGGTTGTCTTCGCGTTCCACTTCGGCACGCAGCAGGCTGTCCTCCACCGAGTGGCGGTAGACCTTCGACAACTGCATCAGGGTGGCTGTGGAATCATCATGTCTGAGGGTATCGAAATCGCCTCCACCGGGGTTCTCTCCACGCAGCACAGCCTGCAGCGTTCCTATCACCCACTCCTGCTCCTCAAGCCGTGTCTCCAACGAATCTATCAGACGCATGTTCTCATAGCTCTGCTCCACCATCTGCGTGTTGGTGTAGCCGGGAATCCATTCCCGCAAGGGCGTGAAAGCGATGAGGACGGTGGTGAGAATCACCAAGACGATGACGGAAATTCCTACGGTGACGAAAAGATTGATGCCCGACAACTGGAAGGAGAACTTCTCCTTGAAGGTGTCGGTGTCCATCACCACAAAGCGATGCTTGTGCTTGATGACCTCTTTGATCGGATTACTCCGAAGCCAGTTCCACCAATCCCGTATCTTCATTATATAATTGAAAGTGGAAAGTGGATTCTTGCCTGCTCAGCAGCCTTCTCCACTTTCCACTTTGTTATGAATCCTTTTTGGTAATATCCAATTAGTACATAATGTCGCGGTGGTCTTCCACGTTGGCGTTGGATCTGAGCCACCAGAAGATTCTACGATCCATGGAGAGGTATCTTCCTCTCTGAGTCATGCCAATGGAACGACGGGTGTTGTATTCCTGACCCATACGGAGCTGCTCAGGATCCATCTGCTGCATGTCGAAACGGTTGTTGACCTGCACGAAGTAGACGCCGCGGGCACCTTTGATGGGGCCAATGAGACCGTTAGCTTTCGAGACGGAGGCCACAGCCTGCACCTTGGGTTCCATGCCGAAGGCACCGAATCGGTCGGCAAAAAGGCTGATGCTGTCGATGACCATCACGCTGTCGTTCAAGAGGGAAGCCATATCCTGGATGTTCTTGCACTGCTTGGCCAATTTCTCTGCCTTCGCCATCTGGATTTCGATACGTTTCTCGGTGCGGACAGCCTGGTCGATATTGAAGCTGGGGTTGGCACGTACCTGAGCAAGGGTGTAATAACCTTTCTGATAGACCTCTTTCAGCATCACGACGGCATAGAGGTTGTCGAGAGCAGCCACATCGCCGTTCACATCACCGACCTTGGTGTTGGCGTTGAAAGCCCATTTCACAATGTCACGGGCATTGTCGAGGCCGTTCACGCGGTCGTCCATACGGTGGACATAGGCGGTCATCACCTGCATGTTCTGCTTGCGGGCAGCCTCTTCGAAGGCTTTGGCGCTGCGGTTCTCGGAGAGGAACTTATAGGCGGCGTTCTGGATTTCGTTGACGGTCTCGTTGGAGGCTCTGATTTCCTGAGCAATGACAGCCATGCGGTATTTCTTCACGGGGGCGGTCTTCTCGGTCACCTTCACGATGGCATATCCCAGTTCGTCGGGGAGGGCGAAGCGGAAGTGGCTACCGGCGGAAGTCTTCATGGCCTGCTCGTTGATGCCCTTGAAGAAGTTCACCTGAGCTTTGAAGACCTGCTCGAAGATGCTGTTATAGACGAGGTCGAGGGTACCATCCTTCTGCCAGTTGAGGTCACCGGGGGTCTCGCCCTTCAGCTTGAGGTCGCAGAAGTTCTCCACAGCGGCACCAAACTCCAAACGACCGGCATTGAGCTCGGAGAGGATGCTGTCGGAAAGGACATCGGCACGGGCGCTGTCGCGCTGGAAGCTGGAGCTGAGTTTATTGCTGAAGACAAACATCACACTGGTACGGATGCTGTCGGGACGGTTCTCGATATTCATCACACGACCCATGAACCATTTGTCGCCAATCTGCATGGGCTCGATCTCGCTACCCACACCAGCAGCCTCCACTTTCTCACCGAAAGCGGCAGGATAGTACGATGCACGGTGATAGGTGCTGTCATAGGTGTATTCTTTGATAGACTCGGATTTGACCAGACGGGAAAGCTCTTTCGAATTGTCGGGAGTGTTACGCAGGTTGTTCCAAGCCGACATGGCGCTGTCCTGGGCGGCGGCGAAATCCTTCGCACTGGGGTTAATGACGAAGGTGACATACTCGAGCATGCGCATCTCCTCGTTCCAGTTGCGGTAGTCCTCCTTGTGCTCATCATAGTATTTCTGGTAATCGGCATCGGTGACATTCACCTCGGCATCGTTCACCTGAGCATAGGGCATCGAGACCACACTGACATTGACACCCTTGGAGCCATACTCGGCAATCTGCTTGGCGATAGGCTGCGGCATATAGAATCCCGAATAGACGAGGGTGGCATATTTCTGACGGAGACGGTCGGTGCAGACCATCTTCTTCGTCTCGTTCCAATACAGACGGTTCAGGGTATCCATCTGGTTGTAAGCCTTCATCTGGCTGGCCATAAGGGCACGGTTATACTGGCCGGCGGAATCGCGCAACTGAGGGTTCTGCATGAAAAGCGGATGGATGAACTCACCCGTGTACATGTCTTTCTCTTCGGCGTCCGACACCACAAGACCCAACTTCTTCAACTGCTCGTTGATGACCGTCTCGTCCACAAAATTGGCCCACAGGGAGTCACGAAGGGCTTTCTCCATCTCAGAGTTGAAAGACAGGCTGGGATCCTGAGCATAGAGACGAATTTTAGCCTCCTCACGGTTGATCATGTTCTCGAACTGGATACGGTTGAGAGTGACACCGTTGACCTCAGCCATACTGAGATCAGCGCCGCTGTTTCTCTTCGTCAAGTCTCCGATAATGAAGGCAATGATAGCGATACCCACGATAGCCACAGCTATCCACGAATGTTTTCTGATACTACCAATAATTCCCATTTTTGTTTAGTTTGTTTTTAGTGCACAAAAGTGCTTTTTTGTTATTAATTATTTATTATTATTTTCTTAAATTAAGGGTGCAAAATTACGAAGAAAAACGCTTGTGGAAAAATTTTTTTTACCCACATGCCTTCCATTTAAATATAAAACATTTGTTATCAATGTTATAAAAATAAGAAATGAAAAGTGAAAAATGAAATTTGAGATGTCTAAAACAGCCCTTGCGGAGGTCTTTGGACTCAAAAATAGGCTGTTCAAAATTCGAAAGAAAAAGGCAGCAGTGTCGCCACACTTGGGAACACCCTCACGCGACCTCCTTCCAAATAGCATATGACCCGCAACGGGTGATGTTGCAGATGCTCATACTCCGACAACACCTGCCGACAGGCTCCACAAGGAGAAGCCTCACAAAGTTTTCCTTCTGCATTGCGTCCAACGATAGCAAGAGCCTCGTAATCACGATAGTCTGGTCGCTGTGCCGAGGCAGCAAAAACAGCTGTACGCTCTGCACATAGTCCCGACGGATAGGCAACATTCTCCTGGTTGCTACCAATGACAATGGTGCCGTCTTTTAGTCGCAGCGCAGCCCCCACATGGAAACCCGAATAGGGTGCGTAGGCACCCTCCGCAGCCTCCACGGCCCGCTGCATCAATTCACGGTCGACGACATCGAGTTCCGACACCGACTCATACTCCTGATATTTGATAACCAATTCTTTATCCATAATCACGAATTCGTTTTCCAACTGCAAATATAATCTTTTTTCCACAATAATCCCATGAAACAAGCGTTATCTTTTGAAAATACTGTTTCTCATGTCGGACGAACGGACATACATCGCCATTGACCTCAAGTCGTTCTACGCCTCCGTCGAGTGCGTGGAACGGGGACTTGACCCCCTGACCACCAATCTGGTAGTGGCCGATGCTACCCGCACGGAGAAGACCATCTGCCTCGCCGTGACACCTTCGCTGAAGCAGTACGGAATCGGAGGCCGTGCACGCCTGTTCGAAGTTGTACAACGGATCCGGCAAGTAAATAACGAACGGCGCAAGCAAGCCCCCTACTGGCAGTTCACGGGCGAGTCCGCTGACGACAACGAACTACGCGCCAACCCCGAGCTGGCGGTCACTTACCACGTGGCACCGCCACGTATGGCATACTACATCGACTATAGCGCCCGAATCTTCGGCATCTACATGAAATACGTCGCCCCCGAAGACATTCACGTCTATTCGGTCGACGAGGTGTTCATTGACGCAACCAACTACCTGAAACTATACAAGATAACCGCTCATGAGCTGGCCCGTCGCATGATAGGCCACGTGCTGCGTGAGACAGGCATCACCGCCACTGCCGGCATCGGCCCCAACCTCTACCTCTGCAAGGTAGCAATGGATATTGTCGCCAAGCACATACCGGCCGACAAAGACGGGGTACGCATTGCAGAACTGGACGAGATGAGCTATCGTCGCCAACTGTGGAACCACCGTCCCCTCACCGACTTCTGGCGCGTGGGACGCGGCATCGCCCATAAACTCGAGGCCTGCGGCATGATGACCATGGGCGATGTGGCACGATGCTCTCTCGAGAAAGAGGGACTACTGTATAAACTCTTCGGTGTCAATGCCGAACTACTCATCGACCATGCTTGGGGATGGGAACCCTGTACCATAGCAGCCATCAAAGCCTACCGACCCAAAAACAACTCCTTTAGCTCTGGACAGGTGCTTTCCGAACCCTATCCTTTTGAAAAAGCACGTGTAGTGATGCGAGAGATGGCCGACACAATGGCTCTCAAATTAGTGAGTCTCCGCATGGTGGCCCATCAAGTGGGCATCTTCGTCAACTACGACACCACAAGCCTGAAACAAAATAGTTATACGGGCGATGTGGTCAGCGACTATTACGGTCGTCTGGCTCCCAAGCCGGCTCATGGAGGAGCCCTTCTCCCCCACCCCACCTCTTCGGCACGCCTCATCACCGAGACAGCAATACAACTGTTTGACCAGACGGTAAACCCGAAACTGTTGGTGCGCCGACTTACCATCACTGTGAACCAAGTAGTTGACGAGGAGAATGTGTCCGTAACCCCCTCCGAGCAACTCGACATATTCACCGACTACGAGGCCGTTGCCCGTCAGCGTGAAGCCGAACAAACGACCCTCGACAAAGAGCGTCGCATGCAGGAAGCCGTGCTCTCTATCAAACGAAAATACAACAAAAATGCTATCCTGCGTGGCATGAACCTCGAAGAAGGGGCCACCGCCCGCGACCGCAACAGCCAGATAGGAGGACATAAGGCGTAAAAGGTTATGGGTTATAGGTTATGGAGAATGGGTTATAGAGAAATAGTGAATACAAAAATGAATGATTACGAAGATATTATCAACCTGCCACATCATGTGTCGACACATTATCCACGCATGAGCATGGAAGGCCGTGCAGGCCAGTTCGCTCCCTTTGCCGCCCTCACCGGCCTCGAAGCTGCCATCCGTCGCACCGCCCAACATCCCGACGAACAGGTCTACTTCGATGACGAAATGCTGCAAACCCTTTACAACGAACCCCTTGACGAAGAATAAAATGAACCAAGACAAAAATAATTCGACATTACCATCGTTCTTTCACTCACTCCCTCTCACTCCCTCTCACTCTCCCATCATCGGCCTCTCTCCAATGGACGACATCACCGACCTACCCTTCCGCGAAATATGCAAAGAGTTCGGTGCCGACCTGCTCATTACCGAATTCATCGCCTCCGAAGCACTCAATCGCGATGCAGAGAAGAGTTTCCGAAAAATGCGCTTCACACCCAAGCAACGACCCATTGGGATACAGATATTTGGTGCTGATGAAGAGGAATTGCTGCGCTGTCTTGAGATAGTGGAACAGGCCGAACCTGATTTCATCGACATCAACTGGGGTTGCCCTGTGCGGAAGGTGGCAGGCAAAGGAGCAGGCTCTGGAATCCTACAGGACATCCCTAAGATGCTTAGAATCACCGCAGCACTTGTCAAACACTCCCATCTGCCGGTGACCGTGAAGACACGTTTGGGTTACAGCACTGATTCCATGATGATAACCGATTTTGCAGAAGCCTTACAAGACACCGGTATAGCAGCTCTCAGCATCCACGGACGCACTAAGACCCAGATGTATAGTGGCACAGCCGATTGGACGATGATTGGAAAAGTGAAGAACAACCCCCGCATGCACATCCCCATCTTCGGCAATGGCGATATTACCACTGCCACGCAAGCCGTTGAAAACAAGAATCGTTACGGTGTCGACGGCATCCTCATTGGTCGCGGAGCTATCGGCAACCCTTGGATCTTCGAACAGTGTCAGCGCGTTTTACGTGGCGAACCTGAACGGGAGATAACTGTCGCCGAACGCGTCGATGTCTGCCGCCGTCACCTACATGCCGCCGTCGCTTTTAAAGGGGAGCGTACCGCCATCTTCGAGATGCGCAAACACTATGGTGCTTATTTCAAAGGTCTTTTCAACTTCAAGCCTTTCCGTCTCGCACTCGTCTCCACCCCTACCCTCGAAGAGACCCTCGCCGTCCTCGACCGCATCAAAGAGCACTACAACACTCTCCCCTAAACGCTTTTTTTGCGACGCACAATAAAAGCCGTACGTCAGCGTTATTCACCCAAATAATCAAGCAATAATTAAGATGAACAAAACTGTACTGATAACAGGTGCGACGAGCGGTATCGGTCTCGGCTGCGCCAGAAAATTCGCCGCCAATGGTGACCGTCTTATCCTCACCGGCCGCAATGCCCAACGCCTCGAGGAAGTTCGCAACGAACTCACCGCCAAGGGGACAGAGGTGCTGACGCTAGTCTTCGACGTGCGCGACCGCAAAAAAGCCACACAGTGCATCGAGAGTCTGCCCACCGAATGGAAAGACATCGACGTGTTAGTGAACAACGCCGGTTTGGCTCTCGGCCTCGAACCCGAATATGAAGGCAGCTATGACGACTGGGATACCATGGTGGACACCAACATCAAAGGACTGCTCACCATGACTCGCCTCGTAGTACCCGGCATGGTGCAGCGTAACCGCGGACATATCATCAATATCGGCTCTGTGGCCGGTGATGCCGCCTATGCCAACGGCAACGTCTACTGTGCCACCAAGGCCGCCGTAAAGACCATCACCGACGGACTGCGACTCGATGTGGCCAACACCGCCATCCGCGTCACCAACCTCAAACCCGGCCTTGTGGAGACCAACTTCAGCAACATCCGTTTCCATGGCGATACCGAACGCGCCGCCAATGTCTATAAAGGCATAAAACCTTTGACAGGCGATGACATCGCCGACACAGCGGTATATGCGGCAAACGCTCCCGAACATGTGCAGATAGCCGAAGTGCTTATCTTGGCCACCCACCAGGGCAGCGGCAGCGTCATCGTCCGCAAATAAAAGCCTTTCATGGAAGAAAAGAACATCATAGAAATCAAGAATAAACGCGCGGCTTACGAGTACTTCCTGATGGACGAGTACCAAGCGGGACTTGTGCTGATGGGCAGCGAGATTAAAAGTATCCGCGAGGGTAAGGCCAACCTCAGCGACGCTTGGTGTACGTTCGTGGGTAATGAACTGTTCGTCCGCGACATGCATATATCGGAATACAAATTCGGCTCCTACTGGGGTCACCAGGCCAAACGGGATAGAAAGTTGCTGCTCACCCGTCGCGAACTGCGCAAACTACAAAACAAAATCAAGGAACGCGGCTATACCATCGTGCCAGAACTGCTGTATGTAGACCCCCGTGGATACGCCAAACTCACTATCGCCCTCGCCAAAGGTAAGCACCACTACGACAAACGCGAAACCATCAAAGCCAAGGATTCGCGCCGCGATATGGAAAGAGAACTTGCTTGATTAAGTAGTTAAGTAGACAGTAGTTAAGTAGTTAAGACAAATGAAGGTTTTTAAATTCGGTGGGGCATCTGTCAATAGTGCCGATGCAGTGCGCAATATGGCGCAGATAGTGCAAAAGCACTTGGAATCAACACCGTTGGTGGTGGTCGTCTCGGCTATGGGCAAGACGACAAACCTGTTGGAAAAACTCGTCCCCGGGTGCAGCGACATCACATCCACAAAAGAGTTAAGACAACAGTTGGAAGAATACCACCGAGAAATTGCCTCGTCGTTGATGCCCGAAAACAAAGAGGTTCAGCATAAGATAGACACCCTGCTGTCCAACCTCGATCACCTCTGCACCTCTCTGCCCACCGACGTGGAGCACCATAACTATTGCTACGACCAAGTGGTCTGCCATGGGGAACTGCTCTCTACCACCATCATCGCAGAGTACCTCAACACTCTTGGAATCAACACCCTCTGGACTGACGCCCGCCAATTAATCAAAACCGACAACCACTACCGAGAAGGACGCGTGAATTGGAATGCTACCGAGAAGGAGATTAAGAATTTAGAACCATCAATTAAGAATTCCTATAGCATTGTTCTGACGCAGGGATTCATCGGTGGCACCACCGATGGACAGACCACTACCTTAGGTCGTGAAGGCTCCGATTATTCCGCCGCCATCCTCGCCCACTGTCTTGATGCCGAGAGTGTCACCATCTGGAAAGATGTCCCAGGCTTCCTCAATGCCGACCCCAAGTTCTTCATCGATACCGTTAAGATTAGCCAGATACCCTACAACGAAGCCATTGAATTGGCCTACTATGGTGCCTCTGTCATCCATCCCAAGACGGTGAAACCCATTCAGAACAAGGGCATTCCCCTTTATATCCGCTCCTTCATCACCCCTGAAGCCGAAGGTTCATCCGTGGGCGACTACAGCAAACTCGTCCCGGAAACGCCTCTTTACATCTTCCGCAACAACCAGATTCTCCTCTCCATCCTGCCCCGCGACTACTCCTTCATTGCCGAAGACAACCTACAGGTGATTTTCGGTATACTTAACGAGCTTGGAATCAGGGTGAACCTTATGCAGAACTCCGCTTTGAGCTTCTCCATCTGTGTAGACAACAACCCACAACGCATCAAAATCCTGATAGAGCGATTAAAAAGCATGTTCCGTGTGCGTTATAACGAAAACCTGCAGCTTATCACCATCCGCTACTACACACAAGCGGTCATCGACAGCATTGTCAATGACCGCCCGATACTGTTAGAGCAGCGCAGCCGCTCGACAGAACAACTTATCGTCCCAGTTTGAGAAAGGCATCTCGGATTTCGTTGTCGGAAACTTCCACTTCGATAACGGGAGCACCTATTTCCTGCAGCAACACACACCGCAGCAATCCTGCGGTGTTTTTCTTGTCCTGGTGCATCAAGGGAAGCATCTGTTCAATGTCTTTTAGGTTGAAAGTGGGTAGTGGATAGTAAGCAGTGGATAGCTGCTCTTTGAGCCAGTGGGAGTAGGTGGTGTAGACCTCCTCTTGCAAGCCTATTTTCTTCGTGGAGAGATACATGGCCACCTGCATGCCGATGCCGACGGCAATGCCGTGAGGCAGGCCACGGTAGACTTCGATGGCATGACCGAAGGTGTGGCCGAAATTGAGTATCTTTCTGATACTATGGTCATAGGGGTCAGCTTTCACTATGCGAGCTTTAAGGCGGGCGATATTCTTTAGTTGAGAGTTGAAAGTTGAGAGATGAGAGTTATCTGGAACTGTATGATAGATAAGCCCTTGATATAACTCGGGGTCGGTGACAGCGGCGGTCTTGACCATCTCCATCTGTCCGTTGAGATATTCCACTTCGGGAAGAGTTTCCAAAAAAACGGAGTCTATGGCTGTGAGAGCCGCGGGATAAAAGTGGCCGATACTGTTTTTCACCCCGCCAAAATCAATAGCCGTCTTTCCACCGATAGCAGCATCAACCAGGGCCAGCAGGGAAGTGGGGACATTAATATGGCGGATGCCACGCTTGTAGCCCGCAGCCACAAATCCACCGAGGTCACAGACACAGCCACCACCAAGGTTGACAACCACATGCTGCCGATCGGCCTCGCCTTCCAGAAGTGTCTGCCACACCTGTGCTGCCACTTCGAGACTCTTACACTCCTCACCTACCGGAACCTCAACGAACTCAGCCTCCTGTAGCGCCTCAACATTCGAGACCAACAAGGGAAGACAATATTGGAACGTATTCTCATCCAACAATATAGTATATTTGGCGTCTTGCCATTCCTCGCTAGAGAGCTCGCGTTGGAGGGCCCGTAAGCCGCCATACAGTATCTTGGTGTTTTTACTCATGCAATAAATAACGTGCTGATACGTTATTTATTGCATGAAACTGGAACTGCTCTCCCCCGCCAAAAATCTGGAATTCGGACGGGAAGCCATCAATCACGGTGCCGATGCCCTCTATATCGGCGCTCCCGCCTACGGTGCCCGTGCAGCGGCCACCAACACCCTCAAGGATATTGAAGCGTTGGTAAATTACGCACATCTATATGGCTCTAAGGTATTTGTAACAACGAATACCCTTCTGTTCGACAACGAACTTGTCGAGGCAGTGAAGATGATTCACCAGCTCTATTCCATCGGCGTCGACGCCTTACTTATCCAAGATATGGGACTGTTGGAGTGCGACCTGCCCCCCATTGAACTGCATGCCAGCACCCAATGCCATAATGCCTCATTAGATCGTATAAAGTTCTTGGAACAAGTAGGTTTTCGCCGCGTGGTTCTGGCCCGCGAGACCTCGTTGGAACAGATACGCAAAATACGGCAAGCCACACGACTGGACCTCGAAGGCTTCGTCCACGGAGCCCTCTGCGTGAGTTACAGTGGCCAGTGCTACATGAGCCAGTATCTCAACAGCCGCAGTGGCAACCGCGGATGCTGCTCGCAACCCTGTCGCAGCACCTATGACCTCTACAATGGTGACGGCCAATTGCTGATAAAAGAAAAGCATCTGCTTTCTCTTCGCGATTTCAACGCGAGTCAACAGCTTCGTTCCATGATAGATGCCGGCATCACCTCGTTCAAGATAGAAGGACGCCTGAAGGACCTCTCCTATGCGAAAAATATCACCGCCTACTACCGACAACTACTTGATAGTATGATAGAAAAAGAGGCAAGAGCCTCTTCGGGCACCTGCACATTCTCCTTCTTTCCCGACCCCGACCGCACCTTCAACCGCGGATATACCGACTACTTCCTCCGCGAGCGACAACCCATGGCTAACTTCTCTACCCAGAAGTCGCTTGGGAAACTCATAGGCAAGGTGACCTCTATAGGACATAACAGCCTTACTGTCAGCGGTACAGAGCCTCTTGCCAATGGCGACGGACTCTGCTACTACGACGCCGACGGACACCTACAGGGATTCCTTGTCAACGGCGTGCAGAGGCGCACCCTCACCCCCAATCAGATGCCCAACCTGCAGGTGGGCACCACTCTCTGGCGTAACCAGGACCAACAATTTGAAAAACAACTGCAGGGACGTACCGCCGAGCGGAAGATAGGAGTGGAGATGCTTTTTGACACCACCCCTGAAGGCTTTGCCCTACGGCTGACCGACGAAGAGGGGTTAGAGGTGACCCACAGCATTACCGCCGAACATCAAGAATCCCGTAACACCACCGGGAAGGAAAACCCCATCGTCAAACAGCTGAGCAAATTAGGGAACACCCCTTTCATCGCTACCGCCGTCATCGACAAAAGTCAGGGCCGTTATTTCCTCCCCGCCGGCACCCTCAACCAACTGCGCCGCGAGGCGGTGGAACAACTCATTGCGCTACGTATCAATCATTTCCATCCCACCGATTGTCCTCGTATCGACAGCGGAGCCCCCTACCCCACCCCAACGCTCGACTACCGCGCCAACATTGTCAACGATAAGGCAGAGCTGTTCTATAAACACCATGGAGTAAACACTGTAGAACGAGGATTGGAGCAGACCGAAGATTATGACGGCAAAGCCTTGATGACCACCAAATACTGCCTCCGTTACGAACTAGGCTGCTGCCTGCAAGGTAAAAGCAACTTTGCCCCAAAGGAGGACATCCGTCCCACCGACACTCTCGTCCTCCGCAATAACGATCGCCGCTTTCGCCTGGAATTCGACTGCGGAAACTGCCAGATGCTCATCTACAAAGAATAATCCTTTACCCCCTCCTTTTTTATCACACTTCTTGCCAAATGGTTTGATTCATTACCAGTTACTCGAACAATCAGACAGTCACACCTTCATGCAATCGGAGTCCACCTCTACGCCTTCCTCCGCTGCCCCGGCCTGTATATAGTAGAGGGGAAGATAGCCACTGATGTGCGCAATTGTCCCAGATACTATGAAGAAAGATTTGTTTATGACAATCTTTAGAATAGAACCACACAGAGGGCTGTAACGAAGATGATCATGCTGGAGAGTCCCATCCAGCGGCGAGGACGCAGGGGGACATGCTGACGGCCGAACATGACACCGAGGACGGAGAAGAGGAATGTGAACACCAACAGCGGCCAGAGGGCGGCATGGAGGTACTCTCCGAGCACAGCCACAAAACCGACACCGAATCCCAACAAAAAACCATTGATACCCGTGGCGATGGTGAAAAGCACCACCTGGAAGACACCGGCATTGAGGTTATAGGCCGCAGGCTGGGTGCGACGACCCATATAAGGAAAGAGCTGTTTGAGTGCCACAATCACAGCCAAACCGAGAAGCACCAAAGCATTCTGTCTGGCATAGGCCGTCGGGTCATTCGCATCGACGAAATGAAGCTTATTTCCCAGATAGATACCCAGACAGAAAAGGACGACATGCACCACAGCCGTAGTGAATGAGATAAGCAGACCCGACGACAGCTGTACCGGAGTGGCCTCCGCACAACGATACATGAGAAGCATGGCACTAATCCCAAGAGCCAAAGAGAGAACGATGAAAAATACTATAAACATGGTTGTTGTAACGGTTAATGGGTTATTGAAAGGTTATGGGTTATAGGTTATGGGTTATTGAAAGATTTAAGGTTTAAAAGTTTAAGGAGTGGACAATTCTATGCTTTGGGTGAGGGTGATGAATTCGGGGACAGAGAGTTGCTCGGCGCGTTTGCCAAGGAAGGCCTCATCGACCTTCTCAATGGGAAGATTGGCTGAGCGGAGGGCATTGCGGAGGGTTTTGCGACGTTGGTTGAAACCCGCTTTGACGACTTGAATGAATAGTTTCTCATCACATTCCAAAGAGGTTACATCATTTCTGGTGAGCCGGATAACAGCCGATTTAACCTTGGGAGGAGGGTTGAAGACATGCTCATGAACGGTGAAGAGGTATTCAATATCGTAGAATGCTGATAGCAAGACCGAAAGGATGCCGTAGGTCTTGCTCCCCGGTCCCGCTGCCACACGTTCAGCCACCTCTTTCTGGAACATTCCCACCACCTCAACAGCCTGATTGCGGCACTCAAAGACGCGGAAAAGAATCTGCGAAGAGATATTGTACGGGAAGTTGCCTATGACGGCGAAAGAGTCATGGAACAAGGTGTTTAGGTCGAGTTTCAGGAAGTCGCCCTCGATGACTTTGAGCGTGGGATAGTGCTCATGGAGCCACACCACAGACTCACGGTCAATCTCAACGACGTGAAAGTTCAATTCAGGCTTCTGTATCAGGTACTTGGTAAGCACACCCATTCCCGGCCCAATCTCGATGAGGTTGGGTGTGCAGCCTGTGAGACTCTCGACGATACGCTGGGCGATGCTCTCGTCGGTGAGGAAATGCTGTCCGAGGAACTTCTTGGCTTTTACTTCGTTCATGACTTTACTTTCAAGGCGTTATAACGTTTTCGGGCGCGGTCGACATAGAGGGAGGTAGGATAATCCACGAGGAGTTTCTCGTAGCATTCAAGGGCTTTGTTGGGGTTATTCAGGTGATCCTCATTGATTTGAGCCAGAAGGAATAGGGCATCGTCGGCCGTGATGTCGGTAGGATAGAAGTCCACCAGACGCTGCAGCAGGGAGTCGGCTTCAACGTAACGTGCTTGTTTCATGCGTATCTGTGCCTTACGCATGAGCACCTCGTCGAAGAGCGGATGAGAGAGTCTCAACCTCGTCACCTGGTCGAAAGCCTCCCAGGCGGAATCGAGCTGGTTGCGATAGAGCAGGAGGTCAGCATCAGCAAAAAGTTCGAGCAAGGTATAGGTGCTGTCATCTTCCATATTATCAGAGATTAACAGCGAGAGTTCCATCGCATCGTTGGCGATGAGTTTGGAGGTAGAAGCGCGCAACACTTTGAGCTGAGAATTGGCCCACTCGAAGTCATGGTTGAAATAGGAAAGGCGGGCGTTTTTGAACTTGGCCTGTGCGCCAAGGATATCGTTTTTGTTCTCCTTCTCGACCTGCATGTAGAGCAACGAGGCATCCCAGACGGAACCGGCAAAGAGCAAGATATCACCCAGTTCAAGCTTCACCTCGTTTCGGATATTAGACTTGATACGAGGAATCTCCAACACATCGTCGAGCATGCTGACCGCCGCCTGAGCATCATTGGCATAATAGGCCATCAACTGTGCATAGTTGCGCATGAGTGGTATCGTGCGTTCGTTTTTCCCAAGTTCGGCGATAGCGCCCTCATACTTCTGTCTGAGGATTGTCAAACTGTCGGCATGGATGGCATAATGGTGGTTGATGCGGGCGAAATCAACCTTGAGCTCCCCCACCCTACTATCGAAATAATAGGGGCTCTCCTGCCCTTTGCGCTGCAGATAACGGTAGGCGTCGGAGGCCACATCAAAATCCTCGTTATCAAAGGCTATCGACGCTACACGCAGCACTTGCTCGCCTCCCTTGTCGGGGAAACGGGCGTCGACAGCTTCGGCCTGCATCAGCGAGAAACGGAAATCCTTCTGCTGGATTGCATACCAAATCATCATCTCCAGATAAGTCTGGTTATCAGGATGTTCGCGCACACGGTCCACCAATGCCTGACGGATACCGTCGGAGAGGCGATTGTCGGGCGCTTCGAGCATGGCTTTCTGCATGTTAAGTTGCACAGAGGAGATCATGCGCGGCTGATTGTCGAGGAGGTTGAAATACTCGTTCGTCATCGCCGTATAGTCGCCCATCGCCTGATAGACACCCACCAACTCACTGAAATAGAGCTGCTGACTACGGGTCTTCTCCCTGACTTTCAGATAAGTGCGGACAGCATAATCGTAACGGCCGATATTGACGAAAGCCATGGCAAGATCCTGAATCGGCGAGAGGTCGGAAGAGATGGCATCGATGGCCTTATCAAAGCATTTCAGGGCCTTCTTTTCGTTTTCCTGAAGGAGATGGACATTTCCCTCGTCAACATACAGAAAAAGCTCCTTGGGGGCCGTTTTGCGCCTTTTTTCGACCAGCCGGATAGCATCCTTGTACTCACCGAGCTTAAGATAGGAACTATAGAGGCGTTGATAGTAATATTTGTTGGTGTAATTTTTGTAGAGCGACTCGTAGAGCTGTGCGGCCTGCTCGAATTCGCCGTTGTCAAAATAGTAGGCGGCCATCTGTTCCTGCGACTGCTGCGCAAGCGCGGGAACTCCCGGCAACATAGCCGACAGCATACAAAATACCAATATCTTGCCTATCTTTTTCATACAAAAAAACCGGAAGTCGTTGCTCCGGTCCTTGTGTTGGTTGGTGACCCAGCTGGGGCTCGAACCCAGGACCCCAACATTAAAAGTGTTGTGCTCTACCTGCTGAGCTACTGAGTCAGTCACTCACCTCATTATCGGTGACCCAGCTGGGGCTCGAACCCA